>Ga0075477_10000525_pt1 | contig 16727 bp, 18 predicted proteins | sample DEB08_DNA_FD_76338 | JGI IMG/M metagenome (GOLD analysis project Ga0075477, IMG submission 76338) | Aqueous microbial communities from the Delaware River and Bay under freshwater to marine salinity gradient to study organic matter... | ecosystem: Environmental > Aquatic > Marine > Coastal ...
CAAGGCTGTTCCATAGCCAGGCTCAGGGCTGTTTCATAGCCAGGCTCAGGGCTGTTCCATAGCCAAGCTCAGGGCTGTTTGCCCTGTCACTCAGGAATGTGCCTAAATACTGTCCATTTGCACTAGAGGAGAAATCACCCGTGGGACCACTTTCCGGAACTAAAATCATCGAACTGGCCGGCATCGGCCCCGGCCCTTTCTGTGGCATGTTGCTGGCAGACATGGGCGCTGAAGTTATTCGCGTCGATCGCGCTGGCAGTACGCCGCGACGTGCCGTGGATGTGCTGACCCGTGGTCGCAAATCCATCGCTGTTGATCTTAAGAGTGAGGCCGGCAAGGAAGCAGTTCTCAAGCTGTGTGAGTCTGCCGATGCCATTTTTGAGGGTTTTCGGCCCGGTGTGACCGAGCGGCTCGGGCTCGGTCCGGCGGACTGTATGGCGCGGAATGAAAAGCTGGTCTACGGCCGTATGACCGGCTGGGGCCAGGACGGTCCCATGGCGCAGGCCGCAGGACATGACATCAACTACATCTCACTGGTGGGTGCCCTGCACAGTATTGGCGAGAAAGGTGGCAAGCCCGTTCCTCCGCTGAACCTGGTGGGTGACTTTGGTGGTGGCGGCATGATGCTCGCCTACGGTCTTGTCTGTGCCATGCTCGAAGCGCAGAAGTCAGGCAAGGGCCAGGTGGTTGATACAGCCATGGTGGACGGTGCTGCCATCCTGATGGGTATGTTCTTCACCATGATGGGTGTCGGTGCCTACAGCATGGAGCGTGGTACCAACCTGCTCGATGGTGGTGCCCATTTCTATGGCACGTATGAAACCAAAGATGGCAAGTACATTTCCCTCGGTTCCATCGAGCCGCAGTTTTACGCGCTGCTGGTCGAGAAGGCGGGGCTTGATGCCGACCGATTCTCCGCACAGATGGATGGCGGCAAGTGGGACGAATTCAAGGCGGAACTGACCGAGGTCTTCAAAACCAAGACGCGCGATGAGTGGCGTGAACTGATGGAAGGCACCGATGTTTGTTTCGCCCCGGTACTGGCCCTCGATGAAGTGCATGAACACCCGCACAATGTGGCGCGCAACTCGTTCCTTGAGATTGATGGCATTGTGCAACCAGCGCCTGCACCGAGATTCTCAAGGTCTGAGCCAGCGACACCGACGGGGTCACGCTTACCGGGCCAGGATTCGCGTGCCGTGCTGCAGGATGCGGGCTTCAGCGATGCCGAGATTGAGTCCATGATTTCATCCGGCGCCGTCACCGAGAGCTGAAAACCGCCTGAAATCAAGCACTTTTAGGCATCTCTTAGTGCACCGCTGAAAGAAAGCGATGTAAACGAGATGAGCGTAAGTCCACCGTCTTTTGGTCGGTTTGTCTGGTTCAACTGAATCAATATGCGGTAGACTTACGCCTCGCCTGTTTCGCCTGACGAGCCGACTGAGTCTTGAGCCGGCGCCGGCAAGCTAAACCGAAATCGATAAGTCACGGGATCATTTATGAGTGTAGAACTGCTGGATACGAGTCGCTTCTTTGGTTTCCGCGTCAGGCGACAGATTGCCGGTCAGACTTACCAGGAATACTTCTCACTGAAGAAAGACGGCAAGCGCATCAGGGGTGAAGAACGCGCTCGAATCAAGGCCAAGGCGGAAGCCAGGGATGTGACACTTGCCCGCAAGCAGAAGAAGGCGAGAGCAGAAGCGGCCGAAGCGGCGCTGTTCGATGCCAAGGGCAAGGTGCGAGGTATTCTCTTCAGGATGAAGACCGAGAAGAGCGGAACCCGTACGCCGGTATTCCAGATTGGCATCATGTCCACCAAGCTCGACAAGATCGTGAACACGACAGTTTCGATAAACCTCCATGGCCTCAAGGGTGCCTGGGAAAAGGCGGTTGCCTTCTACGCCGAGCACAAGAAAATTTCAAAGCGTTCACCCCTCTACAAGAAACTGCTGCGGGCCCAGCCGACGAAAGCACAGCTCGAAGCCTTGAAACGCAAGCGCAGGAAAGCACGCTGACCCAGGGCGGTGCCTGACCAGGCTCCTCCTTCTGCCTGACCTGAGTCAGGCAAGTCCTCAATTTTCTATTCACCATGATCGGCGTTCTGGCGCGACCTGGAGACGGGTGTTATGTTTTTCTCGTCAATCAGTTAATCAGTCAGGAAGAATCATGAGTCATTATGCAGAAGAGTTTGCTGCCGCGAAGAGTCAGCCGGCAGACTTCTGGGGACGGCAGGCTGAAGCGGTAGCCTGGTACAGAAAGCCAGCCACCATTCTCTCAAAGGACGAAAACGGGAATGACGCCTGGTTTGCCGATGGCGAATTGAACTCCTGCTACCTGGCCGTGGACTATCATGTCGAGACCGGTCGTGGCGATCAGCTGGCGCTCATCTATGACTCACCGGCGACCGGGTCGAAGGCAACCTTCACCTACTCTGGGTTGCAGGCCGAAGTCGCACGCCTGGCCGGTATGCTGCGTGGGCTCGGTGTCGACAAGGGCGACCGGGTCATTATCTACATGCCAATGATTCCCGAGGCAGCATTTGCGATGCTGGCCTGTGCCCGCATCGGCGCGATTCATTCCGTGGTGTTTGGCGGGTTCGCTCCGAAAGAGCTCGCCACACGCATTGATGATGCAGCGCCGCGAGTGATCCTGGCGGCCTCCTGCGGCATCGAGTTTGACAAGGTGATTCCCTACAAACCACTGATCGATGAGGCACTCGATATTGCTGCCCATGAGGTTGAACATTGCGTGGTATTGCAGCGGGGCCAGGCGCTTGCAGAACTGGACAGACCCGCAGACAAAGACTGGCAGGCGCTGCTCGCGAAGGCGGAGCCCGCTGACCCTGTACCCGTCAGCGCCACCGACCCGCTTTACATCCTCTATACCTCGGGTACAACCGGGAAGCCGAAAGGTGTCGTCCGGGATAACGGCGGTCACGCGGTGGCGCTGAAGTACAGCATGCGCAGCATCTACAATGTCGAACCGGGAGAAGTGTTCTGGGCGGCGTCAGATGTCGGCTGGGTCGTCGGGCACTCGTACATCGTCTACGCGCCGCTTTTTAACGGCTGCACAACCATACTGTTCGAAGGCAAGCCGGTGCGCACGCCGGATGCCGGCACTTTCTGGCGGGTCATGGCGGAACATGAGGTCAGTGTTTTTTTCACCGCCCCGACAGCCTTTCGTGCGATTCGCAAGGAAGACCCGGAGGCCAGGCTCATGCAGCGGTATGATCTGAGCAGGCTGAGGTCGCTGTTTGTTGCGGGTGAGCGAACCGACCCGAGTACCTATGCGTGGCTCTGTGACATCCTGGGAATCCCGGTGATAGATCACTGGTGGCAGACTGAAACGGGCTGGCCCATTGCCGGTGACCCGCTCGGGCTGGAGATGTTTGAACCCAGGGCCGGGTCTGTGTGCAAACCGATTCCCGGTTATGACGTACAGATTGTCGATGCTGCAGGCGAGCCGCGGGCTGCAGGCGAGGAGGGTGATGTCGTTATCCGGCTGCCGTTACCGCCGGGTTGCCTGCCCACGGTCTGGGGTGACCATCAGCGCTACCATGACGCATACCTCAGTCAGTATGAGGGCTGCTACAACACCGGAGATGAGGGTTATTTCGACGAAGATGGCTATCTCTTCATCATGGGCAGGACCGACGATGTCATCAACGTGGCAGGGCACCGACTTTCGACAGGACAGATGGAGGAAGTCGTCGCCGCACATCCTGCGGTCGCCGAGTGTGCCGTGGTCGCCGTCGAAGACGCAGAAAAAGGTCATGTCCCGGCCGGTCTCGTTATCATTAAGGACGGCGTCAACATCGAAACGGCCGACCTGGTTCAGGATCTGGTGGCCATGGTGCGCAAGGATGTGGGGGCGTTTGCCAACTTCAAGCAGATTGTGGTGGTGACTCGCCTGCCGAAGACGCGCTCAGGTAAGATCCTGCGTCAGGTCATCAGGAAAATAGCGGACGTCAAGCCGTATGAGCCGCCGGCGACGATTGATGACCCGGCGATCCTCGATGAAATTTCAGAGGCTTTCAAAGCGGGTGGTATCGGCAGACTGGGGCAGCAATAGCCGCGGTTCGTCGACTTCGAAGTGCTTCAGGGTTGAATAAGCGCTATACTCATCGAACACACCGAGACCGCAATATTTCATGATCATAGTCCACGGGACCTTTCCGGTCCGAGCAGAAGTACGGGATGAAGCCCTTGACCTGATGCGCCAGATGGCGGAAGCCAGCAGGTCTGAAGAAGGCTGCATCAGCTATGAGTTTTACGTCGGTCTGACTGACCCGAATACGCTGCTGCTTTTCCAGGAATGGGAGTCTGTGGATGCACTCCAGGGACATTTCGAGACCACGCACATGGAAGAGTTTCTGAAGGTGCTGCCGGATGTGCTCGACGGGGAGGTGGCGACCCGTCGTTACGAGGTTCGGGTCAGCGATGACATGATGGAGTCAACAGAATTCGAGCCGGACCTGGTGCCTCAGTACGAACAACGCGAAAAGATTGTGCATTGAGCCATTTGTTCTGCCCAGCAGAACAAACGCCCCCCTCATACAATCTCGAGAACATTCTCCGGCGGACGTCCAATTCGCGCCTTATCACCATTCACCAAGATAGGCCGCTGCATCAGAATTGGATGCTGCGCCATGGCGGCGAGCAGATCATCATCACTGAGCGACGGGTCTGCCAGTTTCAGCTCCTTGAAGGCTGCTTCGCCGCTGCGCATGAAATCGCGGATACTGACATCAAGCTTGGCCGCGAGCGCTTTCAGTTCATCGGCAGTGAGGGGTTGCTGCAGATACTCCACCACGCTGAAATCAATGTCTCTTTCCTCCAGCAGCGCCAGGGTGGCCCGGGACTTGGAGCATCGGGGGTTGTGATAAAGCGTAACTGCCGTCATAGTCCATTTCCGTTTTGCAAACAGCTATCTTAACAACTTAAGTGAACACGAAGACTCTCATTGATCAGCTGAAGAGCACCGGTTCCTTCCTGCAGCTGATCTTTGGTAACTACCAGAAGGATGGATGCCAGAGCACGGCCGCAGCGCTGACCTACCAGACGCTCTTTGCTGTTGTGCCCGCGCTGACAATCATGTACTCAGTGCTGGCGGCGTTTGAGGCCTTTGAAGGTACGGGTGAACAGTTGCAGAGTTTCCTCTTTGAGAATCTGCTGCCGGAAAACGTCGCGGTCGTCGAAGAGTACCTGCAGGAATTCTCTGACCAGGCGAGGCAGCTCAGCATTCCCAGCCTTGTGGTTCTGGCAATTACCGCATTCCTGATGATGTTCACCATTGAGCGCACCTTTAACCAGATCTGGCGGGTCAGGGATCCGCGCCAGGGTTTTCAGCGCATGCTGATGTACTGGGCCATACTGTCTCTCGGGCCGCCGCTGATGATTGTTGGCATGGCGATTTCAACCTACATCGTGTCGCTGCCGCTGTTCTCGGATGATTCTGCTGTGTCAGGGCTCCTTAACATCGTGCCGGTTCTGCTGAGCACCCTGGTGTTCTCACTGATGTACATCACGATTCCCAACTGCATGGTACCGATCAGACATGGCCTGATCGGCGGATTTATCGTTGCAGTGATGTTCGAAGCCTTCAAGCAGTTGTTCGGCACGGTGATGGCCCTCACGGATTTTGCAGTGATCTATGGCACATTTGCCGCCGTACCTTTGTTTTTGATCTGGCTTTACCTGAGCTGGACGATCGTCTTGTTCGGTGCCGAGCTGACCAAGAGCGTCAGCCTGTTTCGCTCCAAGCAGAGTGATCGTCTCGAGCCACCCCTGATCCAGCTGGTCATCATCCTGCGGGAGTTTTTCGAGAAACACCGGGTTGGAGACGTGGTGTCGGAGAAGCAGATGATGGCAATGGGGCGTCGCATCGACCTCGAGGAATGGCACGAGTACAAGAGTCACCTCTTGTCACTGGGGCTGATCCGCACCGTGGACAAGGGAGGTCTGGTGCTTTCCAAGGATCTGAATGAGGTCACGCTCTGGGATCTTTACCAGTCTTCACCCTGGCCCCTGCCGGAAGGTTTCGGCCAGGCAGGAGAAGGCTGGGAGGCCCAGCTGGACCAGAACCTGAAAGACATCTTTCAATCGAGCCGATCAAAGCTGGAATGTGACCTGGAACATATTTTTCGCGGAGAAAAGACTTGAAACGCACTCTCGTAATCGCCGCCCTGGCAATGTTATTGACTGCCTGCGCGAAGCCGGTGGATTTTAATGACACCAATGGCAACGGTTATCGCTTTGCCGATATGCAGGGCAGCTGGATCGTCATCAACTACTGGGCCGAGTGGTGTGCGCCCTGCGTCAAGGAAATCCCGGAACTGGCGGCACTCGGTGACAACCACCCAGACATTGAAGTCTTCGGTGTCAACTATGACCAGCCGGATCCTGAGACCATGGCACGGCAGATAGAGAAGCTGAAGGTGACCTTCCCGGTGATTGATCACGACCCGTACCAACGGTTCGGTATAGAAAAGCCGGAAGTCCTGCCGACAACGCTGATCATCACGCCCGAGGGCGATTTGAGAGATGTCCTGGTCGGTCCGCAGACGGAAGCAAGCCTGCTGGAGGTGATTCGCAGCTAGCTGCGCCGGGTCACTCTGCTGGTGACCTCAGCGACGGGTACATCGACGGATTCACCGTCACGGCGATACAGGTATTCAACCACGCCTTTCTCGAGGCCACGGTCACCGACGACGATGCGATGCGGAATCCCCATCAGCTCGGCATCGGCAAACTTGACGCCGGGTCTGACACCATCGCGGTCATCCAGCAGCACGTCGATGCCTTTGTCCATCAGTTCCTGATACAGCTGCTCAGCCACGGTAGTCACCGCTTCTGATTTCTGCGCATTGATTGGAATCAGGATCACAGAGAAAGGCGCAATCGCATCGGGCCAGATGATGCCTCGATCATCGTGATTCTGTTCGATCAGGGCGCCGACCAGCCGAGAGACGCCCATGCCGTAGCAGCCCATGGTCATCACAACTGCCTTGCCGGACTCATCCAGAACCGTCGCATTCATCGCCTTCGAATACTTGTCACCGAGTTGAAAGATATGGCCGACTTCGATGCCGCGCTTGAAGCGAATCACACCCTGGCCGTCGGGGCTGGGGTCGCCTTCCTCAACGTTACGCAGGTCATAGACGGCGCTGGGTTCAGCGTCGCGACCCCAGTTGAGGTTGCAGACATGAAAGTCATCCTTATTGGCACCCGCGCAGAAGTTCTTCAGCGCCGCTGCGGCACGGTCAACCAGCACCGGCATATCAAGCGATTGTGGGCCGATAGAACCCAGGCTGCAGCCAAGCGCTGCCTTGATGTCATCTTCGGTCGCCATCTGCAGTGGTGCCAGGACCTCTGACATTTTTTCGGCCTTGAGCTCGTTCAGCGTGTGGTCACCGCGCAGCACGAGTGCGACCAGTGGGGTCTCTGATCCTTTCGCAATCAGGGTCTTTACCGTTTTCTCGACCGGCATTGAGAGGAACGCTGTGACATCGCTGATGGTTTTGACGCCAGGTGTCGAGACTTCTTCTGCTGCCAGTTCCTCATCTGTTTCCGGCGCAGGTGCAACGGCTTCGGCCATCTCAATGTTGGCGGCATAGTCACTCTCGCTCGAAAATGCGATCTTATCTTCGCCTGACTCGGCCAGCACATGAAACTCCATCGAGGCGCTGCCGCCAATGCTGCCGGTATCTGCCAGGACCGCGCGGAAGTCGAGGTCCATGCGGCTGAGGATGCGGGTGTAGGCGTCATGCATCTCCTGGTAGGTCTCCTCCAGGGAGGCCTGATCCAGATGGAAGGAGTAGGCATCCTTCATCAGGAATTCCCGGGCGCGCAGTACGCCGAAGCGGGGCCGGGTTTCATCGCGAAACTTGGTCTGTATCTGGTAGTAGTTCACGGGCAGCTGTTTGTGGCTTCTGAGTTCGCCACGGGCGAGATCGGTGATGACCTCTTCGTGGGTTGGCCCGAAACAGAAGTCGCGCTCGTGCCTGTCCTTGATCTGCAGCAAAAGTCCTTCGTCGTACTGGCTCCAGCGTCCGGATTCGCGCCAGAGTTCAGCCGGCTGAATAACCGGCAGCATGACCTCTTGCGCGCCGGAAGCATTCATCTCTTCGCGAATAATGTTCTCGACCTTCTGCAGTACACGCAGGCCCATTGGCATCCAGCTGTAGATACCGGACGCGAGCTTGCGGATAAGTCCGGCCCTGATCATCAGCTGGTGACTGATGATCTCTGCGTCAGCGGGCGTCTCTTTCAGCGTGGCAATGGTGTATTTCGAAGCTCTCATAGTCGTCTTTCTAATCTGTTTATAATTTCCCGTTTACCCGAAACCAGGATTGGTGAATCAAGTTATGCAACACGCAGGCGATTGTCACTGCGGTGCGGTCCGGTTTGAATTCGAAGCCGATACCAGCGCTCAACTGCACCGGTGCAACTGTTCCATCTGTGAGCGCGTCGGGTACCTGCATCTTATCATTCCGAGTGCGGCATTTAAGCTGCTGACGCCCTGGGATTCACTCCACTGTTATACGTTCAATACCGGCGTCGCGAAGCATTACTTCTGCAAAACCTGCGGCGTTAAGCCTTTCTACATCCCTCGTTCCAACCCTGACGGCATCAGCATTAACTTCCGCTGTGTCGACGCCAGTACCTTCGAACATGTCGAGATCGAGGATTTCGATGGCCAGAACTGGGAACAGCACGCCGCCAAACTCGTCCATCTATCCAGGGGGACGGACCCGGGGACGGAGGGGGTGCCATAGCGAGCAATGGCACCCCCTCCGTCCCGCAGCGCCGAACCGCCATAAAAAAGGGCCGCGATTGCGGCCCTTTTTCGAGATTTGTCAGATCTTTCGATTAAACAAATTCTTTCAGGCCTTTCAGCGGCAGAACCTTGATACGCGTGCTGGCCGGCTTGGCAGCAACGTCCATCAGCTCACCTGGACGGAACGGGTTTGGAACGCCCTTGCGTGCCTTACGAGCAGGTTTCTTGACAGTCTTGATCTTGAGCAGACCGGGCAGTGTGAATTCACCGGCACTGCCTTTCTTAACGTGACGCTCGATGAGTACAGCGAGCTCGTCAAGAACAGCTGCAACCTCTTTCCTGGAGAGATCAGTGTTCTCGGCGATCTCGGCCAGAATGGCGCTCTTGGTGTATTTTTGTTTGATAGCAGGTTTCTTGCGAGGAGCAGGTGCTTGTGCCTTTTTCGCGGCCATTCAGTAATCCTTTTGTAAATCTGAAGTTAAAAAAAAAGAAGAAGGTCTTGCTGCTGCGTCTGGTCAAAACTGCCTGTGCCGGCGAGTGTTGTCAGCGCTGCGGCTGGGCCTTCTTCCTGCCGGGGTGTTTTATATCCGATTGAAACTGGCCGTTCAAGAAAAACCCTTTAAAAATCGATACATGACCCCATTTTAAAAAAAGTTGGATAGTCGCGTTGCTCGCATTTTGCCGATATAATGCGCAGCCGCTGAAATGGTGTGTCGTGCCTGGTCGGTGAACCAGGCAAAAAAATGGACGAGGACCAAGATGCCTATTTACGAATATCAATGTGATGCTTGCGAGCACAAGTTTGAGAAGCTTCAGAAAATTTCGGACGATCCGCTGAAGGATTGTCCGGCCTGCAATGAGCCCAAGCTGAATAAGCTGGTCTCTGCTGCGGCATTTCGTTTAAAAGGCGGTGGCTGGTATGAAACCGACTTCAAGACGGGTAAAAAGAAAAACGTCTCAGGCAGTGATTCTTCCAGTTCCGGCTCCAGCAGCTCTTCCGGCACCTCCAGCAGTTCGTCCAGTGATTCAAAATCCGCGGCATCAAGTTAGGTTGCTCCAGACTTAAAGCTGCACCTAAATTTAGGAAGAAACAATGCGTAGCCACCTTTGTGGCCAGCTCAGGGATTCACATATCGGTGAAGCGGTATCCCTCTGTGGCTGGGTTCATCGTCGTCGTGATCACGGCGGTGTTATTTTTCTCGATGTCCGTGACTACACGGGTATTGTTCAGGTTGTTTATGACCCCGACACAGTAGAAGCGTTTGCGCTGGCTGACCAGGTACGCAATGAGTTTGTGATTCGCGTCGAAGGACTGGTGCGGGCCCGTGACGATGAGGCCGTCAATCCGAAGATGGCGACCGGCATGATCGAAGTGCTGGGTAAGGAACTCACGATCCTGAACCGTTCTGAAACTCCGCCGTTCCAGCTCGATGAATATTCCAGTGCCGGTGAAGACGTGCGTCTGCGCAATCGTGCGATTGATCTCAGGCGCCCGGAGATGCAGGACAAGCTGCGGCTGCGCTCTGATGTTTCACATCGAGTGCGCCGCTACCTCGAAGAACGGCACTTTGTCGATATTGAAACACCAATACTGACCAAGGCCACACCCGAAGGTGCACGTGACTACCTCGTGCCGAGCCGCGTTCACCAGGGCAGTTTCTATGCGCTACCGCAGTCACCGCAGATCTTTAAACAGTTGCTGATGATGTCGGGATTTGACCGGTACTATCAGATTGCTCGATGTTTCCGCGATGAAGACCTGCGTGCCGACCGGCAGCCGGAATTCACCCAGATTGACCTCGAGATGAGCTTCGTGGAGCAGCAGGATGTCATCGAGTTGACTGAGGGGCTGGTCAGGGATCTGTTCAAAGGGGTTGGCGATATTGACCTCGGTGAGATCCTGACGTTGTCCTATGCTGAGGCCATGCGCAGGTTTGGCTCTGACCGCCCGGATTTAAGGTTCGGCCTGGAACTGATCGACGTCGCGGACCTGTTGAAAGATGTTGAGTTCAAGGTGTTCAGCGGTCCTGCCAATGACAGTAAATCCCGCGTCGCGGCGCTGAGGCTGCCTGGTGGAGATCGGTTGACCCGTAAGAATCTCGATGACTACACCAAGTTTGTCAGCATCTACGGTGCCCGTGGCCTGGCCTACATCCGGGTTAACAGTCTCGACAATGGTATCGAAGGACTGCAGTCACCGATCCTCAAGTTCCTGCCGGAAGACGTTGTTAATGCCATCCTCGAGCGCTGTGGTGCAGAGGTGAATGACGTTATTTTCTTCGGTGCGGACCGCGCTAAAGTGGTCAACGATGCCCTGGGTGCACTGCGTAACAAGCTTGCAGAAGACCTGGACCTGTACGAGCGCCCCTGGGCTTCCTGCTGGGTGACCGACTTCCCGATGTTTGAAGAAAATGATGACGGCAGCCTGACAGCAGTTCACCATCCATTCACCCAGCCCTGCGGCACCATCGAGGAGATGGAAGCTAATCCCCTGGACGCGCTCTCGCATTCGTACGATATCGTCGTCAATGGTCATGAGCTCGGTGGTGGATCGATTCGTATCCACGATCCGGCCTGGCAGTCGGCTGTGTTCCGGGCGCTGAAGCTCTCTGACAACGAAGCCAACATCAAGTTCGGTTTCCTGCTCGATGCGCTCAAGTATGGCGCGCCGCCCCATGGCGGTCTGGCAATGGGGCTTGACCGACTCGTCATGCTGTTGTCCGGTGCAACCGCGATCCGTGACGTGATTGCGTTTCCCAAGACCCAGACGGCGACCTGTCTTTTAACCTCGGCGCCCAGTGAGATTGATGCGGATCAGCTGAAAGAGCTCGGTATTACCGTTAAAAAGGCGGCGGCAGAAGAGGGCGAGTAAGCGATGGCAGGTCACAGTAAATGGAGCAACATCAAGCACCGCAAGGCCGGGCAGGATGCCAAGCGGGCCAAGGTCTTCACCAAGATTATTCGTGAACTCACCGTCGCTGCCAGAGATGGCGGCGGTAACGTTGAAGATAACCCGGCGCTGCGCACCGTTGTCGAAAAAGCCAAGGCTGCCCAGATGCCAAAGGACACCATGGAGCGAGCGATTGCCCGCGGCGCCGGTGGCCAGGACGGCGCTGATCTCACGCCGCTTACCTACGAGGGCTATGGTCCGGGTGGTGTCGCCATCCTGGTGGAGACCATGACGGACAATCGCAACCGTACGGTCGCGGAAGTGCGCCACGCTTTTTCCAAGGCGGGCGGCAATCTTGGTACGGATGGTTCGGTCGCTTACCTGTTCGACCAGAAGGGCCAGATCCAGTTTGAACCGGGTACCAGCGAAGACGATGTGATGGAAATCGCCATTGAATCAGGCGCCGAAGATGTGGTCGCGGATGATGAGGGTATGGTCGAAGTGGTAACAGCACCGGAAGACTTTCATACCGTCAAAGATGCCCTGGTTGAGGGCGGACTTGAACCGGCAGCTGCAGAAGTGGCGATGGTGCCACAGACGGTGAGTGATCTGGATGTCGATACCGGTGAGAAAGTCATGCGGTTGATTGATGCGCTCGAAGACCTTGATGACGTGACCAACGTCTACACTAACGCCGGCTTCCCGGACGATCTCCTCGCCGAGTAAATCCTTATCCTGCTGTTCATTCCGGGGCAGCGGCGTGACAGGCGCTGGAGGCGGGTACCGGAAGGAAGCGGTCTTCACCTCGCTACTTGAGGATGAACAGCGTAACCGTACAGATTCGAGGAACACCGCCAACCCCCGGTATGCTAGACTTGACCCCATTCTCCTGAGGCAAGACATGGCGCTGATTCTCGGCATAGATCCCGGCTCCCGCGTAACCGGATACGGCATTATCCGGGTGATCGGCAATCGTCAGGAATATGTCACCAGCGGCTGTATCAAGACCACTGACAAGGCGAACCTGCCGGAACGGCTCGATGTGATTTTCCAGGGTGTTTCCCAGATCATAAATGAGTTTATACCGGATGAGCTGGCGATCGAGCGCATCTTTATGGCGCGCAGCGCTGAGTCCGCCCTCAAGCTCGGCCAGGCCCGCGGAGTGGCGATTGTTGCTGCCGTAAACCAGGGGTTGCCGGTCCACGAATACGAGGCCCGCAAGATCAAGCAGGCAGTGGTTGGCAGTGGTGCCGCCAGCAAGGCGCAGATCCAGCACATGGTGATGACGCTGCTTAACCTGCCGTCAAAGCCGCAGTCAGATGCCGCCGATGCACTGGCGATTGCCATCTGCCACAACAATACCCAGCACAACCTGGCGAAACTCGCCGGCAAGGGAGCGACAATCCTGAAGAGCAATCGGTTTCGCCGCGGTCGCCTGGCGGGTACGGACGAATCATGATCGGCCGCCTGCGAGGACAGATCGCAGATATTTCACCGCAGCAGCTTCTGATTGATGTCGGCGGAGTCGGCTACGAAGTGGAAATTTCCCTGAATACGTTTGCCATGCTGGCTGATGCCAAAGGCGAAGCGATCGTGTTCACGCACCTCGTCGTGCGTGAGGATGCCCAGTTGCTGTTCGGCTTCAGCTCAACTGATGAACGTGAGCTGTTTCGAACCCTGATCAAGGTGAATGGGGTTGGCCCGAAGATGGCGCTCGCGATACTCTCAGGGCTTGATGCAGCGAGTTTCGCCGCCTGTATTCTCGATGGTGATATCAAAACACTCACCGGCCTGCCGGGCGTGGGCAAAAAGACAGCTGAACGACTCATTATCGAGATGCGGGACAAGGTCACGGCACTGGCCGGTGAGCATGAACGTGAGCTTCGTGCAGTAACTGCCAGCATCGCCGATGATGCTGAAGCTGCCCTGATCGGCCTCGGCTACAAGCCGCAGGAAGCAGCGCTGGCGCTCTCGAAACTGGAGGACCCGGCAGAAGACCTGGAAGCGTTGATCAAGCAGGCACTGAAAGTGCTGATGAAGGCATGATGCCGGGCGTGCCAAGAAGAGTTCAAAGGTAAACACGTGATCGAGTCAGATAGAATAGTAACCGCGGCGGGCAGCGATACAGAACGTTCCCAGGACTGGGCGATCAGGCCGCAGACCTTCGATGACTATTGTGGCCAGCCTGAGGTTTCAGAGCAGATGCGTCTCTTTATTACCGCTGCACGCGGCCGTGGTGAAGCGCTGGATCATACACTCATTTTCGGTCCGCCTGGCCTCGGCAAGACAACGCTGGCCAACATCATTGCGAATGAAATGGGGGTTTATATCAAGGCAACCTCGGGTCCGGTGATTGAAAAGAAAGGTGACCTGGTCGCGGCTTTGACCAACCTGGAAGAAGGAGATGTGCTTTTCATTGATGAGATTCACCGTCTCAACCCGGCGATTGAAGAAGTGCTGTACCCGGCAATGGAAGACTATCAGGTTGATCTTACCATTGGCGAAGGACCGGCAGCGCGCTCCATCAAGCTGGACCTGCCGCCGTTTACGCTGGTCGGGGCAACCACGCGGACCGGGCTTCTGACATCACCTTTTCGCGACCGCTTCGGTATCATTCAGCGACTCGAATTCTATGCGGTGGACGACCTGACCACCATTGTTGAACGCTCGGCCAGCATGATCGGGATTGAATGCGAACGCTCTGGTGCCCGTGAAGTAGCGATCAGGTCGCGCGGCACGCCTCGCATCGCCAACCGCTTGCTGCGTCGCGTCAGGGATTTCGCCCAGGTTGAGGGCGAGGGTGTGGTCAGTCGCGAGATTGCTGACACAGCACTCAATATGTTGAAGGTTGATGCCAACGGCTTCGATCAGATGGACCGGCGCCTGTTGCTGACCATGATTGAGAAGTTTGAAGGCGGCCCGGTGGGCATTGACAGCATGGCGGCTGCCGTTGGTGAAGAGAGTGCGACCATTGAGGATGTCTATGAGCCCTACCTGATTCAGCAGGGGTTTATCATGCGGACGTCGAGGGGCCGGCTGGCGACGCGTCTTGCCTATGAACATTTCGGCCTGAAGGTGCCGGACCGGTCAGAAACCAGTCGCGATCTCTTTAACCAGACGTCGGATGATACGGATTAAGCCATCGCTGAGCTCGCGGAATATCCCGTGATCTTAAGCGTCAGATAACTTTACAAGGAGCCAAGTTGAGCGAACCACTTTCCATTGTCGACCTGATCCTGAATGCCAGTATTGTCGTTCAGCTAGTGATGGCGTTGCTGCTCCTCGCCTCACTGACATCGTGGGTCATGATCTTCCAGCGAGGGTTTGCCCTTTCAGCTATCGGACGCGATGCCACTGAATTCGAGAACGAGTTCTGGTCCGGCAAGGATCTGGGGCAGATTTTCAAGGAACTTGAAGAAAGCGAAGAGGATCTGATCGGGCTGGAAAATATCTTTGCATCCGGATTCAAGGAGTACTCCCGGGTCCGCCAGCAGGATGGCATCGATCCGGACCGGCTTATGCAGAACGTGCAGCGAGCCATGCGCGTGGCGCTAAGCCGGGAGGAAGAGAGGCTGGAAACACACCTGCCGTTTCTTGCGACGGTCGGCTCCACCAGCCCCTATATTGGCCTCTTCGGCACGGTCTGGGGCATCATGAATTCATTCAGGGGGCTTGCCACCGTCAACCAGGCGAGCCTCGCTGTTGTCGCACCGGGTATCTCGGAAGCCCTGGTCGCAACGGCGATTGGTCTCTTTGCTGCGATCCCGGCGGTGATTGCCTACAACCGTTATTCTGCCCAGGTGGAGGTGATCCTGAACCGGTTTGAGGCATTTACAGACGAGTTCAGCAGTATCCTTTACCGTGCCAGCCACCAGAAATAGTTGATCCATGGCAAAAGCATCCCGCAGAAAACCGATGTCCGAAATCAATGTCGTGCCCTACATTGATGTCATGCTGGTGCTGCTCGTGATATTCATGGTGACGGCACCACTGATGACCCAGGGCATTAAGGTAGACCTGCCGGAGGCTGCGTCCGGGCCTCTTGAAGTTGATGATGATGAACCAATGCTGGTGGTGTCGGTCAAAGCTGATGGATCCTATTACATCAACCTGGGAGAGGCGGAGGAACCGGTGCCCCTGAAAGAGATTGGCGAGAAGGCATCGAAGATCCTCGCCGCCAATCCGGATATCAAGGTGCTGGTGGAGGGTGATAAGACCCTGCCGTATGGCGTTATTGTTGCCCTGATGAATACGTTGCAGGGTGCCGGTGCTGCCAGTGTCGGGCTCATAACGCAGCCGGATAACCCGGCTAACTGATTCCTCGAACTTCCGGAAGCGAGCGCGCGTGGACTCTGTGACCTCATACATTATTGCCTTCCTGTTTGCCGTGCTGGTGCATGGGCTGGTGATAGCGCTGATGATGTTCAACTGGGGCGGCGATACCGAGCAACAGTTCAACCAGGTCGAGCCTTATTACATAGAGGCCAGCGTCGTTGCGGAAAACCCCTACACTGCGAGGCGTCAACGGGAAAAGAACCAGCAGACAAACGACCGTCAGCAGAAGATTCAAAAGCGTCGGGAGCATGAACGTAACCTGGTCATGGACCAGAAGCGCTGGGAAGCTGAACAGTTGGAGAAGCAGAATGAGGCCGTCCGCACCGAGCCTGAGCCGACGCCACCACCGGTTCAGTCGACAGTGCCAAAGAGTCTGGCGGCAGTTGACCCCGCGCCCGAGGTAGACCAGGAAGCTGTGCGATCACAGTTCGAGGAAGATCTGGCGCTGGCCATGGTGGTTGAAGCGAACATGCGTAAAGCCGTGACTGATGATGAAAAGGCCATGGCCTATGTCGCCCAGATCCAGCGTGAAATCATCCAGAACTGGTCGCGACCGCCCAGTGCCCGTAACGGGATGGAGACCCTGCTGCGGGTTCACCTGGTGCCGACCGGTGAAATTGTTGATGTGAAGATCATTGAGGGCAGCGGTAATGATGCCTTTGATCGTTCGGCGATCCTCGCTGTCAGGAAATCCGAGCGATTTGTCGTACCCACTGATACCTTG
>Ga0075477_10000528_pt1 | contig 16653 bp, 18 predicted proteins | sample DEB08_DNA_FD_76338 | JGI IMG/M metagenome (GOLD analysis project Ga0075477, IMG submission 76338) | Aqueous microbial communities from the Delaware River and Bay under freshwater to marine salinity gradient to study organic matter... | ecosystem: Environmental > Aquatic > Marine > Coastal ...
TACAAAGAAGGGGGAGCTAAAGGAATTAGCTAAGAAACTATGCGACTTCTTTTATTGCGACATTGAAGACCTATTTCCAGCAGAGCATTTAGAAAACGCGCTAGACAAAAACATTGTAGTTACGGAAAAGAACAAGCACGAACTATTACCTTCGAGGATGTTAGAGACAGATGATCCCTCCGTAGTTCTTATAGAACAAGAAGTTACGCAAGGTGTGGACTACCTCGTGTCTAAGCTTTTGAACGATAGGGAACAAAAAGTAATAGCTTTGAGTTTTGGGTTAAGAGATGAAGAACCTCGCTCATTAGAGGCAATAGGAGAATTACTTGGAGTTTCGCGTAACAGAGTTGGACAGATACAAAAGAAAGCGCTTAGAAAACTAGGAGCGCCTTTCAACAGAGATTTATTTGAGCCTTTTATGAAACCTTCACATTTTGCCGCACTTTCAGAGCGTACTAAAGAGAAACTTAAACGTCAGGCAGAAGAGAACGAACGACTCCTCCAAGGGTTGGAGATACTACACCAGACAATACAAGAACTTAAATTGGGAAAAGCAAATGACTACTAGGGCAGAGGTATTAAAAACTATAGAAAAGATTGAGTTAGACCTTGCCGAAACGTTGAAGCGCCCCACGGTTATGCAACGGTTAAAATTCTTTTTGTCCCACAAGACAATATCCTCGTGGCGAAAGAACTCTATTAGGATAAAAGCAGAACGCAAAGAAAAAGTAAAAAAGCTAAGAACCAGAAAAGAAAACCTATTAAAAGCCCTGAGCATTTGGTTAGATGCGGGGGATATTATCGGCAAGTACGAAACTAAAAGGGAAACACATGAGTGGTAAAGGTAGCAGACGTAGACCCCTGCTTATCCCTGCCAAAGACTTCGGGGATAACTGGGCAAAAATCTTTGAGAAACCAAAACAGAAGGAAGAAGAGAATGATATATGCACAAATGGCGAAGCCGACCGACCCGATGCCGAAGGAGACAGCTCTACAGAAACAGACGGGCGGGACGCATTATAAGAACATGGCTATCCAACCTGCTGAGTACGCAGAGAAGAACGGCTTGTCCCTGCTAGAAGGTAACGTGGTTAAGTACATAACTAGATGGAAATTGAAAGGGCAACCGTTAGATGATCTTAATAAGGCAAAGCACTGCATCGACTTGTTAATCGAGATACACAACGTCAAATGAAAATAACAATAGAAGTAGATGGTGCTGATGCCGAAGAAATTATGGCTATACTGCAACGTGCAAGCGAAGCGGTAGAAAAACTCGAAGAGATACTTAAGGAGTTTGAAGATGAGTCACTTCACTGATTTTATAGGTGCGCTAGAAGAAGCAGAGTTTTGTGCTAAAAAAGAAAAACGTACCTACGGTATACGCATGGAAGGTGAGCAATTCGAAGTGTACCTAGTAGAACGGCGAGGGACGCACAATCCCTTAGAAATATCCGGCAGGATGGTAGAAAGATGATTACCCCTGCTCTTATGTGCGTCGCTATGGCGGTGTACTTCGAAGCAAGGGGTGAGCCGACAGCAGGACAAATTGCTGTAGCTCATGTAATTAAAAATAGAATTGAAGACCCACGCTATCCAGATAATGCGTGCGACGTGGTTAAGCAAGGGTACTACTGGAATGGTGTGCCCATAAGAAACAAGTGCCAGTTTAGTTTTTATTGTGACGGTAAATCAGACGACCCGAAGAACAAACAGGCATGGTTTAATTCGTTGTACATTGCGCACTTGAGTGGTTTCATACCTGATATTACAGATGGCGCGACCCATTACCATAGTACAAAAGTGTTTCCCGAGTGGGCGCACACTGGCGAGATAACAACCAAGATACACAAACATATTTTCTACACAGGTATTAACTAGTGACCACGACATGGATTAACGTTTTAACCCCCGAACAAAAAGAAGAACAACGTAAAGAAATAGCAAGACAAGTAGAAGAATACTTAGCCAGAGGTGGGAAGATAACCCAGTGCCCACGCAATGCTTACACTGAGACTGACATTGAAGGTAAACGCAAGCATGGTGTAGTTTTACCTGTAGACTCGCTGACTGACCCAACCAAAAGACTAATAGGCGGGTTCGTGCCGCGTAAAAAGGGGGGAGAATGAAAACTCGAATTCACGTTAATCAGCATAATATCCGAGCCAATGCTAAGGGTGCTGATCTGCCAGTGCTTACGGTCAAGACTTACAAACAAAATCGCAGGTGCAATAAGGTAAAAGTACATGGCCCTAGTGAGGTAGTTTATAGCCCAGACAAGCCGCTTTCTTGTGGGGCGAAGGTGTGGATTGAGACGGAAGCTGAGGTGGAGATAGACGACCCAAGGGCGCGGTATAGCGAATGGGTGCTTGGCGAGGAAAGACCGGCAGACTGGCCTAAGAAAAGGAATAAAAAATAAATGTACGAATACGACTGTAAGATCGTTCGAATTGTTGATGGAGATACAGTAGATGTTGATATTGATCTTGGCTTTGATACTTGGCGCTGCAATCAGCGCATATATCTTTATGGTATTGATACTCCAGAGTGCCGCACAAGAAATGCAGAAGAAAAAGTTGCCGGACTCTTGGCAAAGGAGTTTGTCGAGGAAACACTGCACGTCGGAGGAACGTACAAACTAATTATCCGAGAAAAAGACGAGTTCGGACTATACTTAGGCGTTATAATGCTTAGCGATAAAACTTCAGTTAACGCCGCACTAGTAACTGAACACCTAGCCGTGCCCTACCACGGGCAAAGCAAACAAGAAATAGAAGATGCGCACGCGGCTAACTATAAAATTCTACAAGAAAAGGGATTGATATAACGTGGACATAATAACGGTAGACTTCGAGACGTACTATGATAAGCAGTTTAGTTTGTCTAAACTGACAACAGAGCAGTACATACGAAGCCCAGAGTTTGAGGTCATTGGTCTTGGGGTTAAAGTAAACAATGGGGAGACTGCGTGGCTAAGTGGGTCTTTTAGTGCGGTCAAAGAGTATTTACATGATAACTACGACTGGAAAAATTCTGCTGTTCTTGCCCATAACACTATGTTTGATGGTGCTATTCTTAGTTGGCTGTTTGATATTCACCCTAAGCTATTCCTTGATACGTTGTGTATGGCTCGTGCACTCCATGGTACGGAAGTTGGCGGCTCACTTAAATTCCTTGCTGATATGTACAACCTTGGGGAGAAGGGGAACGAAGTATTAAACGCCATTGGTAAACACAGGAATGAGTTTACTGATGAGGAATTAGAACGGTACGGGGATTACTGCATACAAGATGTCGAGCTGACTTACAAATTATTTAACCGTTTTATGCGTGGGCGAAAGTTCCCCAAAAAAGAACTTAAAGTTATAGATATGACCCTTCGTATGTTCATTGATCCTGTACTTGAGTTAGACGTTGATAAATTAGAGGGGCACCTCGACACCTTACAAGCGCAAAAAGACAAGCTGTTAGAGGAGTGTGGTATCAGTAAAGACGAGCTAATGTCTAACCCTAAGTTTGCTAAGGCGCTTGAGACGCTGGGGGTTACGCCACCTATGAAAACAAGTTTGCGCACAGGTAAAGAAGCCTTTGCGTTCGCCAAAAGCGATGAGGGTTTCAAAGCACTCCAAGAACATGAAGACCCAAGAGTACAAGCATTAGTGGCGGCCCGGATAGGGCTTAAGAGTACGTTAGAGGAAACACGTACTGAGAGGTTCATCGACATAGGGATGCGCGGGACGCTTCCGGTACCTATAAAATACTACGCAGCTCATACCGGACGGTGGGGCGGTTTGGATAAAATAAACCTACAAAACCTACCAAGCAGAGGAGAGAACGCAAAGATTCTTAAGTCCTGCATTCTCGCACCAAAAGGCTACACTTTAATACAAGCCGACTCTGCACAGATTGAGGCACGAGTTCTGGCGTGGCTAGCCGGACAAAACGATTTAGTAGAGGCATTCACCAAGGGTGAGGATGTGTATAAGATCATGGCCTCGGCTATATATGGCAAACCCGTTGATGAAATATCGGGGAGCGAAAGGTTCGTAGGTAAGACTACGATTCTCGGAGCCGGATATGGTATGGGGGCTATAAGATTTCGTGAGCAGCTAAAGGGTATGGGTGTAGAGATAGACGAAGAAGAGTGTAAGCGTATTATAAACGTATACCGCAGCGCGAACAGTAATATAACTAAACTGTGGCGGCAAGCTCAGGTTGTTTTAGAGAACATGTACCAGTACTACAGTTCCGATCTTGGGCGGGGTGGAGTGCTAGAAGTCAGAGGCAATGAGGGGGCGATCAAATTACCGTCTGGCCTTTTGATGCACTACAACGGGCTAAGAGCACAAGAAACAGAAAAAGGCTTGCAGTTTCAATACAAGACCAGAATGGGTTGGGTAAAGATATACGGTGGTAAAGTTATAGAGAACGTGTGTCAGGGAATAGCACGTTGTGTTATGTCGGATCAGATGTTGCAAATATCTAGAAAATATAGAGTTCTACTAACTGTGCACGACTCTGTGGTATGCTGTGTCCGAGATGAGGAGGTTGATGAGGCAGCTCATTATATCGACTCTTGTATGCGTTACGTACCAGATTGGGCAAAAGGTCTCCCAGTCCGTGGTGACGTGGAAATCGGAAAAAACTATGGAGACTGTATTGAATGGATACCAAGCCAACATGGTCATTCAGCAGCATAAAGACGTTCGACCAATGCCCCAAGAAGTATTACCACACCAAGGTAAAGAAGGACTACGAAGAAAACTTCCAAACAGAAGCAATACTTTATGGGAACGAATTCCACAAAGCCGCAGAAGACTATGTGGCCGGGGTAAGTAATGAGTTAGACCCGAGGTTTGATTACGCGCTAGCCGCGCTCGACAAATTAAAAGGGATGAAGGGTGACAAGCTCTGCGAGTACAAGATGGGGCTTACCGAGAATCTTGAGCCTTGCGAATTTTTTGACAAAAGTGTGTGGTACAGGGGTGTAGCCGACCTTATTATTCTGGACAGAGAGTCTGGAGTGGCAAAGGTTTTCGACTACAAGACAGGAAAATCTGCGAAGTATGCGGATAAAGGTCAGCTTGAACTAATGGCACTAGCTATATTCAAGCACTTTCCTGAAATAAAAGTAGTAAAGAGTGGGTTGTTATTTGTAGTATGTAACGCGTTTATAAAAGAAACTTACACTGTAACGAATGAGCCAGACTTGTGGCGTAAGTGGTTGATTGCTTACGGTGCGTTAGAAAAGGCTTACGAAAACGATGTGTGGAATCCTAAACCTACGGGCTTATGCAGAGCGCATTGTGTCGTTACTGAATGCCCCCACAATGGGAGGCGATAACAAAGGAGATATACCGATGTTTGATAATGACGAAAATAATAAATTATGCGAGTGTTGTGGTGCTAAAGTAGTTACCTACACGCATAGAATAAACAAGGGTCTTACCATAGCAATGAAACGTTTGTACGATGCAGGGCGTACGGAACATCTGGAAAATCTACGATTAACCAATAGCCAAAGAGCTAACTTCCAAAAACTAAAGTACTGGGGTTTAGTTAAACAATCATCAGAACGAAGTGGGGTGTGGGTGTTAACGGACAGAGGAACTAATTTCGTAGAAGGTAGAACTGCCGTGCCGTCTCATGCAGCTTCTTATCGTGCGACTCCTGTGGAATTACCAGAGGAAAAGAAAAAACGAACAAAGCTCGTAATGTTTAAAGATATTTACCCATACGAAATTCAAGACAGAGAAATGGTGCGTTATAAACAGCGCGAAGAGTACGCAAAAGATGCGGAGCCATTTTATAAGAGGTGACTACCATGCCATACGTAAACAAAAAACGTCCTTACAAGAAAGAATATCAACAGCAAAAAGCCCGTGGTGAGCATGAAGATCGCATGGAAAGACAACGTGCGCGCCGCGAACTAGATAAAGAAGGTGTTGATAAAAACAAGAACGGCAAAGCCGACAAGCGAGAGGGTAAGGACGTTAGCCACAATAAACCATTGAGTAAAGGTGGCACAAACAAAGATGGCTACAAGGTAGAAAGCAGCAGTAAAAACAGGGCTAGAAACTACAAAAAGAAATCTAGCAAGAAGTAACGACAAGGACATTTAATGGAAATTGTAGATAACAGAGGCTTGCTTCTGCGGGTTCGTAGTCCCGATAAAATTACAGCAGCAATTCCGAATAGCAAAAAACTAAACGACAACGACGTTCTTGTTAAGTGGGGCGTGGACGAATCCCGCGTGCTACGCAACTTAAACATAAAGGAAGTACCGTCCCCCATACTAGGTAAGTACGAGTGGACGGGGCGGTACACCCCTTTCGAACATCAAAAAACAACTTCTTCTTTCTTAACTTTGAATTCCCGAGCGTTTTGCTTTAACGAGCAAGGTACAGGGAAGACAGGTTCTGCAATTTGGGCGTCTGATTTTTTAATAAAAGAAGGTATTATCAACCGCGTTCTTATTATCTGCCCAATATCTATTATGGATTCGGCGTGGCGCGCTGACTTGTTTAACTTTGCTATGCACCGTACTGTGGACATAGCGCATGGAGCCAAGAAAAAACGCCAAGAGATAATCAACAGCAATGTGGAGTACGTCATCATCAACTACGACGGGGTTGAGATAGTAAAAGACGACATCGCTAACGGTGGGTTTGATCTGATTATTGTTGACGAAGCTACCCACTACAAGAACGCACAGTCTAAACGGTGGAAAGTATTAGCTAGTATTATAAAACCAGAAACATGGTTGTGGTTAATGACAGGAACTCCTGCGGCCCAGTCTCCCGTAGACGCATACGGCTTAGCCAAACTTGTTAACCCCAAAGGCGTACCGAAATTCTTTGGTGCTTTCCGCGACATGGTTATGTACAAGGCCACGCAGTTTAAGTGGGTACCAAAAGAAGGCGCTAAAGATATTGTATATAATGCCCTACAACCCGCAATACGGTTTACGAAAGATGAGTGTCTTGATCTACCTGATATGACCTACGTTAAACGTGAGGTAGAGCTGACCACGCAACAAAAGAAATACTACGAACTACTACGCAAGCAGATGATGACTACGGCGGCGGGAGAACAAATCACTGCGGCGAACGCTGCGGTTAACATGAACAAACTCCTACAAATCTCGTGCGGTGCAGTCTATACCGACAGTGGAGAGACAGTGGAGTTCGACATAAAAAACCGATACAAAGTACTCCAAGAAGTCATTGCCGAATCTAGCCAGAAGATACTTATATTTGTTCCCTTTAAACATGTGATAGAAGTACTGGCGGACAAATTAACTTCAGAAGGTATAACTAACGACATCATCCGTGGGGACGTAAGTGCAGCAAAACGCACCGCTATATTCGATAGGTTCCAAACTACCCCTGACCCCCGCGTTCTTATTATCCAACCACAAGCCGCCGCACATGGGGTTACTCTCACTGCTGCGAACACAATCGTATGGTGGGGACCAACATCTTCATTAGAAACTTACGCACAGGCTAACGCACGCGTGCACCGATCAGGACAAAAGCACCCCTGTACTGTGGTTCAGTTGGAAGGCTCTAATGTAGAAAAGCATATCTATAAAATGCTAGATAAACGAATAAACATCCACACGCAAATGATCGACTTATATAAAAATTTACTTGACCTATAGGTTAAGCATCAATAAACTTAGTTAAACCACATAAAACTGTGGTAAACAAAATAACAAAACACAAGTGGAGGTAGATATGCCCGAGGTTGTTTCTGACCTTGATAAGTTGGTTTCTGTCTACGTTAAGATAAGGGACAAGAAAAACGAAGTACTTGCCCAAGCCCGTGAGCAGGAAGAACTCCTCAATTTAAAACTAAAAAAGATAGAACAAGTATTACTAGAACACTGTGCAGACAACGGTATCGAATCCGTCCGCACGGAGTCTGGTACGTTCTATCGTTCTGTAAAACAAAAGTTTTGGACTTCTGATTGGGAGTCTATGAACAAGTTTATTCTGGAGCACGAAGTACCCGAGCTACTAGAAAAAAGAATCCACCAAGGCAACCTTAAGCAATTCCTTGAGGATAACCCCGAGCTGCTACCACCGGGATTAAATTGTGATAGCGAATATAGTGTAACTGTGCGGAGGAAGCGATGACTGATAGTTACGTTCCGGTGGAGGAGCTAGCTAAGTATCTCTGCGTCAAAGTACCTACCGTCCGAGATTGGGTGGGGAAGGGGTATATACCAAAAGAAACCTACATAAAGGTCGGTAACACATACCGTTTCAACATCCCACAGGTAGTATCTGCTTTGAAGCAAGAAGCCCCTGAACCAACCAACGACAACCAAAATGAACCAGTGCAATTAGAACTGGACTTCAATGATGAGGAAGATGTATGAGTGAATTAACTTTGTTTGAGAATATGCCGGATGAGTACAAGAGCCTTTTAGCTCAACTGCAACCGGATACCAACGCGACAGGACGCCAATCTGGGGGCATGAACAGACTCAGTATTCGTGGCGGTGTATTCCGAAAAGTCGTTAACGGTCAAGAGGTTGGCGAGCTAGAACAGCGCGCTATCGGAGCAGTAATCGTTAAGACCGCACCCGTGTCTCGTATGTATTTTGAGGGGCAGTACGTGGCGGGACAAACTAATCCCCCTAAGTGTTGGTCAGCGGATACTAAGACTGGTCGCCCTGCGGACGATGTGCTTGCCTCTGATAGACAATCAGAAACATGTTTTGATTGTAAGCAGAACATAAAGGGTTCCGGTATGGGTGAAGGGCGTGCTTGCCGATTCTCGCAGCGCGTGGCATTACTGCTTGCTGATTCCGAAGGTAAGATCAAATCCGATCAAACGTATCAATTATCTCTACCTGCTACTAGTGTGTTTGGGGATAACAAACAAAAGATGGGGCTGCAAACTTACGCACGTCATTTAGATGGTATGCGTGCACCACTCGCTGCGGTACTTACAGAAATACGTTTCGATACTGATTCGTCTACACCTAAGTTATGTTTTAAACCAATCCGTATGCTCGAAGCGGACGAGTTGAAGATGTCTGTAGGTAAACAAAAAGACGAAGATACCGAAAAACTTATTGCGCTCAGCGTAAAACCAAAGGAAGATAGTACCCCCGTTGCGATTCCCAAAATGCCCGATCTAAATGTGGCGGCAGAACCCGCGAAGCCAAAAGCTGTAGAGGTCGCAGCGGAAGTAGAAGAAGTAGAAGAACCAACAATTAAGGTCTCTAAAAAGAAGAAACCGGAATCACCGGCCGATGTAGACCTTGCGAGCTTACTGGATGAGTTCGACGATTAAACCCGACGGGGGCACTCCGGTGCCCCTTATTTCTCTGATATGGAAACTATATGGAAACCAAAGAGTTTCTTAGTACTATCCTCGGCGACGAAGGCTACTACTGTGTAGTAGGGATAAAGAAGTTTATAGACGGGGAAGGCAAAGAACAAACAACAGTAAAACCTAATTTTTTCAAGTCGGTAGACGCTCTAGCGGAAACCGCACACAATTTAGATGTGGAAGGCTACGATGCCTACTACTCCCCCGCTACTTTCGTAGATGCTACGAAGGGGCGCAAAGCCGAAAACGCCTTGCAAGTAAAGGCTCTGTTTTTGGACTTGGATTGTGGACAAAACAAACCATACGCCACTCAAGGCGACGCGGTAATCGCATTACGTAAATTTAGAAAAGAGTATAACCTACCGGCATGCACCGCAGTTGTTAATTCAGGACGGGGGCTTCACGTTTACTGGGTTCTTACACGCCCATATTCTAGGGAGGAGTGGTTACCCGTAGCGGAGCGGCTGAAATCGGCGTGCGCTGAATTCGGTTTGGAGGCTGACCCTGTAGTAACAGCAGATGCGGCGCGTATTCTACGCGTACCAAATACCCATAACTGGAAGGGAGACCCCGCGCTTGACGTAAAAGTCGTGGGGAAAATGAAAGATTATGTGGACTTGGAAACATTTGCTGCTTGCCTACCAGAAATATCGACACCAGTTCTCATCGCAAGAGACTACAGTGACGAAGACGCTAGGGACTTGGCCCGGGCCAAAGGTAATGCAAATTACATAAAGAAGTTTTCTAAACTATTGGCTGCAACTGCGGTTGGTAAGGGTTGCGGACAAGTTCACCGTGCAATAATGCAGCCCAACGATCTGTCTTATGCCGACTGGCTCCACGTACTGTCAATCGCCAAGCATTGTGAGGCTGATGGTGAACAAGCCATACACTTAATTTCCAAGGGCTATGACGGATACACCGAAGATGAAACCAACAAGATAGCCTCGTCCATAGAAACGCCTCACCTTTGTATGACATTTGAGAAGGATAATCCTTCTGGTTGTGAAGGGTGCCCACACAAGGGGAAGATAAAATCTCCAATTAAATTGTGTATGGAGATACGAGAAGCGGAATCCGACGCAGTAGAAGTTATTGAGCCTATACAAACCCCCGAAGTTCTTTCAGAAGGTGAAGAAGAAGCAGACGACGGGGTAGAACCTATTGCGCCAAAGACAGTCTCTGTATCTATACCTGAGTATCCTTTCCCTTATAAGCGTTCTGCTAGTGGTGGGATATACATTGCGATAGAACACGAAGACGGTACGGTAACTGAAGAAACAATATATAAAAGACCTTTGTATATAACTAAGCGTTTATTGGACCCGTTTGAGGGGCCTTCGTTTGAGTTTAAACACCATACGGATAGGGAAGGGATAAAGACGTTTGTAGTACCTATGACAGAGCTTACTGCAAAAGAGCAGTTCCGTAAGTCTATGGGAATAAACGATATTTTTGTTCTTAGTAAACAGGCAGATGCACTTATGAGCTACGTTGGGGCGTGGATAAATAGGCTACAAAGTAAAGAGCATGGGCAGGATTTTGTTCATGTACGTACTCAGTTTGGGTGGACGGATGACCTAAAAGGATTTGTGATAGGCGACAGGGAGGTAAAAGCACACGGCATAGAAATTAACCCTGCAAGTTCGCGGACTGCACAGTATTTCCCGATGTTCCAGAAGAAGGGGACATTGGAGGGGTGGAAGAAAGTAACCGCGTTCTATAACCGATCTAACTTTGAAGAACACCAGATGATGTTTGGGTTAGCATTTGGTGCACCACTAATGCAGTTCATACCAAATATAGCGGGGGCTATATACCATTTAATGAGTGAAGACTCTGGCTATGGTAAGACCACAGGTATGTACGGTGGGGCTTCGGTGTGGGGTAACCCCAAAAAGTTAGTGCTTCGAGGTAAAGATACTGGCAATTCGGCGTGGAACCGTGCGGAGATATGGAAGAACTTACCCCTGTACATCGACGAGATTACAAACTATGACCCCAAACCAGCTAGTGAGTTTTGTTATGCCGCAGTAGATGGAGAGCAAAAGAACAGGTTAAGTAATACAGGTCAAAACGAGGAGCGGTACAGGGGTGCAGAGTGGTCGTTATTGGTTGGCACTAACGGAAACACAAGTCTACAGGACATAGTATCGAAACACAGAGAGCACGCAAAAGGCGAGATCGGACGTATGATCGAAGCTACTGCTACCAAAAAACTCTTTAGTGAAGAAGACACCATGCTCGCCAACTCATTGAATGACGATTTGGCAAATAATTACGGGCATGCGGGAGAGATATTTGCACAGCAGCTAGTCAAGAACCCTAAAGCAGCAGAGAAACTTGTACTGGCTACTAGAGACCGCATGTTAAAGGATGCGGGTTTGGATACCCAACATAGATTCTGGGTAGCTGAAGCCTGTACGGTGTATGCCGGATTATTACTGGCAAAAAGGCTTGAATTACTCGACTGGGATTTAGATGCGTTCTATGCGTGGGAGATATTCAAGCTAAAAGAAGCTAAACAAAAAATGGAGGCTATGGTCATAGATATTCACGATTTGGTAGCACAATACTTAAACGAACACCCGCGCGGCATACTGCGCGTAAAAAGTACGGATGATGCTAGAAGTACTGACGCTAACATGGAAAACATAATTATGCCGGATGCGACTCCCCTATATAACTGGGTCGCTAGGTTGGAGTACGACATAAATAAACTGTACTTAGTTCCCCACACTTGGAAGGAATGGATTATGAAGCGGGGGCATACAACTAGTTCGGTGTACGCGCTTATGAAGCGGGACATGAACATGCAAACAAAGAAACAGCGGCTAGGAAAAGGCACCAAACTAAAGACCCCATTACAACACTTGCTAGTGGTAGAGTGGGAGGAAAAAGATGACGAGGTTGATGACTACTGATCTGTCACCAGATGGGGTGCGGATAGTAATTGACTGGAACAAGTTTGTCCCGGGAGCTTCAGTATTTATACCTTGCGTTAACACAACAAGAGCTATTGACGATTTAGTCTCGGCTACCGGGGTGGATAGAAAAGATATAGTCAAACGTGTACGTATAGAAAATGGAAAGTATGGCGTTCGCGTTTGGAGGATAAAATAAGTGTGTTATCATGCACTTGCACGATTTCCTTGTCAGAGGACTTAGCCCCCCATTGGGGGGGCGTTTTTATTCATACCCTTCTTCAAACTCTCGATTTGATTCCAGTATTTCGTTAAGCACGTTTCTCTCTACCGGCGCACCGCCAGTTAACGCAGCAGTGGTGGACCTTCTTGCTTGTCCTTTCATAGACTGCTTTATAGTAGAAACTTTAATCATGGTACTCGGGTGGTCAGCATTGTACTCCCGCGCATCTGCATACCCTTCGGACACCATTTCCGGCAAGTTATTTTGTAGACCGTACGTAATCTTAGCTATAATTTTACTGCGGCGTTCTTTTCGACCGGAGTCCTTGCGTATATTGAGCGACAACCTATCCCGTGCTGCGCGAGTAGATATTGGGGAGAATCCAAGTGCTTGCTTGAGCACATCCCCCGCAGGTAACGTACCAGTAATGATGTCGTCCCCGCGCCCTGTCTCGTAGCCTTCGGTAGCAAAACGGTAAGACTTAATGATGTTAGAGATACCGGTAGGCATGATAGCTTCCCAAGCCCTTTCCTTGTTCTTCGGGTCATCCCCAAACAAGTCTAAGAGGCCCCCACCAAATCGTGTAGTTACCCCGTAAGCAGGACCCGCCCATGCGTCTATAAGCCCTTCCACTTGACTAGTTGGCTTGTAGTTACCACGGTCTCGTACCATTAAGTTGGTCAGGGCAATACGATCAGTAAGGTCTACGCCCGCCATCTGCGCTATTAACCCATAGTACAAATCTTCACCCAACATCTTAGCAATGATGGTGTTGGCGTCATCCTCATCATCTTCTAGGAACAAGTTCATAAGGGCGATTACAGAGCCGTACATTGGCAAACCCTTAACCCCAACCAGCGCACCACCCGTTGCAGTGAGGTAGAAGAACGTGTTTCGCATTATTCTAGCTTCTTCACGCTCAGCTTCTGTCCTTGCTTTACCCGTCATATCCTCGAATATAGCTTTAATCATACTAAGATGTGTGTACAAGAACTGTCCCGGAACACGTTTGAACTGCCAAACTACAGACCCCGGGCCGGTTTGCGCTATGCGTGGAGCCGTTGTAAGAAGCGCGGAAGTGTTAACCCACAGCATAGTATCTATGGCGGTTTCGGCAGCTTGTTCACCCAGAGCTTCTACTTCAGCGGGGGTGATGTCTTTAAACGCAACGCTTCCTTCCTTAACTCCTCTAGCTCTCGCTACTAAGTCCTCCAACTCCAAACGATAAATACTAACACTACTAATTTGACGTATCGCTCTTTCGGAGTGGTTGAACAAGAAGCCAGACCAATAACTTAGCTTGTTTATCCAAGGAGTTACGGGGTTATCTATCTGAGATGTTTCCCCCGCTAGTGTACGAGTGTCCATACCACGATCTTTTAGTTTGGATATAAGCGGTTTAACCGGCGCAAGTTCTTTTTCTTTGTCGGGGTTGCCGGAAAAGTCGTTTGTGATTGAGAAGCCACCCAGTTCACTAACCTCACCCTCCAGTCCTTGTCTAGTCACTTTGCCGAATGACCGTGCGTAGAGAGAACCCGCCGCTGCTGTGGACATGGTCGCCCGTTTAGCCCCGTACTGCCCTGCTAGTCTGGACTGAAGTACCATAGGTATGATTGACGCGTTCACCACAGTAGAACTGATGTTTGCGCCCAGTGTCCATATAAAGCTACCGGCCCGCAGCCATCTAGCGTAAGAAGGAAGATACGGGTTTTTTGCAAACTGAAGGTAGCTAGGCAGGTTACCAAACGCTTGCATATTTCCAGTTTCTTCTTTGGTGCCCGCTACTATCGTAGCTGCTTCACGTATTAACGCTTCGCTTTCGGGTAAAGAGTCTCGTTTTTCACGGACTTTTCTGGCTGCTGCCTCTAGTTCTACTATGTTAGAAAGATTAGCAAGGCTGTTGATGAACTGAGGTCCACGTTTCTGTAAAGACCCTACCGCATCCCCATCAAAGAAAGCTATGTTTTGGCGTACCATACGGGACTGAATTAAGCTCTGGTCAGGCAGTGCACGCAACACTAAGTCGGCTAGGAACTCATCTACTTGTTTCTTAGCCGCCGCATCCTTTACTTCAATGGCTTGTATTTTCTTCCTAAGATCACTAAGGAATGGTATGGGTATGGTGTTGTCGTAAGTCTTGGTCTGTATTTCTGCAAGCGACCTAGCCCGAACCGTTTCGGCATCCACCACATCTAACTCTTTTAGTTTAGCAAGGGCACGGTCGCGCTGTAGTTCGGTGTCAAAAGAACCCGTACCGTAAGTAGTTTGTCCATTGTCGTCTGTATAAGAGAACTCTACCCAGTATTCCCCTGTACGTGTTAGCGGGAAGTAAGGCTCAATAAACCCGGTTTGTAGCCGCTTAAGGAACATAGTATCGCGGATTGTCTTTCTAGCGTCGGGGTCTAACTCCAACTTGTCTATGTTAGCTTCTTCCGCAGCAATGATTTCGGAGTTTATGTCTTTATAGAAGTCCCGCAAACTAGTATAGGCAGCTCGCTGTGTGTCATTAGACAACGAGTCATACAGGCGCTTGACTTCTTCATACTGGGCAACACGCTCTCGCGTAGGCTCTATAGCTTTTATTTCCCCAAGGATGGTAGGCACCGTACCAGAAGTTTTTTCGGCTTCTTGCTTGGCTTCTAGTCTGGCCTTTTCTGCATCCATCTTAGCCTTGGTATCGAACTTAACTTCCTTACGAACATATTGTTTGGTCGCAGGATTGTACTCGCCGTACACCAGCCAGTGCTTCTTAACCTTGTCAGGGTCTATCGTGGGGTCCATGCGGTTGATAGTAGAGAAGGCTACCAAGCGGTTGAACGTAGTTTTGTCGTTCCCTTTTAGCTTAAATGCTTTGTTTATGTCAGAGACTAATCCTTCATACTCTTTCGTATAGTTAACGCGCACGCCGTCGATTTTGTATAGTATCTTTTCGACTTCCTTGGCTTCAGGGATTTTTAGCTTAAGTACATCAGTAATCGCTTCAAGGCCAACCCCATTTAAGAAGTTAGCTCGAACACGTTCTTCAGACCTGCTAAGGAACGCGTACATTTCCTGCCGTGTATTGGAGGGGGCGTCCTTTATGAAGTCTTTACCACCGCTCATTAAGTGAGTTACTACTTCGGCGTTATTACCTTTCGCAAGAGCGTTAGGTATGGTGGTCGCTTTTCTGGTTTCTGGCGAACTAGCCAGTAACGTGTTTATGAGGTCTATTGTCTCGGTGCTAGCAGACTTTGTTTCTATACCGAATAGACGCCCAACCGCTTCCCAGAACTTATCCCACGCAGTCTTAGGATCACCCTTAGCTTTAAACGCAGCTAACTTGGCTTGGAATTCGGGGTTAACAAAGCTCTCAGCCACAAAATCCTTAAGCGAAGTCATACCGTACTCGTCGGGTAGCTTATCCTTCAAAGTATTGTATAGCTGTGTAAGCGCTTTCGTTGTGGGGTGGCTAGGGTTATTGAGTATTTGCGCCGTAGCTGCGTGCCCTGCTTCATGTAAAACAACGTGAGTGCTCAAAGGAAGCGAGTTATTTACTAAGATCGTGTTTGTAGATTCGTCGTAAATGCCAGCGAGCTGGTTGCCTCTAGCATCTGTGAGGTCTTCTACGACAGTAATCTGTACGCCGCCCGCTGATTTAATAGCTTTGGCTAGAGCAGTGGCAACGCTGCGGACTTTGAAGTTATTGGATGTTTTGAAGATAGCGCCTAACGCGTTCAGTACGCTACCTCTGTTTACTGCTTCAGCAACCGAAGCGTCAGCCGTCGCCATAGTAGCTGCGACTGCATCTGCCTTTAAGTACTGATTTATATTCCCTTCAAATGCGGCGATGTCTATATCTAGTTGCTCGCGGAGGGCTGCTTTATCAACATCCAATTCGATTTCTTCTGGAGCACGGGACACGTCTTCTTTTACTAAGTCTATCCACTCCATAGTCAGACTATCATTATTCGTCTCTTCTTGCGGATTTATGTAGGTCTCTACAAACTCAAGTTCTTCTTCCTCTAATTCTCTGCGAGCTTTTACATTGTCAGGTTTTCTTTTACTGGTAGGTGAACGGCGCAGGTCTGCCCGTACACGTTTAGCTTCTTTCGTAGTAGCTTCTTTGGTAAGTGCATCCAATTCCGGAATAAGGACGGGCAAGTTTGTCTTTATCCATTT
>Ga0075477_10000535_pt1 | contig 16570 bp, 31 predicted proteins | sample DEB08_DNA_FD_76338 | JGI IMG/M metagenome (GOLD analysis project Ga0075477, IMG submission 76338) | Aqueous microbial communities from the Delaware River and Bay under freshwater to marine salinity gradient to study organic matter... | ecosystem: Environmental > Aquatic > Marine > Coastal ...
CGATTCTTCTTTTGATATTAGATACTCGTATAGAGAACTCGTCTGACGCAACATAAGAATCTCCCTCGTCCCGTCTTTTAAGCCATTTAAACATGAGTTATTTATTTTTTGGAAGTTTTTTGATCAGAGCATTTGCATTTTACACAAACATCATTTACACATTCACTACAATCAGGTGCATAACAATGACAACGATGCCCACAATTTTCGCAATATCTTTCTGGTCCTTGCATGTATTTAGTTCCCTGATAATGGATTATCCAATGCCTCTTGCAATGTTTCTCTGAGATCTTTATCTAATTTGTCCATTTTATTTTCAATACGTTCCTCTGTTTCCCGCATTGTATCACGAACATCTTTTTCTGATTCACGAGTAAGATCTGATAATTGTCTTAAGCGATTATCAATATCATCCTGTACTTTTTTTACTCGAGTACTTGTTGAGTCGGTTACACGCTCGACTCTAATAATATCGTCCTTGAGGCTATTTTTAATATCTCTAGTATATTCAATTGCGTCATCAAGTTTTCGTTCAATTGCTTGATTTCTAGCCTCGACAGCCTCAATATCCAATACTTCTAATTTTTCACTCATTTCCTGGAATGCTTTATATGTTTCAAACGTACCATATAGAGCACCAAGTATTGCACTCACCGCAGCAAATGCCGCACCTATAGTTGTCGGTGTCATTGTTATACCAAAAAGCTTCATTTTGGTATTTTTAAGGTTTTCTACCTCTTCCTCGAAAGCCTCTAACCCTTCCCCAAGATCTTTATCAGCCATATCTTACCTTTAGTTTTCGAATTGTAATTGCCTTAATTGTTGTATTTCTTGTTCCAATTTCATAACTTCAAGTCTTTTCTTTTTCAATTCAAGCAGATATAATTCATTACAGTTAATCCTTGCCTGTGGTTTGGCACCGAGTGGAATAACTATTCTTCCATAAACACCAACGTCCTTAAATCCATTACCACCTTGATTTCCAATATTTGTACTGAACGGATCGTCCTCCTGACCCAAGATTCCCATAACACCAAATTCGGTATAGGTAGCCGAACCAATGGCATTCTGACAATCCAAATCCCCTGCCCTAAACTTATCATATTGAAAGTTACCAGGTGCAGTTGGGATTTGTAGGTTTAACGAACTTGAATCTGCGCTTGCTATATTTGCTAAACAAAACGCGATCAGCACAACCAAAAATCTCAACATTTTTCATCTCACTTTATTTTAGAACATATTTTCGAAGAGACTCTAGAGGGGCCTCCACCCTTTAATAATTTGGATCTTGTGCATATATAGCCAACTCTGCGAATATCTCTGTCTCGTATATAAACTGTAAATGCCTTTCGATCTAAATAATTTATTTTTAAAATTCTATCCTTAGCTGCAAAAGGAACTGATCTCCATTCCTTATCCCATACTGATATTTCATAATATTGAACATCAGCCCTTCTATTAAATAATAACAAATCAACCTGTCGTACACCGGACATATATGAAGTTGTTAATTCAGGATATGCCGGTGTCATTTCATGTGCCTCTACTTTCGACGATACATAAAACCCGCCAACTATAAGACACATGCAAAAAATCAAATATCGCATAATCAAACCATATATTTAATTAATTAGCAATGCATTCTGCTTCCACAATTGCTGTATATTGACCAGCTGGAAATGCACTGTTAAAGCCATAAGTGGCATTTGATGTTACAGAAAACCAAGTAGTACCTGCCACCGTAAGATCATATTCTGTTGCGTTATCAAATTCAATTTTTGCTGCTTCATATCCAGCCATACCGGTGTCCGAAGTTGCAGAAACAGTTGTTGAACCTGTCCATGTAACTGTATCTACCAGTGTCGGTGCTGATGAAAATGTATTTGGATATCTAATTCTAGCTGTATAATAATCAGCTTGTGCAACGTCATATCGAATGACAGGTGCAACACCACCATCCGCTGACTCTGTACTTAGTTCGTTGGGTGTAGGGTTTCCATACACACCAGCCGTATCTGTAAAGATAGAACACTTGGCCTGGACATTACCTACGATAGGAACATCCTCAGCTTGAACTGCAGTACAAGCCAAACCAAACGCCACACCTACGATAATTGGTTTAATTTTCATAAAAGATTTACTCCGTTTTGTTTTAATTGTCATATTGTGATCGCACCATTTCTCTATGTACCTCGTCAGATGCTAAATTACTCAAAGCCCTTCTATTATCTGGGATATCCGCATCAGGTAGTTTTACCGTTTCCGGATATGCACCCCCAGGAATTTGCTGCTGATAGTATGTATTAAACTGTGGTACCGATGATAACAATAACATTCTTTCTTGTTCCTGAGCTGCTGAAACAAATCCTTCGACATCAATTCCAGCGTTTAAGGCTCTAATAGAATCCTCTTCCATAGCCTCAGATTCTTCTCTACGCTGTTTGTCGTCTTCGTCCTCTTCCTCTTCTTCAACTTGTTCTCTATTCATTGCAAGCTGAACCCATTCATCGTAATAAGGATCTCCGGGCATAGGAGGAGCATCAAATAGTCCTTGATCTAGCATCCATTGATATAATGCGTCCTCATAACCAGGACAGTCAGGATTAGAAAGTACAACATAACACTCATCGTACTTATAACTATAAATTACCGTAGGATTCTTCACAGTTCCGAATCCTTCTGTTTCAATAGATCCTGGCCCAAATAATTCTGCTGGGACATTATCAATTGAAACAAGTTTATTAATTGTATTTCCAGGAAGACCAGACCAATCATCTGTGCTTCTGAAAATATACCCTGGTCCCTGTGCGTTTTCATTTTGCACATGAACCAATAACGGATCACCAGTTTCCTTGTCTATTGTATAGCGATAAAAAACATTACCTATTGTGAGTCCTGCTTGTGCTGGTAACAGATTGGCCATAACCCAGTTAAGACCATTTGCTGCGGCATTATTTGTGGTACCGTATACGTCTCCGGTCCCTGCTACACTTGTTTCCTCAGAGTAACAGAAGGAGGAGGAGAGTGCCCAAAATGCCACCGCCGACAAGAGTGCTCTTTGTTTCTTCATCTACTATTCTCTTTTTATTACCAGGCATTTGATCCTGATTTTCTTCCCAAGCTGCTTTTGCCTCAACACCAATTTTTCCATCATAAGGACAAGGTGTTCCAGCATTCATCATTGCTTCAAAAATTCTTTCATCCTGACACATAACAGATACAGCAGCAACCTTCATTCCCATATCATATAATGTTTTTGCATTTTTTAATTTTTCACAATTCATATCACGAACAGTTTTTCCAGCAGAGATACCAAGTATCTGTGTTTGTACCGCCCCGGCTATTCCTACAGTACACAAATCAGAGTTCGACGTGTTAATCTGTGGTGTGATAGCACTGGGTGGAGGAGTTTTCACTGTCGTGGTGGAATCTGTTTTTGAGTTAATTGTACTCGTTGTGGTAGATTCCGTCTTTATAGTGTCGCTGGTAGTGGCCGCTTCCTGTCCAAATGCAAAACTAGGTAAACACAATACCACCAATAACAGCATAATTTTAGATTTAATCATATTAATAATCCCATTGATTTGTCATAATTTTCCTCACAATCTTATTTATATATAAGCTATAGCTTTTTTAAAAAATTGCTCGTGGACGTGTGTACATTATTTGACAAAAATTACCGTCAAAACTTTGACACAATTAGTTCAAAATTTTGTCAGAAAATTTACAAAACCCGGTTGACATTTGAGCTAGTTGTGATAGTATAGCTTTATATAGGTTGTTATGCTTCAATCGTAGCAGAAAGAGAAAAGAATGGCTAGAATGACTACTGTAAATGTAGATGTTGATGTGTACATTGATGATGTTATTGACGAAATAGATGATCAAGATCTTGTTGACGAATTGCAGAATCGAGGTTATCATGTAAAAAAAGGTGATGGCGATCTAAATGTGTTAGATAAAAATGACTGGCGCAAACTAGAAGAAATTCTTACTGAATTGCCATACCACTGGGAAAACGAAATGCTTCGTAAAAAAATTATAGAAGTAAGGATGAACACGTGAGTAAAACGGCAGATCCTACTATCAACGAACTAAGAAGAATCTTTATCAATGCTGGTTTAGAATTCTTAATTAAAAAGGAAAAACACGGTGTTGTAAAAGTACACTTTATAGTTAGAAAGGAAGAAGATGCCACTACCTGAAGGCAGGAAATATTTAGAGATAGCCTTGTAGAGGTAAAGTAAAGTATTGGTTGACATATATCTAATTCATATATATAGTACTATATGAATCAAAAAGGAGAGCATATGTCACAATCCGAACTTGATGAACTAGCTGGTCGTCTTGCCTGGGACATTCTCAATAATGAAACATATCTGCCGGTAGATCGCAACGGCAAGGGAAATAGAGAAAACATCCACGATGCAATTATTATAGCAATGTATCGAGGTGATCTAGGACCACTAACAACACCAGTTATAAATACAGCTTGCGATATAGTAGACGAAGTCCTTTATCAGCTGAGGACAAGATCAAAAGAATAAAATAAGTGAGGTTTATATTATGAGAGCACCATTATGGACTTTTAATTTAGGAAAACATAATATTGAAGGTCTTGAAAACGAATTAAAACCTATCATTGACCCGGCCAACGGTGGCTTAAACGATGCAAGGATAGGAGAGCTTGTCGACCCCCGAGATGATGTAAGAAAAAGCAAAATAAAATTCTTTCAGAACGAACAGATTAATCATATGTGTATGGATCTGTTTAGAAGAGCAAATAAAGAATGTTTCAATGTCGATATTGATTACATTTATGATATTCAATATACAGAATATGCTGCTGAAAGAGAGGAACACTTTGACTGGCACATAGATGTTAATTGGGGAAATCCACTCTATTATGATCGTAAGCTTAGTATGACTATCCAATTATCAGATGATGAAGAATATGAAGGTGGTAATTTGGAATTCAAAAATATCCTCACAAATGAAAAACAAGAAAAAGCTCAAAGACAAAAAGGTTGGGTATGTGTATTTCCTTCATATCTAGAGCATAGGGTGACAATGGTCACAAAAGGAACCAGAAAGTCATTAGTTGCCTGGGTTGAAGGACCAAGATGGAGATAAAGGAGTAATATAATGAAAATTGAAATGGATGACATAATGCTTGATGAAATTGTAGCACAACGACTTCGCAGCGATGCAGATATACTTGATAAAGATCTTACACAGTTACAGGAAAAAATGAAAATGGTCGGACTCACTGATGATGAGGATGAGGACTATATGTGGATGGTCAATGCACTAGATGGACTCAATACAGCTCTTAAGTACTATACAGGCCAAGGCTTTCCTATTCGGGAAAAAAGTTAAAAAAAATATAATTTTTTTAAAAAAAATGGTTGACATTTCGTTCCACATGTATTATATTAGTAGTATAAGGTGAAAAAAACGGAGATACAAAATGTCAAGAATTACTCATTTGGATGATGGATCAACAATCAAGGCAGACGTTGTGGAAGCATTTGATCGTGCGGTTGAGAATCCTGAGAATATCAACAGTGACGGTTCCATCAACTGGGACTTTGTTGATGCCGACATGAACCTTGACTGTGGTTATTATTCAGCTTCATATATTTTTGAATGCTTTGAAAAATTGGCTGATGAATATGACCTAAACCAAGCGTACTCTCGCTTGCAAGTTCTTAAAACTGACTATCTTGGAATGGAAGCTTAATTATGAAAATTAAAGGTGCAATGGCAATTCTTGTCAAACGTGCAGAATGGTACGGTAAATCTTTTGAATGGTTAATTGATTTTATCGAACGTAATCCTATGGTCGAAACTGAAAAGGTCACGGAAGCATATAATGTTTTTAAGGCAGAAATGCAGTCTGGTCTTAAGGAACAGAATTTGCTAGAGGATGTCGCCTAATGGATAAGGCTCGGTGAGCAGGATAGGCATCGTAGCTTACCTTGTCATCCTGATTACCGCCTAGTATAATATAGTATTTTATACCAGCAGACCAATATGTCGATATATAGAAACCTACATGGCCTTGCCATCCTTGATCACCACGTGGAAATACGACAATGTCCCCTCGTTTAGGTTCTGTAACTTTTTCTCCCCATCTCAAAAAACTTCTAGCCATTAATGGATGGTCACTTACGGATTCTGATCCTGGTACTCCATTTACAGCAAGAACTGCATTAACAAAAGCAGCACACCATTCATAACGGACTGGATCGACACCAAGAAAATCTTCTAATTCAGTTCTGTTTTTGTTTTCATCAAGTTTTAGATACTCTCTTGCAGTCCGTACTGAAGCCTCGGCAGGAGAAGATGATATTCCTGGAAGTGGCTCACAACCAGATACCAGCATGAGAAAAATTGGAAATAAATATATTCGCATTTTTTGTTGACATATCACTTTTTATAGGATACAATAAGAATTATGGACGAAATTATTTATTGGTTCTGGGTAGGATTCCTTCGAGGAATTATATTTTTTGTCATACCAATGATGGTAGGATTTTATTTAGCACAGGGATTATAAGGATAACACATGAAACTTAAGTTAACCGTAGGGCTTTTGAGCATATTATTTGCTCAAGCAGCCTATGCAGATAGTAAAACTACAGCCAAGGTAAAAGATATTTACGTTGACGTTGAAAAGAGTATTCCAGTTTCTGAAAGACGATGCCGTGAGGTAGAGGTTCCGATTTATGGATCACAACAAAAACAAGGCGGGGCCGCTGAAGGTGCTTTATTAGGAATGCTTTTAGGTGGTGCAATCGGTAAAGGTGTTACTGGTAAAAATGATGGAGCAGCCGCAGGTGCTGTGATTGGTGGATTAATTGGTGCCGATAAGGGATCTAAAAGTAGTGATGATGTTATCGTAGGCTATCGTCAACGAACACAATGTGACTATGTGACCACTTATCAAACGTCTACGGAAACAGAATACAGCCACAGCGAAATTACCTTTACTGAAAATGGTAAAACATATACACTACGTTTTGTAAAGAATTAAAAGGCTTCTAAATATATTTGTTATTAATCACGTGAGGAGAAAAAAATGAAAACGATTGCAGTATTCGGTTGTGGCTTTGTAGGAGGTACAACAGCAGATTTTCTTGAGGAAACCGGCTCGACAGTCATTCGAGTGGATCCAGTTAAATATCCAAACCAAGACCCACTGGTTGCTCTTAAAAAGGCAGATGGTGTAGTCATTGCAGTACCGACCCCTATGGGCGAGGACGGTCAATGTGACGATTCAATTGTACGAGATCTTTTTAAAATTATTGGGCCAAGGCGTCGGGTTCTATTGAAGAGTACGGTTACCATGGATAATATTGTTGATTATCCAAAGAATGTAATCTATAACCCCGAGTTTCTACGTGAACGATGTGCAATGGATGATTTTAAGGCAGCTACATTTCAAATTTTTGGAACACATGAAAAAGGTGAAAGTCTTGCCGATACATCCTGGTGGGCCGAGCTATTTGAAGAATCATATAAGGCTTTGGGAAGTGAAATTGAATGCGTATTTACGGATCGTGAAACTGCCAGTATGATTAAATACGTGCACAATTCCTGGCTGGCAACAAAGGTAGCCTGGTTCCATGAACTGTACGCAAGTCTGCCGAAACAGGTAAACTATGATTCATTGACTGGTATTCTTGGGATGTTTGACCGCATTGGTCCTGATATGATGGCAGCACCTAATTTTGAAGGATCACTAGGATATGGTGGTGCGTGTTTCCCTAAGGATGTGAGTGCTCTTCTAAAGATTTTACCTCACCGAATTTTGGAAAATGTACATGCCACAAATTCTGAATTAAATAAAATTAAAGCAGAACAGCCACAGGAGGCTTTAGAGGTAGCATGAATTTGATAAAAGATTTGTTCCAACGAATAATGTTTTGGAATTATCCTTTGTTAGAAAATATTGTAATTGCTTTTATGATTGGAACATTGATAGGGTTGGCCTATATTTAAGCCAACCCCTCAAAAATTACTTTTTGGCTGAATAAGCATTCGCACCAAAGAATACTGAAACCAATGCTGAAATTGCAACAAAATATGTTGGAGCAATATCACCCACGATGCCAGCGGCACCGTCTAATCCTAGGTATGCAGTAAACATAATGGTGGCAGGATAGAGCAACATGCCGAACAATGCAAACCATGTCATTTTGCGCATTGCGTCACGTTGAGCATCTTGATCCTCAAGTTCTCTGCGTTTGAACTCTAGGTGCATGTCCATTTCTGCTTTTGAAATGTGACCGTCACCGTTTGCGTCTACTCCCTCTACCGCATCCGCATCAATCGTTTTTGTAGTCATTTGTGCAACCTCCTTTTTATTATTGTTATTATGCACTTGCACAGTGTTTATTTATTTTTTACCATTTCCCTTGTATTCCGCCGATATACCAAATTATAAAACCTATTATCAAAGCACCGACTAGTGATGCTATTATTCCTACGGTCCATTCTAATATCATTTGTTTTCTTTCTGCGGCTGCATACATTTCTTCCTTACGCTTTTTTCTCATGTCAGCTTCAATGGATACAATTTGATCCCAAGCTGACGGCCCATAATACAAGCTAATATATGAGCGTAACTCTTCTCGCATTTCTTTTGCTTTTTGTTTTTGGCCCCATACCTGAAGAGCGTTTTGCTCTATTTCACTGGCACCAAATATTTTTTTAAAAAAAGGAGGATTTTCTGCTTGACGATGAGCAAAGTCTAAATCGGATATTGCACCGGCCCATTGTCCTAGTGTCTGTCCCATTTCTGATATTTCTTTGCCTGTTGCTATGGCTGATTTAATGCCATTATAGGCAGCTGTGGCCATACCAATGGCCGATACTGGGTCTATCATATAATGACTCCATGATGTCTTTATATTAACATTATGTTATCACTACTTCTGATGTAAACTCAATCTAATTATTTATAATTTTTTTCAGAAAATGTCAAAAAAAAGGTTGACTTTTGACTTAGATGTGTTATATTAGTTATATAAGGTGAAAAAAGGAACACACTATGACACTTCAAGTTAAAAACATCCAAATCCGTGACCGTAACAATTCTCCTTTTAAAGAATGGGTAAAACAGACACGAATTTATGTTTGGCCACAAGGTGAAACAATCATGGATAACTTGATGAATCGTAAACAGCGCCCTCATACCATCTATAAAAAGGAAGTGATTCCTTCAGTATTGGAGAAAATGGGTTTGTCTGCTGATACTAAAGTTCGTTGGAGCCAATATGCAGGTTGTTCTTGCCCCTGTTCTCCTGGCTTTATTGTTGATGGCGATAGCCGTCGTGATGTACATGTTGATGTTGAAGCTTAAAAAAAATAAAAAAAGTGGTTGACATTTACTAAAAAAAGGTTTATATTACTAATAACAAGGCAATATTGAGTGGTTGTCAAATCCCTGGTTCTGAAGTTCCAAAAATGACATAAAGAGATATATTGCCTGTGGTAGCCTGCGCCACGTTAGAAAATAAGGTCGGGCAAATTAACCTTTTGGAGACTTTGTTATGACTGACGTTTTAAATGATATTGAGGTTCTTGAATCTGCATTGATTGCTTTCAATGAAGGTGCCTCAGATGAGAAATATGCGGCGTTTTACTCTCTGGAAAAACTTCTTTTGGAAAAGAAGGATCTGGTTGCTAAATTTGAGGCGACTCTGTGTGACCAATAAGTCACATTTTTTGGTTTAGTGTTATTAGTTTAACACTTAACCATAAATAAATTGTAATCGCTGAAACAAAGCGAAAACGGGCTGGACTCGGGTGCGATTCCCGACGCCTCCACCATGATGGTTCTTGAAGTCGATCCTATTATAAATAGAAATAGGATAGATAAAGAGGACTTAGTATGAAACATATACACCATATAATCCCGAAGCACATGGGAGGAACTGACGAAGAAAGCAATTTGGTAGAACTCACCGTTGAAGAACATGCAGAAGCGCATAGAAAACTATACGAAGAGCATGGTAGATGGGAAGACTACTTAGCTTGGCAAGGTTTAGCTGGACTTATGACTAGTCAAGAATTAGTCAAAGAAATGTTAATTCAAGCCGGTAAAAAAGGCTCTAAGAATAACGTTAATAGAAAAGGTATGAAATACCAAAGAAACGTTAAACAAGAGTGGAGCCGAACTGGAGGATCAAAATGGTTTCATAATCCAAACGATCCAACAGAAAAAGGTTGCTTTAAAGAAGGTCAGGAAATTCCAGAAGGCTGGGTAAGGGGACAAGGCAAAAAAGCTAAGAACCCTGGTTTAAATTTTCATGCTAAAAAGAACCATGATGATGGGGGCGAATTTAGGATCGACAGACGGACTAGTTGAGTGGAGATTACCGTGTTGACCTACGTTATTCGGTCAAACTAAACTAACTGCAAACGATAATTTTGCACCTTCAGATTACGCCCTAGCGGCATAAACTGACGGGTTGGCCACTTACCTTGGAACAGAAAAGTGGTGCTTATTTTTAATAGGGCTCGTCTTTTACGGCGGGTTTTATTTTTGTTTAAAGGTAATACATACACTCAAGGGAGTTTTTCAAGGATGAAAAAACTATTTTTAACTACCGCAGTATCAACATTTGTTACTGGATCTGCATTTGCTGCAGACATCACTGGTGATATCGCAGTAGATTTCACACAGAACGCAGACGATAAAATTGTTGGAACACAAACAATTGGATTTGGTGTTGATGCACCTATCGGCGATGCCGGGTTTGGTGTCGAAATGGACGGCTCAAATGTGACTTTGGATTCATGGTATCTAGGAACAACATTAAGTGGTATTGGTTTGTCACTTGGTGATCAAGGTGATATTCTGGATTCATTTGAAGGTAAAATGGAAGCTGTTGGCGGTACAACTTTGGCTAATCCAGATGATTCTGGTGAAAGCCTATCACTAAGTGTTGCTGGAGCAGATATTATGGTTGGTCTTACAGATATGTCAGATGATATTACTGATGTGGAAAATGTACAAGGTACATATTCAATTTCATTTTCTGGTATTGAAGCAGGCGCAGGCGTTGATTACAATATGGATTCAGAAGAGTTCACATATTTGGGCTTAGTTGGATACGGAATGAATGTTGCCAATCAGGAAGTTGGTCTTGGTACAACATTTACATATGCAAATGAAACTTTTGCATACGAAACTAGTGTAAACGCATTTGGTATCACTGGTTTCCTAAACGGTGATCAGGATGACACTCTACAGAATGTAGGTGCTGGTTACACAACGACACTAGCCGGCTTGGATGTATATGCTGAAGGTGCATATAATCTTGACTCAGAAGAGTTTAAACCAGCCGCTGGTATTGCGTTCGCATTTTAAGCGAAGAAAGTACTAAAACAGTACATGGGGGCAGAGAAATTTGCCCCCTTGGTCCTTATATCCTTATAAATAAGTTCAAAAAGTTGATCACAGTGAACTTTTAAATACCTGGAGGGAAAATTTTATGGCAGACAACTTAAAAGAACTTACATGGGAACATCATAAATCAGCGGAACGGACCGAATTTACACAAATCTTGTTAAGTGGTGAAATTAGTCCAGATCTTTATCACAAATATCTTTGCAGCCAATTGATATGCTATACAGCATTGGAGGAAGCAATTACACTTCCTGAAGAGTACCAGTCAGTTTTTAGACAAACTGGTATCGAAGAAGATATTGCGGAATTAGAAAGCATTTATGGACTAGACCCGTGGGAAGAACCACTACCAGCAGTAGTGGAATATATTGAACACATTGGATATCTTGCAGATAATAATGACAACGATGGATTGTTAGCTCATCTATATGTCCGACATTTTGGTGACATGAGTGGAGGTCAGATTATTAGAACAAAGGTTCCAGGTGCTGGTACATTTTACGATTTTGATGATATTGATGGACTAAAAACTGGAATCAGATCATTGCTACACAACGACATGGCAGTAGAGGCTGGTATTTGTTTTCAATATGCAGAACAGATGTTCGGTGAACTTTTGGATACTACAGCATATTACTATAATACAGAATATGCAATGTCAGAAGGATTACCTTATGAGGTGGAAGAAGAATAATTTATGGAAATAGTAAATAAGCTCAACAAATTTACTGCTAATACAAAACAACTTTTTTCCAATCACATGGAAAGAACAAAATCTGATTACAGAGTGGAAACATTCAACGGGTGGAGTGACTCATTTTGGAAAAAAGAAGGTTTAATTAGAAAATGTCATTTAAAAACAATTGATCTTGTCGAAGAACGAAATCTGTGGCTTCTCCATATTAATATTTTCCCAGAGTTTGGGCTTGATTTGCCCATACTTGGTTGCGATGTTGTCGCTGGACCAAATAAAATAAGTGGATCGTTTTTTGATTTCTCTCCAATTATTAAACAACACCATCCAATGATTAAGCACTTTGCTGAACAAACATCTGAAGTGACCTGGAGACGAGAGAGAAAACTACCGCCGTGGGCGAAAAAGATCTTTTCAAACCATATGGTCGCCGCTGGCGCTGTTCGAAATGAGGAGGTGGATCAATTTACCTCACTTACGTTTGAGCTAATGCAATATTATCTTAATAATATGGAAGCACTGGCAGAAAATACTAAAATGGACACAAAGTCCATCCAAAATAACTATTGTGCAAATCAGAAAAGAAACCCAAAATTACACAGTTCAATACTGGCTATGGGTATACCAGAGCACAAGAAAAATTATTACGTAGAACGCATTCTTTTCGAAGAAGTGGGTTGACTTTTTCACTATATGTGATATAGTAATAATACTACCAATAAATACAGGAGCAGATTTTTATGGTTGTTGCAATGACACCTGAAAAGATACATCATGCAATCTCAGCAATGGTGTCCCAAGGTGTCCCTTATATTGATGCACTAGTGACATACGCAGAAAATAATGGACTAGAAATTGAAACAATTGCCGCTGTGATTAAGAAATCATCAATATTAAAAGAGAAAGTTCGCTCAGAGGCAGTAGAATTGAGAATGGTGAAAAAGGATGAGGATGATCTCACCGACCTTTGCAAATGATGAGTCGTTTAATGCATACGTTAAATATCTTGCCTTAAAACGACACTTTACTACAGATTCATATGATTACTTTAAATACAATGGAAAAGTAAGAGCATCGATTGATTCGTTTCAGTCGAGAAACGATTCGTTCTTTTTTCTGAAATTGGCAAGAAAGGACGATTATGAAAATATTATACTGGCAAATATGATTGAAAAGCCAGATATATGGGTACGTGATATACTAGAGGAGGAAGGCCAAAACCGCTATGTAAATTGGAAAAAAAGAATGGACTCATTAGGATATATCTTCAAAAGTGATATAAATAATATGTTGGATGGATACGAAGATAACTTTGTGGTACGTGATGGGCAACACCCACATATAATGACTATGATGCTACAAAAGAAAATATCCTTGGAAACATTCACAATTATGACACACCTTGCTAACATTTTTCCTTATTGGGAGAAAAAAATTGTTGACAAAATTGTGTCACGTGATATAATGAAAAAATCAAGGAAGTATAAACCTTTCTTGGATCTTGATTGGAAAAGGTACAAGACATATGTCAAAGACCAATTCCTATAATGAAGATATAAACCGCAATATTAGAAAACATACAACGCTATATAAGGAGAAATGCATATGACTATGTCATTCGACGCACTTAAAAAGAATCGTTCATCGTCACTCGACAAGCTGAACGCTCAACTCGATAAAATCACCACAAAATCTTATTCTGACCCCAATGAGGGCAAATTCTGGAAACCGACCCGTGATAAGGCCGGTAACGGTTTTGCAATTATTCGTTTCCTTCCACCTCCTCAAGGTGAGGAAATGCCATTCGTACGTATCTGGGATCACGGTTTCCAAGGCCCAACTGGTCTTTGGTACATCGAGAACTCTCTGACTACTCTTAGTCAGGATGACCCGGTATCAGAATATAATTCCAAATTGTGGAACTCTGGTCTGGAATCAGACAAAGAAATTGCTCGTAAGCAAAAACGCCGTCTGAAATATGTGGCAAATATTTTGGTCATAAAAGATTCTGCCAACCCAGAAAACGAAGGTAAGGTATTCCTTTACCAGTTTGGTAAAAAGATCTTTGATAAACTCAACGATCTGATGAACCCATCGTTTGAGGACGAGGCACCAGTTAACCCATTCGATCTATGGGAAGGCGCAAACTTCCGTCTTAAAATTCGTCAATTCGAAGGTTATCCTAACTATGATAAATCAGAATTTGATGCACCTAGTGCCCTATTTGATGACGACGAAAAACTCGAAGCAACTTGGAAACAAGAGCATTCTCTCCAGGAATTGCTAGATCCAAAGAACTTCAAATCATATTCTGAACTCAAAACAAAATTGTATCGTGTTCTTGACCTGACTGATGATAGTGCAGGACCTACGGCATCTAGCCGGATGGATCAGGATACGGATGACGATCTTGATCTGAGTAATCTTGGTGGTAAAACTACCGAATACTCTGATAATAATGTTCAAGCATCACCTATGGAAACTTCACAGGTCGATGACGATGATGACGATTTGTCAATCTTTAAGGAACTAGCTAGATCCTAATGTAGGTAAATATGTGGGAGGGCTTCGGTCCTCTCATTTCTATTCGGAGAGAAAAATATGTCAACAGTATCAGACGACATTTTAGATTTTGATTTTGGCTTTTCAGCAGTTGATGAAAGTGAGCTTGAGGTAGTCCGTGCCGCAACTCAACAAGCAGAGCAATTAAGTTCTCAAGTTGAGGCTACGGATGCAAAGGCTCAGTTAATTTATAATGCGATTACACCCTTGCTCAATAATCTAAAGGCAAATCCTGAAAAGGATTATATCTATTGGCCCAATCGCCACGAAAAGATTGATGCGTTTGCAGACAAGCTTTATGCAATTATGAACGGGAGTTAATGTATGAGTCTTTTAGACAAACTCGTGAAAAACAGTACCATTAAAATGACGGCTCCAATCTCGGAGTCCAAAGTTTATGGTAAAAAGGATATGTGTCCAACACCCATCCCTATGGTAAATGTTGCTCTATCCGGCCGACTGGATGGTGGTTTGGCACCAGGACTTCTTGTCCTTGCCGGTCCATCCAAACACTTTAAATCTGCATTCGCTTTGGTTATGGCGGCTGCCTTTTTAAAGAAACATGAAGATGCAGTAATGCTCTTCTACGATTCAGAATTTGGTACACCCCAAGCATATTTTGAATCATTTGGTGTAGACATGGACCGTGTGGTTCATACACCGGTAACAAATGCAGAAGAACTTAAATTCGATATTACTCAACAGCTTGATAAAATCGAAAAGGATGATAAGGTAGTTATTGTTATTGATTCTATTGGTAACCTTGCATCCAAAAAAGAGGTAGAGGATGCTCTTGATGGCAAATCAGTTGCTGATATGTCACGTGCCAAGGCTCTTAAATCTCTATTCCGTATTGTTACACCCCATCTCAATCTCAAGGATATTCCACTGATTGCTGTTAACCATACCTATAAGGAAATCGGTTTGTTTCCTAAGGATATTGTTGGTGGTGGTACGGGTATCTATTACTCTGCTGATACAATTTGGATTATCGGTCGTCAACAGGATAAGGTTGGTACCGAGATTCAAGGTTATCACTTTGTAATTAATATTGAGAAATCTCGTCACGTTAAGGAAAAATCTAAAATTCCTATCACTGTGTCGTGGGAAGGTGGTATTAAAACATGGTCAGGTCTTATGGAGGTTGCTGAAAGAGGCGGTTATATCCAAAAACCAAAGGTTGGTTGGTATGAAGCCGTGGACCCTAAGACTGGTGAAATTCTATCAGAAAAATTACTTCGTGCGAAAGATATAGTTGACAATTCTGAGTTTTGGGATATGATATTTACTAGGACCGATTTTGTTTCCTATGTTAAAAATGCATTCTCGGTCGGAGGCAATATCCAAATTGATGAGGATGTTGAGGAACTTGTAACTATTGATGACGGCGAAGACTAAATGCTAGAAAAAACTATTTTATCAAATCTCATCTTTAACGAGGAATATTATCGTAAGGTATATCCCTATGTTAAAGGTGAGTATTTTGATGATTCTTATCACGAAAAAATATTTACTACATTCAGTGACTATGTTGAAAATTACAAAGAGCCTCCTTCAGTGGAGGCTCTTAAGTTGTCACTTGACAAACGTAAGGATTTCAACGAGGAAACTTATAAAAACGTAATGTCAGCAGTTGACGAACTCAAGGTTGATGTTGACACCAATACTGACTTCCTTATTGACGAGACAGAAAAATTCTGTCAGGATAAGGACCTATACAACTCCATCCGAAAGGCTATTCTGATCCTGGATGGTGAGGACAAACAGAATGACAAAGGATCCATTCCAAAAATTCTTTCAGATTCTCTCGGTATTAGCTTTGACCAGAGCGTGGGTCACGATTTCCTTGAGGATTATGAAGGACGATATGAATATTACCACAAAAAAGAAGA
>Ga0075477_10000538_pt1 | contig 16537 bp, 23 predicted proteins | sample DEB08_DNA_FD_76338 | JGI IMG/M metagenome (GOLD analysis project Ga0075477, IMG submission 76338) | Aqueous microbial communities from the Delaware River and Bay under freshwater to marine salinity gradient to study organic matter... | ecosystem: Environmental > Aquatic > Marine > Coastal ...
AAGCAACTCCTACTATTCTATCTGTTTTAAGTGTTTTTATTGTTTCTGCTATTGGATAGACTTTGATTATGTTATGGCCCAAGTAAGCACCTGGCCATTCTATGTGCTGCCTGCGTTTATATAATACACTGCCTACAGCAGATCCAGCATCGCCCGGATTAGGCATAATCCACACGTTGTCAAATGTTTCTTCTGCCCAGGTATTTGCGACACAGTTTAAAGCACACCCTCCCATGAGTACAACGTTTTTACTTGGTAAATTAAAACGAGTCCATTCTAATATATTTTTAAAGATATATTCATATACCGCTTGTGTGCCAGCAGCAATGTCAAATAGGTCCTGTTCAGATTGTAAATCTTGTCTCCACCATTTACAACCTCTGTGTAAATTATGTTTGAACTTTATTTTAGGAGTGCTAACACCTTGAGTTTCAAAAAAGTCTTCTAGTATGTCTTGAAACAATCGCATAGGGTCACCGTATGCCGCCATACCCATTAGAATGTATTCATCTTCGTTAGGCTTTAATCCTATACGTTGAGTCATAGCAGAATACCACAAGCCTACACTGTGTGGATATCGTTGCGAAAATAGTTTTATAATGTTTTCGCCTACAGCCTGCCAAATGGTTAATGTTTCAAACTCTCCAATTGAGTCAATACAGATGATCGAAGCATTATCAAAACCACTAGTATAGTAGCCGGCAGCAGCATGGCTACCATGATGAGAGCTATACCGAATTGGAGAATGTAGTCCATACCTTTGTAGATATTTTTTAATATTGTTGTCATGCCAAGTTAATCCCTGTCCAGCATATAATTGTCTTATAGTTTTCTTATATGGATTTTCGTACCAAATAATTTCATCTGGCTCGCCATATTCTAAAGCATCATCGATAATCTTTTTATTTAAATCAGGATCATTTTTTATGCCACTATAACGCTCGCTATGACTAGCAAACTCTAGTTTGTCTTTATTAAAAACTGCAAGGGCAGCATCGTGACTGTTTGCACTTATTCCCCAAGTAATCATTTGTAAATAAATGGATCCTTTTTTCTAATTTCTTCAATACGTTTTTTTATTTCTTGACGTTCTTTCCATTTTACATACGGATATTTTAATACATCTAATATTTTATTCCATACTTTCTTTATAAATTTTTTTATTCGAACCATTTTTTTCCTCTCAATCTTATTTTCAATGCTGACGATTCTGCACTAACTGCAATACTATGCAAAGTATATAACCTTCCATACCGTTGTACAGCATCACCAATATCAGTTACGTTAGGTGCCCAGTCAGGCATACTAACTGACCATTCTAGCTCTATTGCACGTTCAATTAACTTAGAGCCTGCTTTGTCTCTATCCGGAACAACAATAATTTCTTTTTGTAATCTATTTAACAGCATTGCTTGTTGATCACTTATTTCTGATCCACCCAATGCACAGCCTTCTATGTGAATAGCATCTATTTGTCCTTCGCACACAATAGCAAATGTTTTATGGTAACGTTGTTCGTCTAACCCATACACAAACCCTGGCTGTACTTCTGTTAAGTATTTGGGTTTCTTGTCAGGTACTACTGAACGGCCAGTCCAACCTACAATGCGTCCTTCGTAATAAAAAGGAATAATAAGCCTATCACGATAACCTAAACTAGGAGACCAATAGTAGTCTGTATCATCAACATTTAAGTTACGTGCAGCCATGTATTCAAGCACGGCCATACTGTACTTGTTAAAGTCTGTTATGTCTGTAATCTTGATAGCATCGTCTGGCAACGGAACAGTGTTAAAAGTTGGTATGGTTGCAATGCGTGTTTGTGCTTCGACTCCTTCATTCTCTCTCATAACCTCTAGTGCTACCTTATTGATTACATCGTCAGGTGCTCCTAACCATTGATAGAGCTTACGCAGTTTATGAGAAAAGTTTCTGCCTGGTTGCCAAGATGCTTTGAAGCCGCAGTTAAAACAGTGATAACTTATGCCACCGTCGGGATTACTAATTAGGCCGCCTCGCTGTCTAGTGTCTCTTGTAGTACCGTTATGATGACAACACGGAGCATCAAAAGATATCCAACCACTAGGAGTTGTCTTTCTCTTAGGAGGCAAGTGTAATGTAATTGTATCAGAAACAGTACTCATAGTAATATTATACCTGAGATACAGCGAATTGTCAAGGAAAAAATTTACCAGTGGCGAATAGTATTTGCCATTATGAAGAAACAGGTAATGAAGTTTACCCCTACAATGAGTGTACGAACAAGGGCAACCATATCAGCTTCTTTATCATCTTCAGTTGCTTTTTCGCCTAGTGCCTTTGCCCAAATTCTCCAAAGTTTTTTCATGTAAGTTTGCCTACCAAATATCCTATCCAAAATATAAAAATATCAAATACAAAATGCATTATAAATGACAATGCAAAAATTTCTTTCCAGTGTTTTTTACAAATATGAAGGTATTCTGCAATCTTTTTCATATTAATATTATAGTGTTAAATTGTAGGATTGTCAAGTATAATAATCGCGTAAATTAAAATTCGTACCTAACATACGATAAGGAGTAGCAGTTTTGTCGTTAGACCAAACTAGCACTTCAGGATCGTCATATAAAAAATCACAATTCTTACAATATTCTATGCTATCGAAATTCTTTGACCTGTGTGCTTCTCTTAACTGTTCATACTTGTCGCCAAACCAAATATCTTCTATACTTTGTGTTTGTGTGTGTCCTAGGACACTTTTACTTTCGTTCGGCGGACCCATAGTTTGACAACAAGGAGTTACTGCTCCTTTTAATCCATCAATGCCTCCACTACGTATTGTAATTTCTGGAGCAAATGGTCTGCCGCAAGTTTTTCTAATACTGGGGTCTCTTTTATATCCGGGTTGATAATTACCACTCCAGTTATGCATTTTCCAAATATACCCTATTGTACCAGTAGGACCTATAAAATTATTTCTATATTGATCTATTTCATATTCAACTTGTGTATTGTCTAATATTAAATGATAGCTAGATAATGTGCAAGTGCTCTGTGTTAAATTAATATACTCTTTTGCTTTTAATATGTTTGTTCGTAGCAAATCAAAGTTATCAGTTGACATCCATTCTTTATACTTGTCTCTATTATACCCTATACAGCTAAATCTGGCAAAACTTAATCCTGCATCAATACAATCTTGCATAAAATGGCCACTAAAGAAACTACCATTAGAATATATAAAACTAGGAAAGTTTCTTTTAGTACATTCTTCAATATAAAGCGGAAGATCTTTAGCCATTGTAGGTTCGCCGCTACCTTCTAAATTTATTATAGGATTACCAGGCAATTGATCCAATATGTCAATAAACATATCTAAAGACATTTTGCGTGTCCATTCTTTGCCTCTTCCTGTAGTCTGAGGACACATTTGACATTTGTAATTACAGCCGCCAAATACTTCTACAACTGCACGTTCTAAATTAGGTAACTGTTTCAATGTGTACCCCGTATCCGTGATATGTTGTAAAATTAGGTGCTAAACTAAATGCAATAAATTGTTGTTTTATATCTAAAGGATTGTCAAGAGATATGTTAATAATATTATTATAGTTTGCAGGTTGTTTATATCCGTACTCGCTAATAGGAAAATTTGTTTTTATTCTAGTAGTGCTGTAATATTGCACAATTTTTTCATAATAATTTTTTACATTTTCTATTATACTGTGGGCAGTTGTAAAATGTATGTGCGGAATCAAAGTGCCATGATCTGCTACGATTACTATGTGCGTTTCTGTGCTAGTAAAATGATCTTGGACCTCAAACCAATTGTTAAATATTTTATCAAATGTTATTTCTTTACCTGTAGTGTTAAATGCAATAGTATTAATCATACCTGTTGCAAATAGATATAATATTTTTTGTCTAGAACCTCCAGGGTGTATTCTCCATTGTTTAATTTCAGGATCGTAGTGTGTACCTACAGGATGATCCAAAGATCCGTTATTAATATAAGCATCAGTAAGCCAAACAAGTTTACAATAATTTTCTATTGGTATTTTGTAAGAGTGTGTAAAATAGTCATCTGTTGATGAGTAATTATTGCGTATTCTGTCCCAATCGGGCGGGTAAATTAACCCTACTTCAAAAAATTTTTTAATATCATTTTCTATTTCATAAACAGTATCAAAGCATAGATCTTCTTTGTTTAACTTGGCTAATCCTAAGTGTTCGTTTCCTTGTTTATAGGTAAAAAATAATTTCGAATGAAATTTTGGCTTAGGTAGAGGCTTTAACAGCATTAATTACGAACCAGTATTTTTGAAATTGTATTAGGATTAGCAGTAGCCTTAAATCTTAAAAAGCTATAAACACCGTTGAAGTTAACAGGACTAGGCTCTGTTTCGGAACCTGTAAATGATATTGTAGCAACATCAGCCCACACTGTAGCACCAGTTACTTGATTATCTAATGTAGCCTGAACAACTACATCTCCTGCAAAACTATCTGTGTACACTGCTGCGGTGTGTAGTGCTTCGTTGCCATTTATGCCTGGCTCAGCATCTAATGATTCTGAAAACCACGTACCGCTATCTACTTGCGATTCTGAAAATGTTGTTACTGAATATGTTTCTCTTGGTCCTGGAAACATACCGCCGTCAACATAAATTACACCGTTGTTATGAAAATGACTATCAGTATAGGTTAATACTTTGTCGCTATTGGCATCTACAAGATACACATTATATGATATGTATTGTTGTAAAACATTTAATAGATCGTTTTCAGTAATAGTAACTTCAAACAATCCTCTTGTTTGGCTAGACCCATCGTCTTGAACTGTACAATCTCTCTCTATGATTAAACTGTTATTCTCATCAAACGCTACAAATTTCGGTGTATACAAGTTTGAGTTGATTGGTTTTTGGTCTGCATTTAATAATCGAAATTGTATTTTGTTATCAATTCCTCTATATACTTTTAGTTGTCGTTGGTACACTGGTCTATACTCCGTAATGAATCCTGCATCATTAGAGATAATCTCTATTCTGTTATTGACTAAATATCTAGGTACAAGTTGCATATAGTATTTATTTGAATGTTATTAAAAGATATACAGGATCAATTTCCATTTATTAGTGTTGTGTCATACGGTGACGCAGAGTATACCGGCATCATCATAAATCAGGATGCATCGGTCACATCTATGTATATGTTTGACAGATTGCAGTCAGATGATGATAAACTTAAACTTTTAGAGCTAGGAGAAATTTGGTGGTGGGAGTCAAATCGTTTGATTCCGATTAGCATCTTCCTACGTAAAGAAATGGAATATTTTAGGTATGCAATTCAAACTATGAATTCAAAAGACGTAAATGTTAAGATGGGACCTGCTGTAAACTTAAACAATCTTGCAATGAAACGGGTCAAACGTAAGTCAGTTCAACTAGTCCGCAAAGCCAAATAATTATTTTTTATAATACCAAACGTTGTTTGGGCCAATATCAAATGTAGGTATAAGCTCGTTTACTGCTTCATTAACACCTACAAAATCGTAATCGTGTCCGCTAAGTGTTCCGTTAGGTTTTACTTTAGATTTAAAGGCTTCTATATCAAGTCTACAACCTTTATAACTATGGTCGGCGTCTATAAAAACTAAATCAACTTGCGGACATAAATCAGCAACAATAGAGCTATTACCTTCTAGTGGTATTAATCTATCTCCATATTTTTCTTTAACAGTGTCGTTATAAAAAAGATTAATATTTAAATCTATACCATATATAATAAGATTTGGACAGTTATCTAGCAGATAAAATGTTGTTCGACCATCACGAACACCTACTTCTATCATATCAGTGTAATTGTTATCTTCTATTAAATGCCGCAAAAAGTATTTTCTATTTTTCTTTCCATCCCATGATATGGTCATAGGAGGCGGCGGCTTAATCAGATCTGGCATTACTTAGTTTTTCGCAAATTAAATTTATGTGTACAACACAAGCAACTGCGTACGAAAATGCGTGTGCCTTTTTAAAGTAGTAAGAACCATCTTCAGGTTTAATCCATACTTCCTTTAGTATCTTGTCCCACGGCTCGTTCAAGAGATGTCTCTTGGCTGGACGTATTATCGCTAGTACTGCTGCTAACTGCTCTATGCTTTTGGGCTGCAAAGTGCGCAACACGTCTGCGTGACTGTTGATATGAAATACATTTTTTACGAAATCGTCGTGCTCCAGTAGATCCCATAGTGGCTCCTTATTCATTAGTTCTGTGAGATGTTGTTCGTCTCGAATGTCTTTGTAAATCGAAACATTTAAAAAATCTAATTTAAAATAGCCGCGTTCTTCTGCGGCTTTGTGATCAATTGTAGATAAATTATCTACAGGATTGTGGGGTATTTCTGTTACGTATATGCCAGTGTTATGTTTCTTATCACTGTCTAATTTTGCAACACGATGTTGAAGTTTTGATAAAACTACCTCTCTGTCTGCAAAATCTATATCAATATCTGGCATTACAAATTACTCTCTTTTGCAACATCTTTTACTAGTTGCACGTCTTTGGGTTGTCTATTAAATCGCATAGCCCAATGTTCAGGATTCATTATGTGATATATTATACTTAGTTGTTCTTCATTAAATTGATTAAGTAATTGCTTTCCGCTTTTGCAATTTAAAATTAACCAAGGTGATATTTTACCATCTTTAATATGCCATACTGCTCTGTTCAATGATACGTGTTGGAAGTAGTGATTCCACGGAGCAGGAGAATTTTCTTCTGCCCATTCCATCATAGTCATTATACTGCGTTCAAGTGCTGTTTCTACACCTTCTTTGCGTATTAGTTCAATAGCATATTTTTCATACATTTCTTCTCTACACCAGTGATCTAATTTAACACCACTAGTTACTACATAATCAATATACTTCTCAGGATATAAGGGCCGCACGTTACTAATAAAGCTGCCAAACTTAACAAAAGCATTATAGTACGAAGATTTGCAAAATTCATCATATGTTTTTTCCTTTTTTGCTCCTGCACTCAGTTTATAAAATTGATTGAATGCATAAAAGCCTAATTGTACTCGTTTTTCATTTTTTTGTAGGTGTCGCCTTTTTTGTTCGCAAACGTGTACTGATAAAGTTTTTTCCTTAGTGTATCCGGTGCCACAGTACTCACATACATAAGGTTTTTCAGATTGCGTTTTCGATACCATATTCTTCAGCCAATTGCTTGAGTTCTTTTGTTGTAGATATTCTAGCAAGTAATTCAACCTCGTCTTGTTTCATATTTGGGAATAATTTTTCTAACAATTTTATTCCTTTACTATTGCTTTTGCCTTTTTGTTTAAAGCCTATCCATTTGTGAAATTCAATTTTACCTGTGTTACCTGCTTGGCACATAAGTTGCCATTGTAGTTTTGGATGACGTGTGCCTAACTCGTTCCAGTTTTTATTATAATATTCGTTAGTTTTAAATACTGCAAGAGCTTGCTTTTCGTAATTGCCATTAACACTTGATATGTACCTATTCAATAACCAATAATTTATTTGTTTGCGTTCGTCATCTGACAGTTCATCATATACAGACTTTGCGCCCATGTCAATAGCGGCAAGAATATCTTTTAAAGGCAATTTATCATTCATAGTTATATTTTAACAGAAAAACACAATTTGTCAATTGTTTTTATTGATGTTTACTTCGGATGTAAGTTCGGCAATCTTTTGATAGGCTTTATATTTTGCTTCTTCTAAGTGTTTTACTTCATTGCGTAGTAACTCATTTTCTCTTGACAAATTTCTACATTGATTATTCAAATCAACTAGCTCTCTGCGTAACTGCTCTTCTAAGGTATCATTCAAAGTTTTGTAATCAGTTGCCATTATTATCTCTTATTAAATAATACATATTTACTAATTTGCTTAGTAATTTTTTTAAAGTAGGATATTTTAAACTAAGCTCGCACATTTCTTTCCATTCATTGTAATCTAAAAATTGTCCATTTGCTCTTGCTACTCCCGCAGGATCGCCGCCTACAATCCAACGAGGTATGTCTTTGTAAGGTTCATCTCTATAACGTGCATACACTACACCATCTGCACGTTCATATATTAATGCTTCTCCGGGAATAAGTTTATTTTGTAATTGCGACATCTAATCTTCCTTTGCTATTTAATTTAGAATATTCTATATTACCAATAGATGATAATTTACTTAACCACCAATCTTTATTTTCTAATATTAAATGTGCGTTTCGACCATCTTCTAAAAATTTTCGTGCTGGTTGTGTATCTATTCTTAACCATATATAATTTGTTGCTAAGACTTCGATGTGTGTTAGAACATGAGATAAATTTTCGGGTTCTATATGTTCTAACACATCATTACAAAAAACACACTCGTAATTGTTTTTATTAATTACGCTGTATTCTTGAACAGCCGGATCGTACCCGTACCATTCGGTATTAGGAAATTGTTGCTGAAAGTGTTGCAGTATTTGTCCTTTACCGCAGCCGTAATCTAATACTGATGTTGGATTCCACTTATGATAAAAATGTAAAAATTTTCCTACGTTTTTAATCTTGCCGCCAAATCCTTGTTGTCTTTTTTTGTCACTATGAACTTTTTGTAAAAGTTCTTTGTAACTATCAGATATAAGATTAAGATTCGGATCCAATTGTTCTTCTCCAAATGTCATCATGGTTAAATTCTGCCCAATATAATTCAAATGCTACGCCATCTTCAATACCTTCAAACTGATGAAACTTTCCTGGCTTTACTTGTGTGAATTCGCCTGGACCGAGAATAGTTTCATCAACAAGTCCTGTTTGTTCTTCGTCCTGCCAAACCCGGACAATCATCTTGCCTGACTCAACAAAGAATCCGTTCCACTTAAATTTGTGCATATGTTCAGAACACTTGAATCCTTTTTTATATTCTATTCTATGAAATTCAAGCACACCGTTTGCGTGTATTAATTCTGTTTGTCCCCAAATTTTTCCTGCTTTCATTTTTACTCCTTATACTAAAAGCGAATAATCTATAATTTCGCTTTGTCTTGATATGTCTTTTACAAAGTATACACATTCTGGTTGTTTTCCTGTTGTAAGAGGCACAGTTAATAACTGCCCGTTCTTTAGTTTAGGAAAGAACCATTTTACGTCATTATAAAAATTTATAATTTTTATTTCTTTAAAATCTACTTTAAATCCTGTTAGAGGATTGTAGCAAAATGCTTCAAAGCCTCTATCATTAATACTTGTAAGCGGTAATACTTCTAAATCTAATCCGCTATAATGATCACCAACAACTATACTCCAATCTAATGGCATAGTTACTTCATGTCCGCCGATATCTAACACCATTGCAGGTGAACTGAAAGATTCTAAAAATATCAAAGGTACAAAAAAGAAATCAGGATCTTTAGGGTCTGAATTATCTAATACGCTAAATCGAACATCTTCATCTAGTTCTTCCGGTAAGTCTTCTAGCAAAAAACATTCATTTTCTAATGTTAAAATTCTCATAATTAATTCCAATCAATTTTTTCTATTGTGAAGGGATACTGTGCTTCTTTATAGAACTTTTTTCTTTGTGTTAAATGTCGCTTTGCAAATTTGCACGTTGAAGTGATATCCCAAATTTGTACAAAGTCTTTGTCTTTTGCCTTTCTTACTCCTCTGCCTATACTTTGAATTACTCTTACAAAACTTTTGCCAGGCTCAATGAGAACAAGATTAAAAATACGCGGTATATTAATACCCACAGACGCGACTCCGTATGTGGCAATAACAACGTGATTCGTTCCTTCATTAATTTCATCATATGCTTCCTTGCGATCTTTTAATTTAACATCGCCTTTTACAAACACCGAGTCTGCAATAAGTTCTTGTAATTTTTCACCTGCACTAATTCTATCAACTAGGATTAATGTGTTACCTGTTTGTTTTACATTATTGAGTAACTTGCCTATATATTCTAATCTTGCATCATCAGTCACTAGGTATTTTAGTTCTGATTGATAATCTCTAAACTCTGGTAAATCCATTAGCTGGCAAATGTTTACGTGACACTGAGCTAGTACTCCTTTATCCTGTAATTCCTTTGCTGTGATATTGCCAATAACTGGCCCTAATGAAGCGTGTATACTTTCGAATTCAAATGCTTCTTTGGGCACCGTACCTGTTAGTCCCCAACGAATAGGAGCATTACGTAGATTGCGTGTTAATAAATTTTTTAACACTTCTGCTTTTGCTTGGTGTACTTCGTCAACAATAATAGTACTAACACCTTCTAAAAACTCTGCTAAAGTTAAAACATCTTCATAGTTTTTACTTTTCTTATCGAGTATGTTTAAACTTTGCCAAGTACAAATTGTGTGTGTTTTTCCTATCTCTTTTCTATCACCAAAATATACGCCTACGTCAAGACCACAGTTGAGGTAATCTTCTTCAGTCTGTGTTACTAGACTCTTGTTTGGAACAATAACAAGGCTACGACCATATTCTTCTGTAATATGACTTAGTGTTGCTGTGGTAATTGTTTTGCCTGCTCCTGTTGCAATTTCTTGTAAACTCTGCGGATTATTTAAAAAATTATTAATAGCTTCAACTTGATAGTCACGCAGAATAATTTCTTCACCTTCTGCCGGGTGTCCTTTAGGCCACACAACTCCTTGATCTGCCCAGTAACGTTCTGTAATAGGTGTAAAGTTTAATTTTACTGTTTGACGTCTATCTTCTATGTCAGCTATTTCTACACCGTTTTGATTTAAAATATTACAAATAACATCAAGATGATTAACATAACCTGTTCCGCCAATTCCAAAGAATGCAACTTTACCGTCCCATCTACCTAACTTATACTGAGGCATATATCGTGCATAAGGAACTTCAAACTTTAATGCGTTTGATAGTTTGCGACGAATTTCAACCGGCAATCCTTCTAATTTTACATTTACTTCGTCTTCAACAATTATTCTACAAGTTGTCATAGTTCCTCAATTGACGTAGTGAAATTATTTCTACGCACACCAGCTCCAAACTGCATGATTGGACTTTTATCTGTATCGTAATGTATAACTAGATCGTGTCCATCAAGATAAGATTGTACCTTGTTATTGTGTCTACTGCTATACATACACAATACTGCTTCAGCACGAAAGTTTGATTGTACTAAAGGTTTTGTTATCTTATTACCACTAATATACACTATTTTTGTATTTTTTGCAACCTGATTGTTTAATTGTTTTTCTTTAACAAATATATTAAAAAGCTGAGGGTCTCTTGAAGTGTTATCTAATCTATACATTACAGAGCAGTCTTTGTTATCTACAATATTACTAAAAACATTATAACAATTATTAAGATGGTCAAACGAATCTTGCTCAGGCAAAACAATAAGTAATGGAAATCTATTTAACTCAAATAGCGACTCAACTACATTTGATAATTTATAATTATTGCTGTTTATAAACACATTGCTTTTTGTGCGTTCAACTATTTTTACAGTCAATGGTGTTAGACTTTTATAATTTTCTTTTATTATGTTGTTATCAAAATTGTCTAATCCTAAAACATAACGACGATCTTTAAATATGTATAGGTTGTCGTTATCGGGTGTTCCGTAATTTGTAGTAATGTAATTTATTGTATTTTCGGGAACATTTTTTATATCAAAGTTATATATTCCAGGAACATATTTTTCTTTTTCATCTATAATAGTTTCTACTTTCCTGCTATACTCGATTAATTCTTTGTCTATATCAAACTGCTTTTTTTCAAATGCTTTTACAATTTTATATACAATTATTTCATTAATATCAAAATCATGTTCGTGTGTAGAATTTTTTCTATAACCGTTTGCATATTCTTTTAATTTTTCAATTTCTACAATTAATTTTTTTGAAAATGGAAATCTTATTCTAATTATTGGACCGTGGGTTTCCTTAATAATTTTTACATACTTTTCTCTATTGATAGAACGCAATGGCATTCGTAATGTTAGTTTATCAATTTCTACATTTTCTAAATGGTTTTTGTAAAAGGCAATTTTGTTTTTAACAAGATCAAGTTGTCGGTCAGTAAAAGGAATACCGCGCAAGGTTTGACGGCCAAGCGAGTATATTAAACTTACGTCAGATTTTTCTATATTAAACTTTTCTTGGGAACTATAAATGTTAGACTGAAGGCCTGCAAGGACCTCAATACAATCTTCATATGTCACGAAATTCTCCTTACTGTATATACAATTATACTTTAAGAAAGTTGATTTGTCAAGTGTTTTAGCGGTATGCCCTGGGCAATTTCGTCTATTGTGTATTCAGTATAAGCATAATCGTTTAACCATTGTTGCCTATCTGGTTTTAATGGAGTGTTTATATGTGATAAATCTGCGTTGCCCACATCATAGGCTAAACTGCTAGGACCAACAAATACTGGAATACCCTTTACTACTGCTTGAACAGCAGGGTTAGAGCTCCAGTTTACAACAGCCCAAGCATTGATAAATTGATAATCAAAGTCATCATATGTGCCTGGAACTTTGCGAGGTATTTGTCTAGATACATTGCGAAACTCGTGTTCAATATGTTGCAACGGACATCTAGGATGAGCACGTATTACAATATGTCTTGCAGTATGTTTTCTAATTTCTGTAACAGTATCAATAACCCAATTAGCTACACTAGGCATACCTTGCCACTGTTCGCTTTTATCATGTTGAGTACAAATTAAAATACTACCAGTGTCGTTTGTTTTCCATGGTTCTAGTTTTAATCCTAATTGCTCTGCTCGGATACTATCATTTCCCTTTGGTGCAAAATAGGCATCGCGATTAATACCATTTAATCCGACCTTCCATGTTGTTCCTCTTTGTATACCGCCTACTTCTAATACTATAACTGGACGATTTAACTTGCGATTTTGTTCCCACACTGTTTGATTCTTGGACATTCTTCCATTCCATAGAACGCTCCAAATAACAGCAACATCATAATTACTGTAGTGCGCACCGACTCTATAAGGTTCATTGTATATAACTTTATGGCCAGCAGCAATTACACTTTTAGCAAATGCTTCGAAAATAGGTTTACTATTAAGAGCACCGTAATCTGTGTAAAGACAAAAGATCATTCTTCATCGTCTTCTGCAAATTCAACTTCAAATGCACTTTGATCAATTCTGTTTTTTAAACTAGATTTAAAGTGTTGTAGATAAGGAGACATAACACTGCGAGACATAGGTGTTTTATGCCCGCCGGGATTTAAATCTAACATCTTAGCACCTTCTTGTTCTAAAATTCTTACAGTTTCTCCGTATACTTCTCCGTCATAAAATCTACGAAGACGTAACCCGCCATCATTATTATATAGGTCTGCGTATACTTCTTTGAATCTTTCAAACATAGGGTGTTTTTTGTTTAAAACAAAAAATCCAGTTTCGCAACTAAAGGATACTCTATTAGGATCTTCGTCGCTAGGCCAATCATGATAAACACCAAAATGTGTGCTGAGTACATCTGCTGGTGCTACTAATTCGAGCATTTGTCTTGGTATAGGTCTAGTAATCATACAATCTGCATCTATCCACATAAGCCGTTCAGTTTTTAGCCACTCCATTGCGTGTAGAACACTATATGCTTTTTTTGAAAACTGTTGTATTCTTCTGTTATCATGTCTAACTTGAAACTTTTTATAGTCTTCTGGTAAGTTCCAGCCCATTGAATGAACTGTTTTTACTTTTATTTCAAATCCATCTTCGTTGTACACATACAATGGTAAGATCTCATTCCAATGTGCTTTATAACTTCGAAGCATATTTCTTCCGATATTATCATAGTATGTTTTATTCATACTAGTTATTGCTGCATATTTTAACATATTATCTCCAATACGCCTCTGACCTAGGCTGTAATAAATCTTTTTGCATACTTTTACCCAAACGTTTTCGACCGCCTTTTAGATGATCTAAATATTTCCCCCATTCACAATTAATTAAAGGATGCCCTTCTCCTACAACTAAACCTTCAGCCCAGTTATGACAGACAGGTTGTGTCATTCTTCGCACTTGTTCAAAAACAAAACTATCATGCCATTCGTCCATAGTAAAAATTCCTTGTTCGGCATTGTCGTATACCCATTCAAACTTTTTAAGGAATATTTGTCCGCCAGGCGATTTTAAATTAATAGAGTATAATCCGCACTCGGGCCATTTTCGTTCTCTACCTACATAGCATATGTCTACATTATTGGGGATTAAATTAGACACTTGATCGTATGTTATAGGACTATGACACAACATATCTGCATCCATCCACATTACAATGTCAGCATCAGTATGTTTTGCACAATGAAAAATTGAGTAAACTTTGTGTGCAAATCTAACTGCGTCCCATTTAAATCCCTTGCCAGCGTCGCGTCTTTTTCCTCTAACCGGATCTCTAGTTACATCTCCATTAGCATACGGAACCTTCCCCCATTTTTCTTTAAACTTAACAAGGTCATGTACACTAGTATTCATATCAAACATTTCAATACGTTCGTGATAGTGTTCTTTTAATCTTGGATTACACTCTTCAGGATACAACCATAATTTAATTTCTTCAGGCCAATTTTCCATATAAGAATCAATCATCTTCTGAGCATATTCTGCTAGACCTCTTCTATTAAATGTTGTAACTACACTAATTTTTCTTCTCATATATAATCCTTAATTATATTCCAGGCTGTGCCTTTTTTCAAATCTTCAAAGTTAAAATGACACATAGATATTTTTTCTATCCAGTCTTGTCTTTCTGGCATAACAGGATTTTCAATTTTAGACAAGTCTATATTAGCTATGTCAGCGGCTTGACTTTTACGATAATCTGGATCAGTTACAAATACAGGAATTCCTTCTATTGCACTTGCAACTCCTGGACTACTGTTATATGTAATTGTTGCCCATGCATTATGTAAGTCTGCTTGTATATTAGGATGACCACTTATTTGAACGTTTTGATGCTGCGGATTTATTTTTAAGTATTCTCTAACTTTGCCGTCTCCCGGGTGAGGTCGGACCTTTATAGGACGATTACTGTATTTTCTTATAGTATCTATGGTCATGTTTAACCAGTCGTTTACTCTGACGCCGCCCATACTCCAGCCCTTGTTTCTTTGCAAACAAATTAAAATATGATCCCCTGTTATTCTCCAAGGTTGTAAATTTATTCCAAGATCTTTTTGTATCTGTTGCCATCTACTAGGATCTACTTTATCAGTAAAATATGTGCCAGTAGTTGGAAAGACATCGTTTAAACTAAAACGTAAATAGTGTAAGGGATTTCCTGGAGTTTTATAAAGAAATAAATTGCTGTCAATCGCAACTGTGTGTTTGCCTGCTGCTCGTTGACTTGTTATTATGTGCCTACGAAATTTTAAATGCGGCACATTTTGACTTCCTTCATGTACCCAACCTTGTATAACCGCTAAATCGCTCGGCTGATAATTCATTCCTTGTATTAACTCGCTTACTCCTTCTTTCCGATCTACGCCTTCATGAAAAAACCGCAATACATCTACTTTCTCTGTTTTGCTATTTTTAGGCGGAATGCCAGCTAGATACACTTTTACTGTTTTCATAATTTGTCCATTAAAATTTTATATGCAATACCGCTTTTGAATTCGTCTATATGAAATTGTCCGTAGGCTAAATGACAAGCCCATTTATATATTTTATCCTTATCTTGCACGGTAGGGGTTTCAATTAGACTTAAATCCTTATCACATACCGGATCTGCCGCAGTAGGAGCTAACGTAAAAGCAGGAACACCATGCAAAACACTTTCTATTGCTGCTATGCTTTGATAGGTGACAAGTGCATGACAATTTACTAAATCATCAAAGATAGTCTTAATTATACGCTGAGGTCTTGGTGCTTTGTCTCTTATTACAATAGGTCTATCTGTAAATTTTTTTATTTCGCTAATTGTATTTTCTAGCCATTCTTGTTTGTTAATACGATAAAATTTACATGGCTTTTCGCTAGGAGTAACAAGTAATATATGCTTTCCTTGTTTACGATCTTTGATTGGATATTTTAATTTTTGCCATCGATCATCTGGTCTATCTATAATTTCGTTGTGTTGAACGTCATTTTTTACAATTCTATGATATAGTTTGTATCCATTTGGATTAGAGGCACACTTATAATTGCCTACATAACCGCTATCCATATAGTAAAACGTTTTTTTATTTTGCCAACAATCCCAAATAAGTTTTCTTTTTGCCATGCTTCTTATGAGCACAGGGTCATCTTTTATGTTGTAATTATAATCTCTTATAGGAAGGCCTGCTCCATTAGCAAACATATTAATATATTCATCTTTACAATTTTTACTCAAACAAATCATTGCATCATATCAAACAATTCATTTTTCCATAGTTGACTAAACTCACAATCTCTATAGTTTTCAAACCAAGGTCCACCTTCTGTATAGTGTATCAGTTTAGGAGTTTGAATATCGTTGTATACACCTACAAGATAGTTCCAAGTATGATCTAATTTTCCTATTT
>Ga0075477_10000542_pt1 | contig 16448 bp, 9 predicted proteins | sample DEB08_DNA_FD_76338 | JGI IMG/M metagenome (GOLD analysis project Ga0075477, IMG submission 76338) | Aqueous microbial communities from the Delaware River and Bay under freshwater to marine salinity gradient to study organic matter... | ecosystem: Environmental > Aquatic > Marine > Coastal ...
ATCAGAGCCTATACCGTTGCGGAAAAAATGGAAATCAATCTAACAGAAGAAGTCGTCAACGTAGCAAGATGTACATTCTCTAACTGTATTACAACCAATCCTATGGAACCTCTTCCTCATAGGCTAATCGTGACAAAGAGAGAGCCTCTAGAACTACGGTGTAGGTATTGTGGTAAGTTCCAGGAAATCGACAAGTTAGTCGACAACCTGCTTTGAGTTTGTAATTCCCACTTTGTGATCCAAGTCTGAAATCGAATCAAAGGTCTAGCAAGTCTGCTTTCTCAATAGCCTTGAAATTCAGAGTCCCCGGTAATCCCAAATCAACTGGTATTCCACCAACGGTGGTAATTAATCCTGTTAGAATCAAATGATTCGCAAAAGGTTGTGTAGGCCATTCCATCTTCTTTACAGCCCTATCAGATATCTTGTGCGACTCCAATTCTTTCCTTATCACCCAAGCATTTGCGCTCCATGCGTGAGCCTTCAGGAGATTATTCGCCATTTCTGGAGCTGGGACTACGTTGTGATAAGTAGGCCAAGTTTTCTTCCAATCCTCTCTCTTGGTATCCGCCCAAATTAATCCAGTAGGCTCTGGACTTGGTATGTTCATCTTTCCTTCATATGATAGATAGATAGCGAGCCTTCTAAGGTGTGGGTGTCTTGGATGATTTTCCATTGTTTCTTGGACAATCTTTGCTGCTGTAGCCATCAATCCCCTATCTATGTAGAGAAGCGCCCTTGCAGTTTGGCCATGAGGCCAATTTTCCATAACAACCTTGTTTCTATCCGCCCAAGACTCAAGTTTGTCAAGTGCGATATCTGATTGACCCCAAATTCTGAACCTAGCGATTTCTCCGAGAATATGCAATTTGTCAGCAGGCTTGAATTTCCATTCCTGACTGGTTACCGGAACACCGTCTTTGTATCTCTTTAGTAGACTGATATTCAATTTGGTTACCGAATCCATTTTCAGCATCATACGGATATCTTGTGATAATTTTTGGCTGGTATCGAATAGACTTGTGAACCAGCGTAATCGTGCCGCCTCGATGTCTTCCTTTGGAAGAAGTTTGATTCTTGGAATGGCTTCTTGTACGTCTCGCTGAGCGATTGAGGTTGTAGAGAGTATTCCCTTTGCAATTTCTGCGGTTCTTCCGGTCTGAAGGGCAAGGTAGGACAGAGCAACTTCCTCCGCTTGGTCCCAATTTCCTAAACCGGTTAACAGAATCATGCTCGCCTCTGTTCTTTTCACGAGAGATAATCCCTCTATCCCCTCTTCTCCATGGTCTTCATACAGCCTCTCCATTTTATCCAAAGCCGTTGACCATTCATCCTTTATGATGGCTTTTGTTATTGTCTCACCCTCACGATAAATAATCGATTGTATAGCTTCTAATCTTGACCTGTTTTGACTTGCCATCGCATCGAAAGTTACGTCACCGAGGCGTTGGCCTGTTCTTCTGGATAGGGCCCAAATACCTAGGAATACGACCTGACCACCTGCGGCTAACATCCATGTTAATTCCTCCAACGCATCTTTTCTCAATACCCCACAAATGGAATCCTGCCATGATCCACATTCACTACCCTGTGGCAGATATTGGGAATCCCAGAAAGTAAGCATCGCAAGAGCAAGCAGAAGCATTGACTGCCCTGCAAACCCAGTGAAACAGAAATTCAGGACATTGGCCTGTTGATTTCTTTCACTTCTCAGCAATCTCGAATCAGCAAGTTTGATTCCACCTTTGCCGGCAACATCTGCGATATCAAGGAATAGAATTCTTGCAACTTCATAGACGAAGAGGAAGCCTACAACTGCAACGTTGAGTAGCAAAAATAACAGGACAAGGGTTACTAGTGGTACTCGAATACCGGGTTCAGAGATATTAGAAAATAATTCAATAGCGTAGAAACCAACAATTCCACCTTCTTCCATGATTGTCGTTTGGGGCCTATATTCCGGTAGGTCATATACCGCATCTGAATGTACGAACATTTCTGGATTAATTGCCAAGAATATCAAAGAAACAAGGGTATTGAGAGCGATCAGTGGCATCGCTGCGGTGTTTATCCAAACCAGCATTGCAACGAATTGTTTTCTTGCATCTGGCTTGTAAGGATAGAAAGCTGAAGGCTCTCCTTTGGATAATTGCCTGCTTGATTCTGCTAGTGCTGTCCATGAAGACCCGAGAACTCGACCGTATGCGACGAATCCAGGAGCGAAAGCGAGACAACCGGTAATGGCAAGTCTTCTGTCAAAACTAATTTCTGCAATACCCATGATATACCATAGCAAGAAAAGAGAAGTAAACCACAGGATTGTAATCGTTATCCCTACACCGCTTCGGAAGGTGCTCGCTCCCTGCAGTGTGGCTTTCTTAATTCCAGCAGGAGTGATTAACTGCATGCTCATCGATACCCCGGTTGATATCATTGCAGGGAAAATAATCAGAATAAGAGCAATAGATAGAGACAGCATGTGGATGCCGTCATTGATGCCTGTTTGATAAAACAACCACTCTAATCCCAAAACAATGGCGCCGGTGAACGCCATGATGTATACGGTTAGACCGTATCTCATTCCGGGTGCTCTAAGCAAATCTCTTGCTTCGTATTTCGTATTAGTAACCGTGTGAACTTCGTACCGCTTGGCTCCGGTAGGGAATGCTACCTGCAGACCAGAAAGACCCCTCGGAATAACGAATTCTTGAAATAAATAAGCAAGGGCTACAGATATGAAAAAAACAACAAAAACCATTACGTCGAATCCACTGATTAGAGAGATTCCCATGATTTCGCCTCAATCGGTCTCTTCTGGAACAAGTGATGGAACCGCCACTTTGGTCTCGATTTCCTTGATTAATTCTAAAGTGAATTGGTCGAGTGATACACCCGCCCTCTGATTACCATTTCTTGCTCTGATTGATACTGAATTATTTGTCGCCTCGTCATCACCTAAAATTAGCATGTAAGCGGGTTGCATTTTACGATGAGTTCTAATTTTCTTGCCGATAGTATCGTCTCCATCATCGATTTCAACTCTAATTCCAGCGGCTTTCAAATTCTCGTAGACGTTCCTTCCGTATTCAACTTGTTTTTCTGAAATAGTTAGTATGTGGATTTGTGTTGGTGCTAACCAGGTTGGGAACCTGCCTGCAAAGTGTTCGATTAATACTCCACAAAATCTCTCCATCGAGCCAAATGGGGCCCTGTGAATCATTACTGGTCGGTGCATTTCTCCATCGCTTCCTTTGTACTGCAGTCCGAATCTTTCAGGTAGGTTGTAATCAACTTGAACGGTACCGAGTTGCCATTCCCTTCCGATTACGTCCTTGACTACGAAATCGATTTTTGGTCCATAAAAAGCGGCTTCTCCTGGTTCTTCTGACCAGTTTACGCCGAGTGAATTTGCGGCTTCACGACAGGCATTTTCAGCCAAGTCCCACTTCTCAGATTCGCCAACATACTTGTTGGAATCAGGGTCCCTAAGGCCGACACGAACTCTGTAGTCAGTCATGCCAAGGGCTTCGAAGATAACCTGAACCAGTTCGATACAACCCAAAACCTCTGAAGCAATTTGGTCTTCTGTAACGAAAAGATGTGCATCATCTTGAGTAAATCCTCTTACTCTCGTCATTCCAGATATCTCACCAGACTGCTCCCACCGATATACTGTTCCAAATTCAGCCAATCTCAAAGGAAGGTCACGGTAGGATCTTGCTTGGGAAGCATAAATCTTGATGTGATGAGGGCAGTTCATTGGTTTTAGCATATATCCTTCGATATCACCGCTTGCCATCATGTTGGATAATTCTCCACATGTACAACCCTCTGATGCTAATTTAGCCATCATGTCTTTCTCCACTAGAGGTGGGTACTGAGAATCCTGATAGTACGGGAAGTGGCCACTTGTTCGATACAGGTCTAATTTTCCGATATGAGGGGTGTAAACCTGATGATAGCCCTGTCTTGTAAGGTGTTCAGAAATGAAGTTCTGCAAGCAAGTTCTAATCATTGCTCCTCGAGGTGTCCAAAGAATCAGGCCCTGACCTACATCTTCGTCAACGTGGAATAGTTGTAAGTCCTTTCCAAGCTTTCTATGGTCTCTCTTCTTTGCCTCTTCAATCGCACTCAGTGTTGCTTTGAGAGATTCTTTTGAAGGCTCGATGATTCCGTAAATTCGGGTTAACTGTTCCCTGCTCTGGTCACCTCTCCAAAATGCAGATGAAACGGAAGTCAGTCTTACATGCATAAGTTTTGAAGTTGCGTGAACGTGTGGTCCAAGACACAAATCATACCATTCTCCTTGACGGTAAATGGTTGAACTCTCCCCATCCTCCAATTTGTCATTGATAATTTCGATTTTGTAGGGATTGGTTATGAATAACTCCTGCAATTCTGAGTCAGTACATTCAACGCGCTCGACCTGAATATTTTGTCTTGCTAATTCATGCATTTTCTTTTGAACCGCCTTCAAATCACCTTCTCCAAAGTCATTTAAGTCAGCGAAATCGTAGTAAAATCCTCTATCAATAGCTGGGCCTATAGTTGGCTTTGCATTGGGATAAAGTGTCGTTACTGCCTGTGCTAATAGGTGTGCTGCGCTGTGTCTGAGGATGTGAATTCCATCATCAGAATATCCTGAAACGCCTTCGACGCTACAATCTGTGGTCAGTATGGATGAGAAATCTTTGAGGTTTCCGTCCACTTTTGCTGCTACGCAGTCATGCTTTCGCCCCTCGATATCGATCACGATCTCACCAGCGGTAATACCGGAAACATATTCGTTTACCGAACCATCAGGAAGTGATACAGAAATCATTGACATGTTTTGCCTCCGTTTAACGGGATGAGGTTATGTTCTTCACTTTGGCGATAGATTTGGCCTGAAATAATGCCGAATCACCACTCGACATCAAAGTCGTCGCCTTCCTTTGATGAGGGAGTGTCTACCACCTCAACCTCTTTTTTGGGGGTGGTTTCTTTTGGTTTCGAGGGCATGACAAATGTTTGCCTATTCTCAACCATGTCCTTTTGTCCTCGGAAGTTTGGTTGTTGGTGTTCCATCTGCGGATTACTCTCTGGTTTAGTTTCTTCAACAGGCTTCTTTTGTTCCTGTTCAACTTGTTTTTTCCAAGCGGATTCAAAACTCAAGTCGTCTTTTTCGCTCGACATGATAGCGCTGATACTTTCACGATAAATAATCGGTTTGATTTACTGCGCATGTTTGGGCATGTTTATGCGAATCGCAGTCATAGTCAATCCTGACGCTGGCCTTGGAGGTCGCCTTGGCTTCAAGGGTAGCGATGGACGTGCGGCAGAAGCGAGAGCAGCAGGTGCTGAAGACAGAGCAGGACCTAGAATGACAATTTGTCTTGAAAAATTGATAGAATATGCAAAAGACAAAGTCGAGCTGATTTCATGGTCCGGCAGAATGGGCGGGGACTGGATTCCCTTCGAGTACACATCCACGGGTAACACTCCCGAAATCACAAGCGCTGAATCGACTGCAGAATTTGTAAATTCCCACGATCCAGATCTATTCTTGTATGCAGGAGGTGATGGAACAACCCGAGATATCGTACAAGCACTTGGCGATAGAAATGTTCCAATCGTAGGAGTTCCAGGTGGAGTTAAGATGCACAGTGGTTGTTTTGCTACAACTCCAAAGGCTGCAGCGGAAGTTGTCTGGTCATTCGTTACCGGTGACTTGATGGTTGCAAGAACCGAGGTTATGGACTTGGATGAGGAAGAATATCTGAAAGGGGAATGGAAGGTTAGAATGTATGGTGAAGCATTTACTCCCTCAAGCCCGAGATGGATGCAAGGAGCGAAAGAGCAAGTCCAAAGGGAAAGTGAGGAAGAAACACTTCAGGCTATGGCAAAACACGTTGAAAGCCTAGTTGAGGACGATGAGGATTTGATGATAATTTGGGGTAGTGGAGGTACGCTAAGACAAATATGTCGCGAAATCGGACACGAAACCACACTACTTGGAATCGATATCCAACACAGAGGTGAGATTCATGCCGACCTCAACGAGAAAGGGCTTCTTTCCGTAATTGAGGCCCATCAGGGTAAGAAATTGCTACTGCTCTCTCCAATGGGTGGGCAAGGTTTCCTAATTGGAAGAGGCAACCTACAACTTTCTCCCGCCGTATTGAGGGCGATTGGCATTGAGAACATTTTGGGAATTGCAACTCCTGCTAAGTTGTTAGGTCTTAGTGAATTAAGGATTGATACTGGTGACGAAAGCCTTGATTCAGAAATTAGAGGAAAGCGGTTCATCAAGCTACTACAGGGATATAGGACAACACGAGTTATTCGGGTTGCCCAAGACTAATTACGGTCAAAATAAATTATTTCCTTCTTATCATGAATAATAGAAGAACTAGGACTAGCACTAGCCCAAATCCTCCAGCACCAATAACCATCATAGGAATTTTAGCCTCTGAATTATCTGTACTGTCATCGACGGAATTTTCCTCATTAGCATCTATGTTTCCTTCTGTACCTGAATTTTCATCTGTAGTGTCATTTTCTTCAACCTGGGTATTATTTTGAGTATTATTTTGTTCTCCACCGGTCGAATTGTTGGTATCAACAATCTCCTCAATTAACGTGAAAGTAATTGAGGCATTTGCGAGGTTAGAACTCATTCCATTCGTTGTGCCCATCGGTTCTTCTGACTGAGTAATGTTGTAACCCCAGATTCCCTCTAAGAACATTGGATCTTCATAGAAGAAACCGAGTCCGGATGTTAACCATCCCGGTTGAGCTAACCTCAGTCTCATTCCGATTCCGCCGTATATTTCGATTGAAGAATCAAGGTTTGAATATGAATAGTATTCAATTGATTCATTGACTGATTGCGGGAAATTTGAATCAATCAATTCAATGTAATCTCCAGTGTTGCTATCCAATAGGATTTCGGAAATGACTCCGGAATTTGTGATCTCAAATTCTAAATTGATATCGAGATAAAGGTTGTAATCAATAGCGATACCAAGTGCGAGTAGAGGAATTTGAGAACCAGGAATCGCACTCGCCATTGAGGAGATGTACTCCATTAGGTCTAGAGCAGGAATTTCAATGTCAAATGATGCATTGTTAATAAAATCAGGAGCAGGCCCTGATGTATCTACAATAGCCAAATCGCCCCAATAGTATACTCGGTCAAACAATCCAACAGGGAACCATGGTTGTCCATCATATACCTGTTCCGTCATCGGCATAGGTAGGTCATAAATTGTCTCATTTCCAGAATCCATATCTACAATGAACAGTGCTAGGTTAACCTTCATTGCAGTCTCAGTGGAAACCATTTCTGAATTCCTTGAAACAGTTGTTTGTCCATCTGTATTTTCGATTAATAGATTGTATTCGATTGATTGCATAATTCGACTTTCGATATTTAACCCAACTCCAATTTGGGTGCCAATAATTCCAAAATTAAGCCATTGTGGCGCAATCGATGTATTTTCATATAGGGTATTTACTATTTTTACGGAGATTTCAGATTGATTTGAGAAGTTAGTTTCAGTATTTTCTACGAAATCGTCGTATGGGAAATCCTCCACAACAATAGAGGTCTGAATAATGTCATTCAGTCCTAAATCATCAGATACGCTTAGCCTCAGCGAATGGGTTCCTTCTGAGAAGGTAATTTCCAAAGATTCGGATGATGAAATCGCAACTCCATCGACTTCCCAATCAAATGATAAATTGTCGTTATCAAAATCTGAGGAACATGATGCGTCAAGCCTTATTGGAATTTTTTCAGTAATTTTACCAGCTAAAGATCCATCGATATCTAAACAGGCATCGGGTCTTGAATTTTGTACTTCGAATGTTGAATTTGTAATCACGTCATTTGAAACGGAGTCTCTAACAATCAATCGATATGTGGTGAAAGAACCATCACTATCACTGTGTGTAGAATCTGCGTCCCACCCACCAGATGGAGGACTTATTTGGCCATCATACGTTGTCCCAGAATCAACCATAACCCACTCAGAGGATTCAAATTTATGAATTTCATAATTTTCCGAAGCGATGGTGGAATTAATTACGCTGATTGATAAGAATACACTTGCGATATCAACCTCAGAATTAGATGGAGGATTTTGCAGATAATCCGTATAATCAGCCACCAAAATCAGTGTTGGTGACCAAGAAATTATCTGATTTACATCATGGGTGTGTGGAGGTTTTGCGTCCATTAATCCAACCTTATCAGAAGATAAAACAAAGGAAATAGAGCAAACTAAACAATCTTCTTCAGCCAGAAGTTCAGATGGAGAGGTTGTTTCATTATTTACAACTTCGTTGCGGTAATTTTCAAACTCTGAATTGTTGTAAAGTAAAACGTCAAGGTCGTTAGGTGAATCGGTTCTAATAGCTTGCACCCTAACCTCATCTCCAATTCTCAGGTCTGGAAATGCTACAAAGTGGTAATCATCCTCTACTACATCTACCCAAGTACCAGAACTTACAGATAGGTTATACCTCACATCATCGGGCTGGTCGGTATAAATCCTAACATATACCTCCATAGTTTCCGTACTGTTGAACCAGGCTCTAACGCTGTAATCCTGAAGCCCACCTGCACTACCACCGTGATACTCATAATCAAATGAAGTAAGGGAGCCAGATTCTAAGGTATATAATTCGAAATCAAGATATGTAAACCAGGTAAGTTCTTCAGCGACTATCCCAATACTTTGACCGGGATTTGTTGTAAAGTGATACCAATCTTCTGAGTCAACAATCGCACCCGGGCAATCAGAGATACAAACATAGCCTTCATCCAAGAAGGATCCTATTTCGATATTTGTAGCAACAGACCAGTAATTGTCGAATTCAATTGTCAAGAATATCGAGTAATTTGTACCATCATCTGACCAACCGTCAATTGTTGTGATACTGATATAATATAATTCATCAGTCGATTTATTGTTATGTAACATATAACTTTCATTGTCATTGGAATCTACTTCAAAAAGTTCTAGCAAGGCCATGTTGATATCATACATCTCAACAAGAATTGTAACTGCTGAATAATCACCCGAGTTATCAACAAAGAATTGCCCGACTTCGTTAGACTTCAAAGTCATCTTATACCAATCATATTCATCAATTGGTTCCGGACCACAATCTGGTGAACATATCCAGGAACTGTAGGTCTGGGAGTGATCTAGATGAGTAGCATTGTCAACTATATCATCAGCTTCGACATATGGGATGCCAATAATCAAAATGTTTGAAATGAACATCAAACTAACAAAGAATACCAAATTAGGTCGCACACAGATATGTCATGGTATTTTTATTTCAATCTATCTAACAAAAAAATCTTATTCAAAAAGTCAAGAAATTGAACTAAAATCCTCTTTTAATGTGTAGAGTGTGCTAATAAAGCGAGTGGCCAGAGGCGGCTTTCAATAGTCCAAGGAATGGTGGACTTGGCCTATTAGGTCTCGACTTGAATTCAGGGTGATATTGAACTCCTACATAGTAAGGGTGACCATCTAGCTCGAAGATTTCACATCTTTGACCCGATTCATCCTTTCCGACATACTTCAACCCGTTTTCTTCGATTGATGAAATTAAATCTGGATTGACTTCATAGCGGTGCCTGTGTCTTTCATCTACAGAATCTCCTTCTCCGTATAGGGATTTGATTTTACAGGAGTCAACTTGCCATAGGGTAGGCCTTGAACCCAGTCTCATAGTTCCACCAAGATGAGTTTTGGAAATTTCTGGCATGAATACTACGGCTGGATGCGGAGTATTTTCGTCAAATTCAGTTGAGTTTGCGCCTTCTAATCCGAGAACGTTTCTACAGAATTCAATCGTTGCAATCTGCAATCCAAGACAGATTCCGAGATATGGTACGTTATTGGTTCTAGCATAATTAGCGGCTAGGATTTTCCCTTCGGTTCCTCTGTCGCCGAATCCTCCCGGGACTAGAATTCCATCTGCGGACTTCAGTGTAGCCCAATCTTCATGTTCTACATCTTCTAAATTACCTGCTTCTATCCAATCTATTACGAGAGTCCTGTTAACGTCGTATGATGCGTGTTGTAAACCTTTGATCACCGACAGATAAGAATCGGTTAGGCCAGTATATTTTCCAACGACTGCAATGTGAACATCGTCTCCCAAATTGTCAACTCTATCTGCCATTTGTTCCCAATCATCGAGAAGTGGGCTGTTGTTACAATCGATTCCTAATGCTTCGCACATACCCTGATTCTTGAGCATCAAAGGAACTCGGTAGATGTTTGATACATCGTGGGCGCTAATTACCGAATTTGGAGATACGTGGCAGAATTCTGCCAGTTTAGTTCTCGTTTCGTCCTCGAGAGGTGCCGAGGCTCTGCATACGAGTACATCTGGTGAAATTCCGAGTCCACGCAGTTCTTTCACCGTGTGTTGTGTTGGCTTGGTTTTCTGTTCACCAACAGGCCCCATTACTGGAACTAGAGAGACGTGGACAAAGAAGATGTTTTCGCGTCCAACTCTGAATTGGAACTGCCTCAAAGCTTCGATAAAAGGTGCGCTTTCGATGTCGCCTACAGTTCCACCCAGTTCTATTACGCAGGCTTCTGGAGTCTCACCACTGCCGTCAGTGGGTGTTGTAGCAACTTCCTCAATCCAATCTTGAACAGCATCGGTAATGTGTGGAATAACTTGTACAGTTTTACCGAGGTAATCACCTCTCCTTTCTGCTTCTATTACTTTGGAATAGATCTTGCCAGTGGTGATATTGTTGTTTTTGAACAGGTTGAGGTCACAGAACCTCTCATAATTACCCAAATCGAGGTCGGCTTCGCCTCCGTCATCTAAGACGAAAACCTCTCCGTGTTCGAATGGAGACATGGTTCCAGCGTCGCTGTTAAGATAGGGGTCAATCTTTACCGCAGTGACTCTCAATCCAGCGCTTTTTAGGAGAAGGCCAATGCTAGAAGCCGTAACTCCTTTGCCCAATCCGCTAAGAACTCCGCCTGAGACAACAACGTACTTCATGCCCTTCAACGGGATTTATCGGGTTGGCATATACCCTTTCAACATTGGCATTGAACCGGAAATGCCTAATTAGGGTTTAAAAATCTAAAATTACTTTTCCACAAAGGCCACTGCGAGTCAATTCTATGCCTTCTTGGAAGTCATTAATTCCTAATCTGTGGGTTACCACTGCGTCAACATCTATCGCGCCGGACGCCAATAATTCGTGCATAGTTTCCCAAGTAGACCACATCTTTCTACCGTTTATTCCTTTGAGGTGGAGATAACGAAATACAATTTCATTCATTGGAACAGGAGTATTTTCTTTTCCGTATACCGATAATACGTTCAGATATCCTCCCATGCGGGTTGATTTTATCGCGTTTGATAGCGCCGCTTCAGACCCTGAAAATTCGCAAGAATTGTCGACACCCCGACCGTCTGTAGCATTTAGGATTTCATGGACTATATCGTCTCCTTGTCCTAGAACTAAGTCAGCGCCCAATCCTCTTGCAATATCCATTCGGTATTGGTTAGCCCAATCTATTGCAATTACCTTCTTTGCACCCATTGCTTTTGCAGCATTAACTGCGAAGAGGCCGATTGGCCCAAGCCCGTGAATGGCAACGGAGGCACCTTCGATAGGACCTCCAGTGAGGGTGTGAATTGCATTGCCAAGCGGGTCTTGGATTGATGCATGCCCCGCTGATAATCCATCTGGAGATTTGCGGGCGTTATTGGCCGGGATGGTAAAGTAAGGAGCAAACGCACCATTCGAGTGAACTCCGAAAATAGATCCATTTTCACAGATGTGCGCATTTCCCTCATCGCATCTCGGACAGTTCCAACATGCAAGGTGACACTCTACAGCAACCTGGTCGCCAACTTTGTGTGAAGTTACTTCTTCGCCAATTGCGACTACGGTTCCACAAGTTTCGTGGCCAGTGATAGTGCCAAGGGGGACCTCACTTCTACTCCAATCATCCCATTTCCAAATGTGTAAATCAGTGCCACAAATGCTAGTTGAAGAGGTCTTGACTAGTAATTCCCCAGTTTGTGGTGTGGGGACGTTATGTTCGACTAATTCGAATCCGTTTTCCTCATCCTTAGTTTTCGTCCATCCTAACATTGTTTTAGGAATATCGGACATAATACTCCTACGGCTCGACCGTTATTGAGAGTATCCTTACTCGGCTCCAAAGCCTTGAATCTGCTGTTGAACATCATCGGGTATCTCAGCCTCCATTTGAGCCCACAAGATATCATCGATCCTTAGAACGCTTATTGCGGCTTCAGTAGCGCCCGATATCGATTGTTTTGTTAAGGTCAATGGTTCTAACACGCCTCTCTTTACGGAACATTCGGCTTCACCCGTTGTTAGGTTTAGACCATAGGTGTCGCCTTCTTGATTTTGGGCGGAGGTTAATTTCAGAATTGAATCGATTCCATCGAATCCAGAGTTAGAAGCGAGGAATCTCGGGATTGACTCGAGGGCGTCTGCCCATGCTTCAATCGCCATTTGTTCACGCCCGGGCACTCCTTCAGCATCTCTTCTAAGTCGTCTCGCAATCGCAGATTGGGTAGCGCCAGCCCCGGGTAATAAAACCGGATTCTCAAGCAGTTGGCAGGCGACTCCTAATCCATCTTCGAAGCATCTCTCAACTTCGTTTACGATGTCGCTCGTACTGCCTTTGGCGATTAATGTTGCACCGCCAATTTCAGCATTCAAAATCCAGTGATTGACTCCTCCACTTAGCTCTTCTCTCGTGCTTTCAAATCCGCCTAAATCTTCAGCTGTAGCCTTTTTTGCATCAATTACGAGATTTGCATTACAAGACCTTGCTAAGAGATCTAAGTCCTTTCTTTCTACACGGCGATAAGTAAGAATCCCCTCGTTAGCAAGTAACTGTCTTGCTTCATCATCTACTCCTTCCTTACAGACAAGTAGGTCACAACCTATTTCGATGATATTTCTTACTTGTTCTAACACTTCTTTTGACTCCGCCTTTCGAAATGCTTCCATCATTCCAGCAGATGTAATGTTGAATTTAGCATCGAGTTTTGGTTGTCTCTTTTCTAAACCTCCATCGATTAGGAGAATCTTGCCAGGTCCACCACGTTCCTTCATCTCCGGATGAATTCTGGTCTTCGCTAAGGCGAGACCCTTGATGACCTTAGATTCAGTCATGTTCCCGCCGGTTTGTTTGATTATTTTCACCGTAGTAGAGTCGGCTCTTCCCTCAGAGAAAATAATTTCACTAGCAGCAACAGATAACTTTGCCAAATGCTTTTCCATTGCCCTGTCCAATTTTCCAGACAGGGATGTTTCGACTGCTGAAAGAACTTGGTCCTTGTTCGCAGTTATCGATAATTCATCTAGATAGCCTAATGCAAGTTGTTCTGCCTGTGCATACCCTCTTGAGATTGTTGCTGGGTGGACTCCCTGTCCGACCAATTGCCAAGCATTCCTCAGCATTTCCGCACAGATGACCACCGTCGAGGTAGTTCCATCTTTTGCAACTTTATCCTGAGTTGAAGAAGCGCTGATAATCATCTTCGCTACGGGATGCTCGACCCTTGCTGTTTCAAGTACTGTAACCCCATCGTTTGTTACCAGAGTTCCCCCTGCATCATCAACCAATAATTTGTCCAATCCTTTAGGCCCGAGTGTGGACCTCACCGCTCCAGATAGAGCTATGGCTGCTTGGACATTCTTTCGCAATGCGTCGCGACCACTGGTTCTTTCAGTGGACTCAAGAATTGTCTCCTCCGCCATCAAGCCTGCGACTACTTTTGTGTCTTGAAACCTCTTGAAACTCAATCTCCGTTGAGTTCATATACGTGGGGCCTCTCCGACTATACAACCGATGGTTAAGTAGTGAGGTGAGGGAGTGACCGAAGATTGGGAAGAAAAGATGCTAAAACAGATGGCTGAGATGTTCAAAAACATGGGCATGTCAGTCGATATTGCTCAATTAAGGAAACTTATGGAGCAGTTCAGAGACCAGTTTGATTCAATGGGATTTGACGCTGAAAAACTCGCAAAAGGCGACGTAAATTTCAATTTCGATTTTTCAAACCTCAGCAAATTATTCCAATCAGGAATGTCATTGGAAAATATGTTGTCGAATCTCGGAATGGATGTTAAGGTAGATGCAGCACCTGCTCAAGTTGACATTGAAGATTTAGAGCCTGAAAGTGGCATCATGAAACTTCCAGCGGATGATGTGTATCTGTCTGGTTGGAACATGTCGGTCACCGTAGATTTTAGCACTAGACCGGATATTGAAGAAATTGAAGTCGCTCTCTCAAGCGGTGGAGAATTGGTGCACATTCTGTCCGACCCCGCAGAACCACCTCTTGCACAGATCGAATTGCCTCACCAGTGTGAGGACGTAGTAGATTGGTCACTCAATAATGGGATACTTGACATAACCCTCAAACTGTCTCCTCAAGGCTCTGCTTTAGAATCAGAATTCGATGAAATCGAGGAGGATGTAGAAGATGATTATAGTCCAACACCATCAGATGTCAGTGTTGATTTTTCAAAGGATGACGATGATGATGAAGACGATGGAGGCATCCCAATCCTCTGAATTGGGAGATAAATGGAAGTGAAAAAATGGGAAAAACAACAGTAATAGGAATAGACCTTGGAACAACTAATTCTTGCGTAGCGACTATCGAAAACGGCGAACCTATCGTCATTGCAAATGCAGAGGGTGCTAGAACTACACCTTCGGTAGTAGCGTTTACCAAGGACGGCTCAGAAAGACTGGTAGGAGTAACTGCAAAGCGACAGGCTGTAACCAATTCAGAGAGAACAATGATCTCGGTTAAGAGACACATGGGAACAGATTGGAAGGTAAATGTCGATGATTCAGAATATACGCCACAAGAGGTTTCAGCATTCATTCTACAGAAATTGAAAGCTGACGCAGAGGCATATCTTGGAACAACCGTAAAGCAGGCGGTCATTACCTGTCCAGCATACTTTACCGACGCACAAAGAAAGGCTACAAAGGACGCAGGACGAATTGCCGGTCTTGAAGTCTTGAGAATAATCAATGAACCAACCGCAGCTGCGCTTGCTTATGGTGTTGACAAAGAAGAAGACCAAACCATCCTCGTTTACGACCTGGGTGGTGGAACATTCGATGTATCAGTTTTGGAAATTTACGATGTAGACGGTCAACCACAAATCGAAGTTAAGGCTACAGCGGGTAATAACAAACTCGGTGGCGATGATTTTGACGAGGTTCTTATCGATTACTTGGTAGCAGAATACAAGAAAACCTCCGGCATTGACTTGTCGAAGGACGTTCAAGCCATGAGCAGATTGAAAGAGGCCGCTGAAAAAGCAAAAATCGAGCTATCTGGAACAGGTCAATCACAAGTCAACCTACCTTTCATCACAATGAAAGATGGACAACCTGAGCACCTTGACATAACAGTTTCAAAGGCGAAATTCGAAGAATTAATCGCACCACTTATTGAGAAAACAATGAAGCCAACACGCCAGGCAATGAAAGATTCTGGCGTCTCAAAGGGTGAAATCGACAAGGTAATCCTCGTTGGAGGCTCAACCCGTGTTCCAGCTGTTCAAACAGCCATCGAAAAGGAAACCGGCAAGCAACCATTCAAGGGAATCAATCCTGACGAAGCGGTAGCAATGGGTGCTGCACTACAAGCAGGTATCATCGCTGGAGACGAAGGTGTATCTGACATTCTTCTTCTCGACGTTACTCCACTGACTCTTGGTATCGAAACCCTTGGTGGGGTTACAACTACCATGATTGAAAGAAACACAACAATTCCAGCAAGAAGGTCTGAGGTTTTCTCCACAGCAAGCGATAACCAACCTGCCGTAGAAATTCACGTTCTTCAAGGCGAGAGAGAATTCGCAAAGGATAACGTAACCCTCGGACAATTCCACTTGATGGGAATACCTCCTGCACCACGTGGAATGCCACAAATTGAAGTTACATTCGATATCGACGCAAACGGCATCGTAAACGTATCCGCAAAGGATAAGGGAACAGGTAAAGAACAATCGATCAAGATTGAATCTAATACCTCACTGTCCGAGGAAGAAATCCAGGCAAAGATTTCCGAAGCTGAAGAATTTGCAGAAGCCGACAAGAGATTGAAAGCCCAAGTCGAAATGAGAAACATGGCAGACCAGATAGTCTATCAAACTCGAAGAACAATCGATGAAGCGGGTGAGAAACTAAGCGACGACGACAAAGCTCCAGTACTCTCCAAAGTTGATGAATTGGAAGCATTACTACAAAATGACGAAGGCGAGCCAAAGGAATTGGACGACATCGATGAGGCAGCGGTTCAGGCTAAGGTCAAAGAAATCGAAGAGGGAATGCATGCAATTTCAGCTAAGTTATACGAAGCCGCAGCGGCTGAAATGGCTGAGCAAGAATCTG
>Ga0075477_10000548_pt1 | contig 16328 bp, 26 predicted proteins | sample DEB08_DNA_FD_76338 | JGI IMG/M metagenome (GOLD analysis project Ga0075477, IMG submission 76338) | Aqueous microbial communities from the Delaware River and Bay under freshwater to marine salinity gradient to study organic matter... | ecosystem: Environmental > Aquatic > Marine > Coastal ...
GAAGCCGGTTTGGTGTTGAACAACTCATTCAACACATCAATGCCTTCGCTGACCGCCATGTGACGATCTGAGTTGGCGAACTGGATATTCGACCGCTTCTCGGTCACCTTGAATACCGCCTGCACTTGGTCTGGGTTAATCAGAACCTCCGTGCAATCCGGTGTGCTGAGTTTCACTAGCATCGTCATTCCCTCAGAACTCATCATCGTCTGCCGGAGCAGGCGTTGGTGCAGGTGCAGGTGCAGGCTGTGGTGCAGATTGCACTACAACCGCTTCTGTTGTTCCGCCTGACAATTCCGCAGGACGGTCCACCCACTTCTTGACCTCGAACTGAGGGATCTGCGTGTTGCCCTTGCCAACCTTCATCGGAGTCGAGCCAGTGATTTGCACGACTGGCGCTTTTCCGGACTTGAACTCCGGATTTTCCTCACAATGGTTGTACAACTCTTGGATGAACGTCAGGTTGCCAAAGGTGTTTGCGCTAAACTCACGCACCGGCTCATCGCCGAACAGCTTTGTGCTGACCACATCGATCCGGAACCCTAACTTGTAAGTCGGATTACCATCACGGTCCTTCTCTTCAGGCTGTGGCAGTCGGTTAGTGATGCTCGGCCATGGCATCCAATCGCGCCCTTGCGAGTCGATCTTCAGCCAACCAAGCTGTAATCCTGCAACGTCAAATACCGCAGGAGCGTCCCAAGTGAACTCAGTCTTTCCTTCAGGTGAACTCATTTCCCAAGCTCGGATGGATGGACTGAAACGAATGTACGGCTTACCCTCACCGCCTCCTAGATTTAATGGCATTTCTACTTCTCCTCTTTTGTGTTTTCGATTTGCCGTTTTGCTTCTTCTACGATGTCATTGAGCGAAGGCTCGCCGTCCCAGTAGAAGCTCTCTTCGTCGTGCGGCACACCGGCCACAAGATCGAATGGGTTTTCGCTTAGAGCTAAAAACTTGCTCATGCGAACAATGGAATCCTTGAATCGTTTTAACGAACGCTGATACGTTTCATCGTCTAACTTCAGAATGTGATACGCGTTGGGCTTCCCCTCTTCCTTCGGACTCGCATACACGAAGTACACGTCAGGGTTGTTGCCATGCGCTCGTTTGTAGAACGACGCCTGCATCGCGTGTGACGTTGACCAGTCGCTCGGAATCCGTGCAGTGGTCTTAAGGTCCACGATCGTATGCTTGTTTGCGTCGTTCGCGTAAAGGAAATCCAGATAGCCGATCACGTCGACCTTCTCGTGGTGTTGATCGCCGAACCGACATGGCAATCCAACCTCCCACTGGCCGTTGAACGTCTGACCGACCGGCGGTAACTGCGGCTTACCGATGCCGAAGTCCGTTTCCAATTCGATCATCGCGTCGATGCTGTTCATCAGATAGCGATACAAGCGTGTGCGCTCTTTCTCAACAGCGTCGTTGAGGTTGATCGTCCCCTTGAGTTTATCGAACTTAGCTAAGGTGATATCGTGCGCCGCTTTGGGGTCTGCCTTCTCAAAGATGTACGCGTTCAATCCATCCTCAGTTGCGATCCCACGCCAAGCTGACGCCCCCATTGAAAACTTGTGGCCGAATAACGCCTTGGCGATCCATGCAGATGGACTGCCCGTAAACATATTTACGGCGCTAGGGCTAAGATGGCTGATGCCATGATGTTGGAATGGATTCATTCTTCTCACTTTCCTTATCGGGTTCTTGAACTCGAAACCGAATCTATCTTTTTTAATGTGCGCCCGCAAGCGCATATTGATCCCATGCTGATTCCAGAACTCCGTGTCCTCAAGATCCTTGAACGGATGCGGCGGGAGGATGGGCATTATTCGCCCATCATCCGGAGCTTGTTGATTAGATCAGGCAATATGTGGTCGGCGTCTTCCACAACCTCATCCGCTTTCTTCGAGCTATGGCTCATAATCGCACAAGCGTGTTTCAGATAGGCGTAGAACTGGCGCTCCACTTCCGACGCTCTAGCGTGGTACTTTTCCGCCTGCGCATGATCGCCTTCGCCATGACAATCATCAGCCAAGTTTTTTAGGTGCAGGATGCGCTTAACAGAGCCGCGCAACCGATTCTCGAATAGAAGATTAGCGAACTCGAAACACTCTGGATCGCAACGAATTGATCGTAGCAACTCCTCAAGCTCAAATACTGCTTCATCTATAAACACTTGTGGATATTTCATTTCCTTTCCCCCTATGAGACGGCTTACGCCGTCTCCTCTTCAATGATTTTGTATGTGTCTTGGCACTTAACGCGCTCAAGCACTGTGACTTTCTGGCCGTGACGATCGGCGTTAATGTCCTGTGCCTTAACCTTGCCAGTCATTTCGACAGTGTTACCCTTGCTAACATCATCAAAAGTCTGAGATGTTGTGTAGAACTTGCAAATGCTACCGGCATCAGTCTTCACGATGTAAAGAGTCTTAGGGCCATAGAACCCATCGTAAGTCTGGGTGAACAAGCAAACACCAGTCAACGAAACCTTGTCGCCGACTTCGCCTAACCACTCAGATTTCTCGGCTTCAGCTTTCTCGGCTTCAGCGCGTTGCTTCTTTTGGATCTCCGCAAGCTCGGCCATCGTATAGCCGCCATAAGTCTCGCGCTCTTTCGCTTCACGCGCTTCAGCTTCAGCGATGAGCTTGGCCTCGCGACGAACGCGAGCCGCCTCGCGGTTCTTCTCGCGTTGCTCTGGAGATGTTTTGAAATATTCCTTACCGGAACCATTGCACTTGAAACAGTGGCGATCTTCAACACCATTGACAGTGAACGTGATTTCGCCGGTCATCCAAACGCCTGCGCCGCCGCAACGTGAACACTCTGATTCGTATAACTTAGACATAATTTAGACTCCAATAGTCAATGTTTGAGTCTTCATAATAATCGATTCCGTACCAAATGCAACACCTTTAAGCAAAAAAATATCAGTCGCCGTCTTCGTGCATCTTGGCAAGCACATTTAGCCGAGCGATATCTAGTGTCACGCTTGGGCTAAGCCCGCCCTTGACTCGGTACTCAAAGTTCTCATGCCAGTCTGGATTGCGACATGGCTTCCAGTCGTTCGACGAACCATACGCGATCCGCGTAGTGTCCACGCGAAACTCGATCTCCGCTCCATCGGCCCATGCATGGATCGCCTTAGCGTGTTGATGTGGTTTCGGCATCAAAGTATTCCGCTTGCTCGCTGTCTTTGCGGTAGTGGTCTATCGACTCCAACGGACACACGACAAAGTAGTCTCGCTTGATAACCAAGGCGCATGACTTCCCCCCTTGCTGACAGTTGTGCGCGTACTTAACGGCCAACCGCGAATCTCGAAACGATTTAGTCTTCATACTTATCACTCAGCAAAAGCCAGAACGCAAAAGTGAAAGCGACAAAGACAATCAACGCAATTTCTTGTCCGGTAAAATACATTGCTGTCCCCATAAGGCGATCAACGCGGCCTCCGCTCGTCCATCATCCTTCACGCGTTTAAACCGATCCGCTTGATCGGGCCATAATTGAGAAGCCAGTTCACGCGACGACGCCTTGTCGTTGCCAAGTTTGAAATGCTTCTTCCATGTTTGCGGTCTGACGCCTGTCACGTCCGGCGTCATCACCCATGCAATCGCTTCAGCGATTCCACTTGCCTGACCGAACGCGAACATCGAACTGACGCCTTGATTCGGTCTTGCGTTGACGATCTCGATGAAGGCGTGTTCAAGCTTCTCGAACTGGAGAATCTCGTACAACGCCCTCGCGTCAATGCGTCGTTTCTTCTTCCCGCCGACCGTCACCGAGACTGTCGGCATATCGTGAACTTCGATAAGTCTGCTTCCATCCAATAGTGCGACAGCCCCACTGATGCCGACATCGATTCCTAATATCAAACGTCCGTCTCCGCAACTTCGCGAGAAAGTCGTTGGATAGCATCGCGAATTGCAGTAACACTTGCTTTTCGTGGAGATGAGGCGTTCTGCAACCAACGCCAAAAAGTAGCTCGGCTAACGCCTGCTTCGGAGAGGACTCTTGCACGACTAACTCCTGCTTCGGTCATTTCGTTTTGTAGCTTATAAGCTACATCGAACGCTTCTTGGTTTATCACTTAAAGTAATCCTTTGGGAACAATGATTTGTTGCAAGTGTAACGCAAGACGACATCGGACAATATGGCAAGCACCGTAAAAAACGATGTCGCCACCACAAACACAACCAGATAGATAAACGCCTCAACCATTTGCTTTGTCCTTCTGCTGAATGATTTCCTTCACCTTACCATTCATCTGATACACGGTGACTTGCGTAACGTTGTACATATCCATCCAAGTGCTTGCGATATAACGTGCCGCGCCTTGCAGTGGATAGCGTTCATGCGCCAACTCAATCCCATCAGCGTCGTAACGATTTACATCCCACTCCTTCCAGAACGGGTTGTACCGAACGATGACGTGCAGGACTGGCTCCAAACGTGGAGCCGCCTTCTTTTGCTTGAGGCGTAGTGCCTCGATCATTGAACTAAAGTCCATTACTATTCCCCTTTTCGGTTTCTTCTATTTGCTCGATTAACTTCTCGACCATTCGATCGAGATGCGCGAACTCGATAAACTCCCCACGGGCAATCGCGAGGCGTCGATACATCCTCGCGATAACCAGTTCCTCTTTTAGCTTTTGCAGATTCACCATGCTTCCTTAGTTCTGGAACCCAACGATTTCTTCAGCGCGTAACTTCACTTCTTTGAAGGTTTTGTCCTTCAGATTCAAGACGCTGATGATGCCATCGCAATCAGTATCCTTCATCACAATGCGCCAGTTGTCCCCACCCGTGTTATACACCTCGGCGGCAACACCCATCTCAGCATCCCAAGCAACGTAATCCATCATTTTTACTTCCCCTTTTTTGTACGAATCGTGACTTCTGATGCCACGTTTTCTTTTTGCAACGATTTAGCACGGTGAACGGCATCGCTTTTGTACGCGTACCAATCGCTTTCCTCGGCCTGATTTCCCAGATCGTCATAACAAGTGACGCCCCAAGAGCGCCACTCGTCACACCACCAAACTGTAATCAATGAATGTCCCATGAAAACCCGAAGGGCGGCTTACGCCGCCTCCCATGTAATGTTGTCACCGTAGATGCCGTACATCTGATCCAACCACTCAAGCATTTTTGCTTTCTTTGGGAAGTGCATCCAAACCGTCCCAACCGGAAGTTCTGCGACAACCTCGAAACACTTGCCACGGCAAATCTTGAGTGTGATTTCGTTGATGTACTCCGCATATTCGACTTTTCTGATTTTCGCTGTGTAGACCATTTCGATCTCCCTTAGATCATGTTTAACAGTCTTCATAATACCAACATCTGTACCATTTGCAACACTTATGAGTAAAAAAATGCCCACCGAAGTGGGCGAAGTGTCGTGTAGGGGGCTACACGATGAGGGAACTGTTAACCAAGTAAACCATAGGGTTGCGTAAACCGCGATGGGATCGAGTAGAACTTAGCCGTGTATGGCTGATATTTATACTCGCGTGGCGTAAAGTCTGGGAACTGCGTTGGCTCGCCTGTCTCTGGATCGATCTCCGCGACCTCTTGAGGAATGATTAGCGGCTGATCGCTTCCGTCGCCACCCATTTGCGCCTGACGCGCCGCCGCTTCTGCTTCAACTTCAGACCGTGGGCGAAGCAACGGGTCTTGAAGCATGCCAAGTAATCCGCCTCCACTTTGGTAAAGGTACTGTTCGCCTCCAGTTGCCGGAACAAAAGTTGCGGTATCCACGGTTGAGCCAAAAGGAGCCGCCAAAGCGTTAGCGATTAAATCTGTAATCGGGTTGTCGCTTGTTTTATCTAAACGTGATGAGCCTAGGTAAGTGCGACCATCGACTACGCGGTCTTGAGTGACTTGGTTAAATCGGTCAAACATTGGGTCGTAAAGACCCGCCCTCTGATTCTGATAAGTAAACCCAAGACGGTCACCAACACCTTCCGCAAGACGGTCAAAGAAAGAACGATCATCCACCTGCTGTTGAGTGCGTCCCATATTAAAAACGATCGGTGAGACACCTGCTAGAGGGTCCACCGTCATGGAGCGTGAGCCATCTGGGAAGGTCACATAGTCAGGGCGATAAGGCGATATACCCTCGATCCCCATTTTAGATATTGCCTGTTGCGGGGTCATTGACCGAGGGGATATTAAGCTAGTAAGAAGGTTTGGGGATGTATAATCGACAACACCAGAAGGCAAAGTCTTAGGAGCCGCTATCCCGATTGTTCCGGCAAATGGGTCAGATACAGACCCCCTAGGCGCAGGAGCCGCTTGTCCGCCACCAAACCCGTAGTCAAAAGAAGCGGCGGCCTCTTCTTGACTAGGGGCTGACCCTCCACCAAACCCGTAGTCAAAAGAAGCGGCGGCGGCAGACTGTGAATCGCCTCCGTCGTTTCCTCCGCGATCTGACGATGTGCTACTTGAAGCCGAGCCTGCGGAATCTCCGCCAAAGCTAGTGCCCTCAAAGTCTCCGGCTGAACCGCCTAGTGAATCTGTGCCCCATCCCATTATCTTAACAAGCCTCCCATGCCCATCTGACGCATCTGCTCATCAGTGTAGATAGTAACAGGTTTATCCTCCATTGCCGGAGAAAGCAAACTTGGCAAACGTGCCGCACGTCCTCCGCCTACTGCGATGTTCTCGATTGCTCGTTGTGTCGGCAACTGCGATTCAACGCCGCTAAGAATCCTGCGTTGTTGGTAAGGCGCTGTCTCCATCAGCATCTCACCGGCACGTTGAGTGACAGCGGAACGCCGCGATGGGAGGTTCGATACGATGCCTTCAAGCAAACGCTGTTGAACTTGTTGCATCGGCGACTGAAGAATATCTAACCCCTGACCTTGCATCATTGCTAAGTTTTGGGCGGTGTCTGAGCGAGGGGTCATTGCCTGACCAGACCTTGCCATGCGCGATTCACGGCCAAGGCGTGTTAACAGATTGGTGTAAACCTCATCTGATTGTTCGCCGACCATCGCCTTGAGCTTCGCCTTCGACTCCTTCGATTGCAAGATACGCGTTGCGTAGTCTCGCCCTTCCACATCAAATGTACGAACCAAAGCGTTTAGCGCAGACTGGATATACGCCTTACGCGCATCTTCGCCTAGCCCAGATAAATCCTTTTCGACTTGAGCCGCAGTACGCGACTTGCTTGCCGCCTTCTTGCCTAGCTCGGAAGCAGTCATTACATCAGAGTTCGCCTTGAACGCGGCTTTCGCATCAGCGTATCCGTCGACCTTAGTCCGCAACAATAGATCCATGTCATCGGCAAGACCTTTATATCCTGCTCCGCTAGTCCGCGTTTCTCCAGACAACCCTTTGCGCCCAATGTCAGCCATTTCCCGCTGTACTTGGTCAAAGAAAGCGAAAGGTGCAGTAACGTTTTTGCCTGCCTTTAAAGTGTCAACGACTGTCTTGTAGCTTGGAACTCCGTCAATCGAGTCAGCATCCATCTTGCCTGCGGCAACCAACCGACGCATATCAGAGATGACCTTGTTGTAAACAGACTCAGAAATCATGTCGTCGTCAAAGAACTTATCAAACCCCATGTCGCGGATACTTAATTCTGGGTTCGCTTCACGGATTGGTTGATACGCCTTGTTCGCCGCATCATCTCGGATCAGCCGCAACACGTCTGCGTCTAACTCTTCAAATACGTCAACGCCTAGCCCTTCGCCGAAGTCACCAACAGCTTGAGATACGCGAGTCGGCGCGTCAGTCATCCGCTCCGTGAGGAACTTACCTGTCGCAACATCGAAATCCTGCTCACCGCCCATGCGTGTTGCTTTAACTGTTTTCTGCGCCTGTCCGCCAATAATGTCGGCAAGTGTTTCAGGCATTTCATCGCCAGTCGCTAAACGCTCAGTGACTTCAGAAGAAACGCGTGGCTCGTCGCCACGGGCAATCGTTGAAGCAACACGCTGTTGCGCTACTGACTCAACGGGTTGCATAGATTGAAGCAAACGCGTACCACCGCCGATGGCGCTTTGTATTGTTGCGCCTCCGACACCGCCGATAATTCCTTCCTGAACGCCTTTCTCAAACCGCTCAGCTTCCGTCTCGCCTCGGCCATAACCACCAAGGAAACCTTCTCCTGTACCAACGGCTGTCGCTTTAATACCTTCTCCAGTAAACGTTGGAGCCGCCGCAGGCACTCCGCGTGGAGCCATCCGTGTTGCAGGCAATACCGCCTTGCCGACTGTCGTTGCGCCTTTGACCGCCAAACCCGCAGGGAAGGCTAGTGATGGAAGCGCACCAACGATTTCACCGGCCATCGCTCGCATCGGATACTCGCCTTCATAAGCCGCTTTACCCGCACGGACTTTTGCGACTTCTTGCTCGTAGGTTCCTTCGCCAACAGCAGACTTGGCTAACGCCTCAATTTCATCTGCAAACCCGAAAGTAACGCCTTGGGCCACAGAGCGCATAAAGCCGTAATCAACAGATTCGTTTTGGTAATCAAGAATTAACTTCTTAAACGCGTCAGGCTTAACGCCTAACTTTATCGCCCGCTCACCTGCATCATCGAATGACGCTCTGTCTTTTGCCGCTAAAGCTCTAATCGCATCAAATACTGTCGACTGAACTAACTCGGCGTTAGCTTGAAGGCGTTGGTCTTGTTCGCTCATTGAGAACTCCCACTTGTCTGGCTAAGGAACAAGTCTGCTAAATCCTTCCTTTGGTCTTCGCTTAACGAAATACCTTTTCTGTATTCTATCAAGTCTGTAACTCCTAGTGAGTCAGCCCAGACAGCAAGCGAAGGATCAAGCTGTGCTTTTTCAGCATAAGCGCGTTGGGTCTCGACTTGCTTCTGGTAATCCATCTCAGCCGCTTCCGCTAGCTTGATTGCCGTTAAGCGGATAGATTCAAAGACTTCTCGGCTAATCGATGACTTACCTGCCGCGCCTGCTAACATCCCTTTCAACTGGTTAAACAGACCGCCTGCCCCAGTCGCCATTCTGACTTCGCTATCCCGAACAACAGATGTCGGATCAAGGGATTTCATCAAACGGAACACAGCGGCGATTGCATCCATCGGATTATCTTCTTGCCCGAGAACAGTAAGGTCGCGAGCCGCTTGAACAACAGCCGCCCTTTCATCGTACTCGCCTTTCTTGAACTCTTTCCCAAGGTCTGCCGATGCTTTTCTGTATTCAGATGGCTTCAACTCGCCGACAAATGCCTTGTCATAAAGGCTCTTTGCTTGATCCAAATACTGCTTAGATAGCTCAGAGTTTACTGGAGCCAACTTGGTCCCTAAATCTTGGTACACCTGACTTAAACGAAGGTCTTGCTTCTTGTCATCAGGGAGTCTTTCGTACTGCTCACCAAGTTGAATCGATTCTGCGGCAGTCTGAGGCTGTACCCCGCCAAGACTTTGAGAAATTAAGTCTGTTGTCGCTTGCGTTTTTTCTAACTCACGCAACGCTTTGAGCTTATCTAGATTGAACTTGTCTAACTGCAATCGCGTAGACAGGTCTTGCAGTCCACGTTGTTGCGCCTGACCCATGACCTGCTGACCGTATTGAACCGCTCCGCCGAAACGATCTTCGCCTCGACGTACTGGGCGACCAATCGCTTGCATTGTCGCGAACAACCCTTGAAGCGCCGCTTCGCCTTCAACGTTTCCAAGCAACCCGCCTGCCGCTTCACCGCCGCCAAGCAATCCGCCTACCTTTTGGGAAACCTTAGACGCTGTTCGCTGTTGGTTACGCGATCCTTCAAGTCCGGCCTCACCGAGTTGCGTTAAACCGGCAACGGGAGATACTGGCTGAGCCGTTTGGCGAGGGACTCCAACTGGGGGTACACCGCTCGCAAACTGATTCGCAAGATATTGCTCGTTCGTCATCGTGTTAGGGATCAACGGATTCTCAGAGATCATCCGTGTCTGCGAAAGTGGAGCAACTCGTATTGGTCTAATCATGGTAGCTCCTTAAAAGATGTCGCCCAATGCGCCAAACCCTTTGCCCATCATGTAAGCGGTAGACCCGATTGAGCCTAAGTTACCGAGCAACGACTGGAACTGCGAAGGTTGTTGAATTGTTGGAGCGGCTCCTGCCACTTGTGCGCCATACCCTAACGGAGATAGCCGAGCCTGAAGAGACTGGTACGGGAAAGCCTGCGAGCGGAGGTAATCTTGGTAATCAGACTCTAACTGCGACTGCATCAACCCGCGCTCTTCAGCGCCTAACGTCCGAAGCACATCCGCATCTGCGTAACCGACTTGGCGTAATTGATTCGCCGCTTGGCTTAATGCTGAAGCACCTGCCAACTGACGTGATTGCTCATCACCCATTAAATTGGTTGCGCGGTCAAATGCTTGTGCATAACCAGTTCCGATCACATCGCCCATCTGCTGACCAAATCGACCAAGTGTCTGTGCTTCCAGAACGCCCTGACGTGATCCGCCAAATGCACCTGCCGCTTGCGCTTGAGAGCCAAGCCCTTGCATGGTTTGTGTTTGCTGTTCACGGATTGCGCGAAGTGTCGGATCAAGCGCCGCTTCCAAGAACGGGTTCATGTACTGCTGAACGCGTGAAGGGTCAGCATAGGTGAACTCAGCCGCTCTCTGCGCTACGTCAGCCGCAGTCTGTACTTGCGGCATCCCAAGTCCAAGCTGAGCGAGTTCAGCCGCACGTTCACGGCCTGCTAACTCAGTCGGCGAAAAGCCTGCAACGCGTTCCCCGCCGTACTGCTGATATCCTAGATTCGCGACATCTTCCGCTTGCTGTAATGCAGTGGTCGAGTATTTCTGGAGAACGTCCTCGTAATCACCACCAAAATTCGTTGTAAACGCCATGCTTATCTCCGGCTACCTTGCTTCAGGTTCATGCGAATTGTACCAAATTTAAACCCGTCATCCCGCGTTGCTTCTAGTTTAACGCGCATTTGACGTGCTGTCAGACGCACATCGATGTATCCGTCTGATTCGTTAATGCTGTATTCCGTGTCTGAGTAAGACCCTTCTGGGGTGTTCTTAACTCCAATAGTTGTTTTCAGCGACGGCAGATTTTCGTAGTCGTCAGCAATAATGCGATCAACGACTGCTAGGCGGTCGCCTTGCCCAAGCTCCACTGGACCAGAAACCGCGTACACGTCACCAATTCTGGATGCCCCGTCATTGGTCCAACCGGTTTCATGCCGGTACAGGTATCCGTCGGTTCCCATTGCCACTGGGTCGCTAAACGCGCCCTGATCGGCCCAACAGGTTCTAGCCAAAGAGCCAATCATCCAATGGTTTAGACGATAGTTCCAAGCAATATACCTGTCGTTTTCTATTGAACTTGCTGATGGATAAAAGAACCACATTTCGCCGTGCTTGGAATTATGCCCGCCGTAAGTTTTTGCTTGTTGTTGGCGATTGAAGTTGTCGGTTACGTCCAACAGCGCATCACATTGCAGTGGCTTAATCGACCCATCGTAAATCCAGAACCCGCCTTCTGATAACCAAACGGCGGTTCGACCAGAAACGACAATCGCATTAGCTCCCACAATTCCGCAGTCGCTACCAATGCGTTCAATCCCGTAAACATAGGGAGGGCCGAGATAACGCATTAAATGGCAGTCGGTATCTGTCCAGATCAAGATGTCACTGCCAACGCGTCTAGCTGTCACGATCCGCCCAGACGTGTTCAACTCTAAATCGCCTGCAAGGTTATCCGCTGATGGAGTCCATGTTGTGTTGTCTTCTTGATCTGACCACTGGACCTTGCGCTTATTCGTGTCAGCGCCTAACGCAACCAAGTGTCTTTCGTTTGTCACGATGATCCCGACATTATCGTCAGGCGCATTGCTAACAACCGTTGCAACTGACGCAGGTGATAATTCCCATTGGTAAATCAATCCGTCAGAAGACGAACAAGCGACTAGGTATTCGCCCCAGTTATCCAAATGCCAGATGGTTGGGTCGATTGCCGTTGAGGATGTTCTGATCGTTCCGTAGTCGCCTTCATTGTAAACGCCTACGCCAAACCCATATCCGGTGATTGCATCTGCGCGTCCTGCTGTAAAACCGGCGGGCGTGATGTCGTACATCTGACCGCCTTGAGACGCGTACAAGTTTGAGTTTGTTCCGATCGCCATATAACGACCGGAGTCGTTACCACGCCATGTAATGATCCCACGGGCAACACCTGTCAGCGTGGATTGAGTTGAGTCAAACTTTTCCCATCCGCCGACTGGCTCAAGACGCCCTTCGCGCCACCGCACTAAGTTTGTGTCAAACCAACGACCTTTGGATTCGTATTCTGTCCCGTTGCGATAAACGCCTGCCGGTATGTCGAGTGGTACTAATGGCATTAGTCATCCTCAATGCTAAAACTATTGTGCTTTCTTGCGTTCTCTTCTGCTGTCACGATCTGCGTATTCGCATCGTTGTGTAAGCCGCAGACAAGTTTATGCGCTAGAGGCACAATGTGGTCTACCACATATTCTACGCCAGTTTCCAGTGTGAGTCTCTGCGCTTCTAAATACTTGAGTTTCATACGTCGCTCGCCTTCTTTGGTGAACACCGACGCAAGCAATAAACGTTTCCGTCTAATTCGACTGTTATTCCTGTATAAGTGCTTGTGCTTCTTGTAATGCTCGCTTGCGGCTTCTCGCTTCTTTCGTTTGTACTCAAGGTCACCGTATCCCTTCCAGTAACCTTTGGTCGTTCGTTCTTGATTTCGCTCGTTAATGCAGTCGCGACAGTTCTTGTTACTGGTGAAGCGGGGCGCGATGTGTCCACGGCTACATGGAACATTGGTGAAGTAATAATCACTGCCACTCGCAATCGCCTCTTTGCGAGTCATTGGTATCCCTTCCATCGACTCGCGGTTTCACATCAGTCCATTAACTCAAAATGCGGAGCATCGATAAACGGTCGCTTACCTTGCGAACGGCGCAGATCGACGTAATCGTTCATCGCTTCTTCCATCGTGCCGCTATACTCGCATATGTCAGGGATATGCCAAGCCGCACCCCAACGCACTTTGACACCTTCCGCTTGAGCCGCCATCTTTACTGCATCAGCGATGTCGTCGTAGGTCGTCACTTCCCATGACACGGAGCCGCCGATATATCCAACAAGGTCAACCGCCTTTCCTTCCAAGTGCTTCGATTTCATCGTTTTGCTCGCGCCCTTGGAAACTAACTCTTTCTGCCGCTCTTCGGTTCGCAATCCTTCGGAGACGCCGAAATCGACGTTGCTTAGTTTGATTGCCGCGCATACTACTTTAACCAACCTTTCGTCGACGCCATCTAACCGGCTGAGTGAACGTTGTGATAACTCGTACATTATTTAGTTAATCCTTTTTGTTTCTCGTAAGTTCTTAATCCGCCCAAACCGAGCATCCCCAGTAAAACAGTCATTAGCGAGTCCATATCGAACGCAGGGAGGTCAGGTATTTCGACACCAGATATGCCAACTCCAAAGAGAATAAGTGGAGCAAGCACGAAGTGGTATGCAAGCGCGACCGCACACGTCCAACCGACCATCGGCCTCCATCCGGCGACAAAGATTGATTTGTGCTGTGCTTCTGCCTTGTTGACTTCAACTTGAGCCATAGCCGCTTCATGGGCTTGTTTTTCAGCCATTGTCGCGATCTCATGTGCGAGCCTGTTTTTCTCGTCCGCATCAGGGATCACCTTATCTAATAAACTACTTACTGGGCCGATTAGTGCCTGTAACATATTTCCTCCTTTCCATCACTTTCCGTCCGCACTTGTCGCAACGACCCGTGGGACGAAAGATCAATTCAGACCCGCACTCAGCAATGTATATACCTTGTGTATACACATAAGCGCAGGTTTTCATTAGTCGCTCTTCTTCTTGATAGCGGCGGCCCCAAAAAATGCTGATACAAGAACAGCGATAGATGCGAAATACGTTGGAGCGATGTCAGCGATCAGCCCTGCCGCTGTAACAAGCCCAAGAAAATCACATACAAAAATACCACTTGGATACAGCAAAAGGCCAAAGAGCGCAAAATACGCCATTTTCCGTTGTGCAGAACGGTCTTCAGTTTCAAGTTGACGAAGCGCGTCGCGATGAGCGTCTTCGTCCTCCATGCGGCGTCTACGATCTTCCAATTCGATCAAAGCAAGCTCGTCCGGATCGAGAACGCCATTCCCGTTTTTGTCGTACTTTTGTAGATCTTCTGTCATTGCATTTGCACCTTATCCGTTTGTATGCACACCGCCTCATAGTTAATCTTTGGCTGTGGGGCGGTCGCCATGAAGACGCTACGCGCTTCAAAGCATTTATCCATTGATGAGTAAAAACTGTTTGGCTGAACGTAGTAGCGATCGGAGTCGAGCATGATGATAAACAGTATCCAGATCATTGCTTAGTTACCTCGGTGACTAATAAGAAACAGTAGTAGGGCCACGGCCCCGCCCACAATACCGAGAGTAAAAATGCCAACAGCACCATAAGTGAGTGCAGTCTTGATGGCTTTCTTTTTAGCCAGTCGCTTAGCCGCTTCACGCTCTTTCGCCTTCCGCCTCATTTCTTGACGGTTCTTGATAAAATTGCAGTAGTCATCCCAAAGACCGGCGCGTCCTTGGTAGATAAACATTTGCTTGATCTCAGCCTCTTGATTCTTAATAGATTCTAGCGTCCAAAAGGCATCCATATCACCGTCTGCCGCTGACTTCTGGAGTTCCTCTTTTGCGTCTGCAAGTTTTGTCAGATCCTTGCCCATTTCGCCAACTGACTGGCAGTGACCCGCAAACTCTTTGATCGCTCCAATCGCTTCGTTTGCAATTTTAATGGCCGCTATAGCCTCAAAGATCATCTACGCAACTCCAAATATAGAAATGGTCGCAGACGGAGATGCAGGCGCAAACGCTGTTGCGGCTGTCCCGTGGATGTCGAGATCGACATCATCTACTGCGAACACTGCTTCTAGGTAATCCCCCGCTGATACAGTGAACATACCGGCACGGCTAACAACGATTCTGTCGTCGTTTGATGTCAGCGTCGTGACGATTGTGGAGTTGGGAACGTCTGTTCCATTGATGCGCGGCCATATCCAAATCTTCTTTGCGCTTGAGTTCTCCGAATGAAGCTCAGCGGAAAAGTCGATTGCGTATGTGCCTGAGTTCGTGAAGTTAATGCGGCTAGTGGTTGTGCCGTCGATCGCGATACCGTTTGAGTACCCAGTGCCTTCCCATGTAATTGCTGTGGCTGTGTTGATCGTACCTGCATCATGTTCGACGTTTGTGTAGAAAGCGCCGTATGACCCAACAGCGTTCGACCCAAACCCGAGAGGTCGCCAGACGCCGTTGACCGAAACGACGCATTGGTCCAGTTGAGGGTCGTAAAGAAAGATACCGTCAACTTCTGCCGACTCATTTGCGTCTTTATGCTGAAGCTGAGTGCGTATTCTGTTGAGGTATGTATTTAAGCGCGTTGCCCAATCAACCCACCGATCGCCAGTTGGTTGTGGGGGTTGAGATTGGTACGCCATATCACTTAGTCCGTCCTTCCATAATACGGTCTAGTTTAGCATCTAACGCCTCAAGCCGGTCGATCACGCGATTGATGTCGTTGTGAACTTCGGCTTTCGTGACGTACTCCTTTGCAACCTCTTCGCGTGTGCGGTTAAGCAAAATGGACAGGCGTTGTTGCTCTGCCCACATTGTCTTAGCAAACCACGACATCGCGGCGAACGCCGCTGTTAGAACAATGTTCCAGAGCATCATGTCCACTAGATTACTTCAGGCCAATCGTTAATCGGTGCGTTTCCGGTAGGGTTACCGTCAGCGTCTACTGGTGTAGTGTACAAAGCCATAAATGCCGCATGGTCAGCCGCGCCTGTGATCGCAGTCTCGATAGTATTGCTCGCTGTACGCACTGCCGAACGATAGGTTGTGATATCAGCAGGGACAGCGTATCCAGATACCTCTGCCGCCTTGATGACCATCCAATCAGTCGGAGCAAGCAAACCGCTAGCAGTCACTTTCGTCTGTGCGATGGCATTGCTCTTGAGTCCCTTGGTGACGATCTGAACACCGTCTTCATCCAGTACAGGATTGCCGTCCTCGTCTACTGCGTTGACATCATCCAGTGCCTTTGGAACTCCTGCTGACCAGTAGAAGCGATTGTCGAAAGGTACAGGCTGTAAGTCCTGATTCCACACCAGACCCTTAGCGGCCTTCTCCTCGTCTGTCCAACGATTCCACTGTGCAGGATGTTGTACACCTTCAGCGTCAGTCCACGCCCTGCCTTGCTTGATGACTCTACCTAAGTAAGTCCACATTGTTTCTATCTCCTATCAGCGAGCGTTGCTGTACTTAAATGGGTTTTCGGCAAAGGCCATGTA
>Ga0075477_10000554_pt1 | contig 16264 bp, 10 predicted proteins | sample DEB08_DNA_FD_76338 | JGI IMG/M metagenome (GOLD analysis project Ga0075477, IMG submission 76338) | Aqueous microbial communities from the Delaware River and Bay under freshwater to marine salinity gradient to study organic matter... | ecosystem: Environmental > Aquatic > Marine > Coastal ...
ACATTTTTTTGGCCTTACAAAAAAAACACAGACTTTGGGCCGAATTGACCTGGGGAAATCCCCAGGTCAATTCGGAGCGGGATTGCAATCCCGGGTGACATCCCCAGCTCAATTTCGCTGGGGATGGGTTCCGGAACATGCAAATCCTGCGAAACCTGCGCTGGGGCGTCACCCGGGATTGCAATCCCGCTCCGAATTGACCTGGGGATTTCCCCAGGTCAATTCGGCCCAAAGTCTGTGTTTTTTTTGTAAGGCCAAAAAAATGTCACGGGATCGGAGTCTATGTCACGGGATCGGAGTCTGTGATTTTTCTGCAAGGCCAAAAAAATGTCCCATGCGCCAAAAAAAATCACGGGCGCAAACAATTAACAAATCTTGGCAGCCTACGCTATGCTATGCGATGCTATATTATACTATACTATAATATAATATAATATATTATATTATGCTATGATATGACATGAATAATATATCGTGTAATATATTGCTATACTATACTATACTGTAATATAATATAATATACTATAGAATACTATACTATACTATGATATGACATGGTATAATATATAATGTTGGGCGTTCAAGTCGAGGGATTAAAATGTTTTTCAGAAATTCAGCCAGGCGGGATCCCATGACTCAGCCAAGTGAGTGCCACATATATCTCTCATTCGCATGTTCTGGTGCATTGTGTACATATACATATACCCACATGTAATCTTATTGCAGCTGTCGTGTCTAGAAGCCTATAGAAGTGGCAATGGCTACGCCAAGTGGCACTGTTATGTTGGTTGCGCTGGTTGCAATCATGGTCAACAGTTGATCCAAGCAGATTGAGCCAATTGAATTTTGAAGTGCACGGTGTTGTGTGTGAAATGTGTATTGCTGGGTTGGTGCTGAGAGCTGTATCTTGCTCAAGTGATGGCAGCCAACATATGCCGCCGATTCAGAAGCGACCAGCGCGCAAAGACAGGAAGCGACCAGGCCGTCCTCCTTCGCACTCTGGCAAGCGCATCAGCAATGCCGCTGTCCTACAGACACGTCTCATAGCAGCGCAGACGGAAGCAACCAAATGGGCCGACATTGCACGCAGAGCACAAGCAGAGTCAGCAGAGTTGCGCAGGTCATTGGCTGCCCATGTTGAATCTGACGCTGAGCACCAAAGGACGATTGTCGCGCTTCGCGAAGAAGCGGCAGCTCTGCGCAAAGATTTCGCCACCCTGATAGCGGAAGTATCTGCCAGGGCCAGCGCAGTAGGGCCAGTAGGCGTTCAAAGTGTTGGCTGTGGCGAGAGCCTTGATGGTGAACCTCTTGATCAACGAGATCTACACCCGCCGCTGAGCTGGCTGACCGGCAGCATCGCGCAGCGTTGACACAGTTTCGCCAGCCTGGGTGTAGGCCCAAGCCCGGCACAACCATACAATGTGGACAATATCTTGCAGGCTGGGCAGGAGGGCCACAGCCATGTAATAGCAACCTTTGTCAGCGATGCGGGCAAAAAAAAAGCCAGCGCCACCCGAGGAACATGAACACCCGAACGTTGATGCCTGCCAGTCTGTAGTGCAACTGGGTGGGCCCAAAATGGGGCAGCAGTGGCAGCAGAATGTATTAGTCAGCCGGTGTGTCCTTGGGTCAAAAATCCCCGCCTGCAGATGAAACGCGGCATAGTTCTGCAGCATGGCGTTGAACCAGAAGACCAGGCGGTAGACACACACACACACACAAACAACACACATATTAAACAACCTTGTTTAGCGTAAGCCGTCACAGAATAAGCAGAGGGCAAACAGGAAACATATGACACACTCCATCCCCATGGCCCAACACTGTTTCGTAGCAGTTTGTTTATGAAATGATATAGGACATGTTGCGCGTCCATGGCTCAAGTCATAAATAGGGGCAAACAGGCCACCCACCATGAAGAAGCGACCTTCTGCAGCGACACTGGCAACAAAGTCAAAGACAAAGCCAAAGAAGCGGCCAGCGCAGCCCGTGGAATATGAGCACCTGCGCAATGATGCCCACCAGACCATGATGCAACCTGGGTGTAGGCCCATGATGCAACCTGGGTGGGCCCAGGCAGGGCTGGGGCCATCGCCACAGCACCCCAAGTGGGCCGAACACTTGGTGAACGCGCTGTTGAATTGCGAGCTCCTGCCCAGAAACGTTTCCCGGCGTGATTGCACTTTGCAGGTGTGGTCGGATTGCTCAGGGATCAACTCTGAGATGCTTGCGTTGGCAGCGATCAACACAGCGCTTGCAAACACCATCGGAGCCCAGTTGGCGGTGAACCTGTACTGTGCCTGCGATTTGGACAAGGATTGCCGCCGCCTTGCCCAGCACATGTACCAGCCCACACACCTCAGCAGCGACGTCCGCCACAGGAACTTCGACCAGGGCAAGTTCTTCTGCGAGTTGTGCCAGGAGAACATCGACATGCCCCAGACCGGAATCGATCTCTATGTGGGCACCTACCCATGCTCGCCTTGGTCTCGGCGCGGGAAGAGGAGTGGCTGGGACCACCCAGAGATCATCCCCCTCTTCATTGGCCTCCAGACGATCAGGTACATGCGGCCTGCCACCTTTGTGCTTGAGTTGGGGGAACTCCACGATCATTCGGCACGGTCGGAAATCCAGGAGAAGATCGATGAGTGCCTCAACAGCAATGGCGGCCTGTATATGATGCAGACCATCGGTGAGCTGAGCCCCATCTTCAGTGGCTACCCGATCCAACGGCCGCGTTTCTTCGTGCTGGGTTGGCGCGTGGACACCGGCACCCCCGAGGCAATGGCAGCGCCTTCATGCCACTTGTTGGCAAATCCGCTTGATGTCCAGCAGACATTCATCGGCTTCCTTCACTTGCGACGCAAGACGGATTGGTCGCGAGTGGGCGAGTACATGAATGATGAGGAGTTCCAGTGGTGGTCCAACAACCCATGCAGCTGCAGCGCTGATCCGATGACAAAGTGCCAAGTGCATCGCTGCAAATGTGGCCGTTGCGGTGATGATGGCCTGCGTTGCACTTGGCGGACCTTGTTGGTTGAGTATGTTGCCAAGGCTTGGCCAGGAGGCATGATTGGCTCAGAGCCTGGAAAGCTGACGTACCTACAGGCGCACGAGATGAGCGGCGCGAAAGGTCCTGAGGCCCCTCGTCTGAGGACGTACATCAACATCATGGCGCTGCACCCCTCTGCCAGGCCGTTGAACGACACACTCATGGTCGTCGATGTCTCCCAGAACCCACCCTACCAGGGAATTCGCCACGACGGTTGTGTACCCACCGTGTCCACCAGCTCCACGCCCTTCTGCTTCCAACTTGGCGAGTTCTTGACCACCTACAATATGGCCAGCCTCATGGGCATGCAGCTGGAGATGATCAACCTCAGCGGCTTCAGCGAAGCATGGTTCCGTAAGAAGATCGGCATGTGTGTCCACCCAGCAAGCTTCGGCGTCTCACTGGTGGCCCTCCTGGCCGCACCGTTGGCCAAGCTTTGGGGGCGAGCCTCTTACTCTGTTGACATTGCCGGGGTGTAAGGATCTGTTGACATTGCCGGGGTGTAGGCCTCAGCAATGTCACAGGCACGCATGTTGGCCGATGGCAGATGGCTGCGCAACTTAGGGCACGGTGGCCATGAGAGGATCTGTTGACATTGCCAGGGTGTAGGCCTGAGCATTGTCACAGGCAGGCACGTTGGCCCATGGCAGATGGCTGCGCAACTTAGGGCACAGTGGCCATGAGTGGAAGTTGTCTCACTCAAGTCCACGTCCTGGCCTGTATGCACTGAGGCGTTGGGCGGGCAGTTGTTCTTATTAGGTTAGTTGTCCTAGCGTGTGTTCTCTTGCACTCAGCTTGGCAAGACCTCGGCGCAAACATGGGAAAACCGTCCGCAGGTGTCCACGGGAGGGTAGGCAGGAGAGACAACCGGCATCATCATGTCGCAGGCCAGGTCTGGGTGGAAAGGATCCCGAGATCCAGAAGCGCCAGCCAACACATGCCGTGCGCTGCACGCTGCCATTCTGTTTATGTGTAGTCATATGATGCAGAGATCCCCACGCCCCTGTACCTTGAATCAATGTATGCGTGCATGTCCCCTCCCAACCATGTCCCAACCCCAGCCCTCCCAAATATGTCTGGTACCCCAGGTAGCCGCGCGATTTGCCAGACATTGCTACATGATGTGAGGAAGGTCGCTTAGCGTTCACATAATTGGTTGCATGTCGCCTTGCGTCCAAAGCGTGTTCAAATTTTCATGTAACCACACCCCTTCCCAGACATGTCGGTTCCATGAACAGTGAAACGCAGCCCTGCGTTCTAAGCAGTGTGTGCAATGACGTGGGCCAGGGTGTACGCCGTGGCCCCCGCAAACCGTGTTCCACTTTAATTTCACGTAACCACACCCCTTCCCAGGCATGTTGGTCCCATGAAAAGTGGAACGCAGCTCTGCGTTCTGAGCGGTTTGCGTACTAGCATGGGCCAGGGCATATGCCTTGGCCCCCGTAAACCGTGTTCCACTTTTTATGGAACCAAGGCCCTTCCCAGGCATGTCGGTTCCATGACAAGTGGAACACGGTTGCGTGGCCAAAGAGGTGTTGGAGAGAGTTCGTGCCCAGATTGTGTTTCACATTTTATCGTACAAAATCCGTATAAAAACAAACGCACACGCGTCATTGCAGTCTTGGCTCAAAGACTTCAGTTTTTAGTGGGGAGTTCTGAATTGTTCCAAGGGTGTAGGCTCTGGGGACGCAGCCTCGCTGCTTTGCGGTACGTGATGGGGAAAAGAGGCGGGTGCAGAAGCGAACCTGACGGAACCCCCGGTAAGGGATTGGTCCAGCCCCCCTCAAGCACTAAGAACATCGCCGCGCTCTTGAAAGGGCCGGCCGCAGCATCCGCGTCAGCGGGGGGCAGCGCGCAGGTCAACATGGTGCAGCTTTTGGCGGACCTTGTGCACCAGGGGAAGCTCACAGCCGAGCTGCAATCCGCGACGGACTATTGCAGCAAGCACCTCACTTCCCAGGGCAGGGATGCACCAATGGGGTTACGAAGCCCGCTCTCAACGCCAACAGCAGTGAAGGAGAGGCTCGTTGCAACTCCGGAGGTCATGTTCGGAGGCGCGCTGGGCATGTTGGACTTCAAGACCAGGGCGAAGCCCATGGACACCATGGACCTTGGGCGCATGCGTTGGGCATGCGAGACGCTGCAGCACGACCTCAACATCCACAAGGTCCTTGGCATGGTGGCCGTGCAAGGCGAGAACATCAAAGATGATTTCGTCGGCCTGCTCCGTGTGGACCGCGACGCCGACATCGATGCTGTGCTCTTGGCCATGTATTGGCACAAGGATCATGCTCATGTTCTTTCCAACCTGACCTCGCAGTCCCAGGACATTGTGTTCTCCGCGCAGCTGGCTGGGCAAGGGTTGGCGCTGACCATCGAGCGCTTCGTCCGCATGGAGCAGGAGGAGAAGCAGCGGGCCGTGACAGGTCAATCAGCTTGGCGCAAAGCCATGGACCTGAAGAAGATTGTTGAGTTGGCGGAGGCGGATCGGCAGGGACGGACCGACGCCGCGCTGGCAGCAACACTCCTCGCCGAGAAGGACAGCGCAATGAAGGAGAGCTGGAACGAAGATACCTGTCGAAGGTATCTGATGGTGGCCTCCCGTTTAGACAAGCCCAACCAGGACATCATGGTGAAATGGGAATTCGCCTTCCAGCGCAACACGCTCGTCGACAGCTTCACGAACATCAGGGCTGCAGCCACAGCATGCCAAACACCGACAGAGATGATTGTCCTCTTGGAGACGCTGTACTTCGAGCAGTCGTGCAAGGTCCGCCGGGCTGTGGCCATCAAGGGCAGGGGCCACCAAAACGACACAGTGAACCTGTTCCGTGGCATTTTGCTGCGCAACATCTTCTACAAGTACTGCAAACAGATCTTCCCGAAGTTGGCAGACAGTATCCAGCACTACGGCACGTGGGAGTGGTACCAGGCGGAGTACGGTATGAGTCAAAGCGGTCTTCTTCAAGCCACGGTCGAGTCGGACGACGAGGAGGACACAGAGACCCCTCAGAAACCAGAGCAGGAGGGCGAGATGCAGACCCGATACGTGAGCAAACAGAAACTCATCGCGTTGTTGGACGCCGTGGCCAAGAACAAGCATGAGCAAGCCTTCACGTCTCTGGCCAAAGCATTTGGCAATGCCGGCCAGCTCGACATGTCGCATGAGTCGATGAGGGTGGTGCGCGACAAGGTGAATGACATCTACCAGGTCTACAACAACGAGTTTCCGCCTGACACTGTTCAGCAGGACTCCTTGCCCGAGGCAACAGTCCAAGTCGCCCAAGACCAGGCAGGGGTGTATGCCCCAGCCTCGGTGAGGACTTCTAGCTCCATCCAGAGTGCAGATGAATACAACGCGAGGCTGTCGCAGTACATTGCAGAGTGCCGTCGCGTGGAGTCCGAGGCCATCCAGACATATGTGGCCCAGAGGGTTGTGATCAAGGTGGCCAGGTACGAGAGCGCCGCGATTGAGTCCAAGTTGAAGCAGGTCCGCTTCATGAGTGAGCCAGGGCGGAAGCTGTTCATCTACGACAGCCTCTGCCGTGACCCTCTGAATTGGCAGTCTCTGAAGAGGATGAAGCGCTCGTACTTGGTAGGTGCCAAGGTTCAGATGCTTCTTACCCAGGCCGGGTCAGACGGTGGGGACACCCTGGCGGTGGTGAAGAACATGTACAACGCGTTTGCCACGCAGAGGAACACCGACAATTTGTCCGAAGACATCGTTGCTGCCACTGTTCCCGGCACAGCCTCAGACTCGCCTGAACACCCCTCATTGGTCGCAGCCTGGAAGTCTCTGAAGGCCCTTGGCAACAAGCACGTCGGCCCCAAGATCGGAAGCGTCAAGATGCAGACGGGTGAGTTGTTGCAACAGATCTACACCAGAGGGTGTTGGAACCGCAGCCCGGAGCACCACATTGTCTTCACATACCAGGCCACCCCGCAGGCTCCGAATTCCACGCAGCGGAAGAAGATGAAGTACCTCTCTGACGCAGGAGCTCAGGCTGACACATACTTCAATGTGTGGCCTGTTCCTTTGCTGCCCTTGGCGAGCATGCCCAAGATGAACGCAGTGGATCATGAGAACATCTTCACAGAGGACACTGCTCAGGACAGTGGTGCGGAGGATGGCTCAGGCGGCGCAGCGGTGGAGGACTTGGGCGAATACTTGGTGCCTTTCCCCCGCGAGTACCATCACAAGTTCACGCAGGAGATGATCCATGTGTGGGACATCGACGTTGGCGTGGTCCTCATGCCTGGGTCAGGGCAGTCATTGCTGGCATTCATCATGGAGAACAAGAGGGCAGTCGGGATCGCGAAGAACACGGCCCACAAGAAGTTCATCATGAAGACCCTGACCGACGCAGTGAAGACGATGGGGTTGGCCCAGCACAACCCGCCGCCCAAGCCCCACGAATTGCAAGCGTGGGAGAATTCCCAGGCCAGGGCCCCACCGCCCAAGCAGCCTCCTCCACCTCAGCCTGTGCCGAAGGCGGTCGGACCAGCGCCAGGCCCACCAGCCCTGCCTAGTGGAACGCCACCGTTGCCGCTCGGGGGTCCGCCCCGTCCTCCTGCTGGCCCTGGTGCATCCACAGCTTGGCCCAAATCGGCGCCCATTAGCAGCAGCCTTCAGGCATTTGGCCAGACACTTCTGCGTTAGGCCATGAAGGTTCCCTTAGTGCATGCGAGGGAGGAATGGCCGCAGCCAGGATGTAGGTCCTAGTTGCGTTGGCTATTACCTCCCTCTAGTGCCTCCCTCCCTCTTCAAAGGAGCAGGTTAAGGCGGGCCGACACAGCGCAGCCAGCCAACCTCAAACACAGCCCGCAAGGCTTGTGCACATGCTGCCCACCCATATGAAACAACATTCAGCAATGATTTGGATTTTGATTGCGCACGCTGTGTGCAGGATCGCCCCGGAGAATAGTGGCCCGACCTGGCCCCGGAAAAATCAAAATGGCGCCACCTCCTTTGCCTGTCTTGCCCCACCTCGCATGACCCCTTGGCAAATCGCGTTGCGTTGTCGTGGTGGGCCTTGTGTCCACATTCCACGAATCATTTCTTCATATCTTGGTTCCAAAAGAAAATCGCAAACACGTTTCAATGATAAGGACAATCCCCTTACACTGGCAGGCTTGCACTTTGCACCTTGAGCTGAGATGTGCTGCTGTGCGTGTGCTCCTTCCCCGGCGCGTTGTGCTCCACATAAAAACCCCGCAGGTATGCAACGCAGTTACATGAAATATGGAGCGCGTTCCTGTTGATGGTTGGGCTCCACATTTGCTGGACAAGCAGACCTCCTTTCATGGAGCCAAGGCCCTTCGCAGGCATGTTGGTTCCATGAAAAATGGAACACGGTCGTGACAAAAGAGGTGTTGGAGAGAGCTTGCGCGCAAACTGTGTTCCATTTTTCATGGAATCAAAACCTTTCCCAGGCATGTGGGTTCCATGAACAATGGAACACGGTTGCGCGCCAAAAGAGGAGTTGGAGAGAGCTTGTGCGCAAACTGCGTTCCTTTTTTCATGGAACCAAGGCCTTTTCCAGCCGTGTTGGTTCCATGAAAAATGGAACACGGTTGCGCGCCAAAAGAGGTGTTGGAGAGGCATTGCGCGCAAACTGCGTTCCACTTTTTCATGCAACCAAAGCCCTTCGCAGGCATGTTGGTTCCATGAAAAGTGGAACACGGTCGCGCGCCCGAAGAAGTGTTGGAGAGAACCTGTGCGCAAACTGCGTTCCACTTTTCATGGAACCATGGCCTTTCCCAGGCATGCTGGTTCCATGAAAAATTGAACACGGTTGCGCGCCAAAAGAGGTGTTGGAGAGGCATTGCGCGCAAACTGTGTTGCACTTTTCATGGAACCGCAGCCTTTCCCAGGCATGTTGGTTCCATGAAAAGTGGAACACAGTTGCGCGCCCGAAGAGGTGTTGGAGAGAACTTGTGCGCAAACCGTGTTCCACTTTTCATGGAACCGCAGCCTTTCCCAGGCATGTTGGTTCCATGAAAAGTGGAACACAGTTCTGCGCGCAAGCTCTCTTGGGCGCACAACTGCGTTCCACTGTTCATGGAACCGCAGCCTTTTGCAGGCGTGATGGTTCCATGAAAAGTGGAACACTGTAGTGCTCCCAAAGAGGCGTTGGAGAGAGCTTGAGCACACAGGGGACATATTCATGTGTGCGTTGCCTTCAAGTGGTTTGACAGCGCAACATACAGAACATTGCGTTCCACACTTCATGCGTTGAGTGTTGACCTCTTTCCAAACATGGAGCATGTGCCACGAATTGTTTTGCATATTCTACGCACGGGTGGAACTGTTCAGCCGTGAGGAACACATCATCCAACCAGCCCCATGATTCACATTCCGAGTTTTGCGAGGGGTGGCTCTGTATTTGTCTTGGGCACAGTGCTGCAGATGACATGCGCGTGTCTTGGGGGCTGTTATCAGGTCATCATTAGTGACCCTGGCGCATTTGGTTCAAGCAGATGGCGTGGAAGCACACTGCGTGCCCCTTGTTCCGCGCAGGGTCTTTGAACCATGCCCCCTGGACCGAACTGCCTGAAGCGAGTTGCCCGCCGGATGTGGTCAGGCAACTAGCAGCTAACAGTCTGCGTGCAGACGAGCAGACAGTGCGTGATGGGAATTGTGGGGTGCATGCCTTTGTCACCGGCCTCGTTGATCAGATGCAGTGCAAAGCACCAAAGAAGGGGGGGCCCGGAGCAGCGCTGAGGAGAAAACTGTTGCGTGCCCCAAATGGCACAGCAGGGAGGATAGCAATGGCACGCGCGGCTGGGGCAGCATGGCTGAAGGACAACGCTGGGACACAAATGTGGGAAGGCATGTCTGTCGGCCGCCTTTGCGTGGTGGTGTCAGGTATGCCGCTCCGCGATTACATTGCAAGCATGCAGCAGGATGGCCAGTGGGCCGATACGGCTTTCCTCCACGCTCTCGGCTGCGCCTATGTGGCCAATGTGTTCGTGTTCCAAGCTGGCATGGACATAGCACTTCTTGGCCCCAGCTTGTGTGAAGAAACAGCTGGCAACAAAGACCCCATCGCTGTGCCAGTGGCGCTGGCCAACAATTATCATTTTTGGGGCGTCACGCAGCAGGCCCCCACACTAACTGAGCCTGTTGACAAAGGTGATTTCGCATTGGCTTTCTTGCCAGACCAGGGTGTAGGCTCTCAGCCTTCACCCAAGCGCCGCCGGGTTGAGGAGGGCTTGCCAGGCCAGGGTGTAGGCCCTCAGCCTCAGCCTCCCTCAAAACACCACCAGGTTGGGGAGGGCCAGGGCACAGAGGAAGATGGGTTCGACCTTACGCCATATTTTCAGCAAGAGCACGGCTCAGGCGGCGCAGAGGAAAGTTCGCTACGTGAACGTGCTGTCCAAGTGGAGTTGGACTTGTGCCAGGCTTTGGCCCATTGGTGCCCGTGGTCAGAGCCTTCAGCAGAGCTTGTGAGCACTATGCGCTTGGCGGCGGGGTGTGGGCTTGGAGCTGAAGGGAGAGATGTTGGCACCGCGTGCTTAGCCCGGGCCGATGCAATCAGGCAACTGGCGTACGAGGAGGTGCATGGGAGCCAACTGCCCGAGGCACTTAAATACCAGAGGGCGGCCCGATGCCGGTTGACCAACCCAGGTGCTTGGAAACGCTGTGTGGTGACAGACCAGAGGCTGGTGACCACATCATACTTGCAGGCTTGCGCCGGGGTGCCGGCATTGGAGGAGATGGCCAGCAGATTGGCAAACGCTGACTGTGGTCAGTGGGGCCCTGTCCACGAGCCAGGCAATCGAGTGTGCGTTGGTCTACAAAGCTTCAGCGCGTCCGTTGTCATTAATTGGCGGATTCTGTGGTGGTCCCTCCCGAAGACTTCAAGAAAGGAGCACTTATTGAAAGCATTCCGGGCAAGCTTAGCAAGTCACCGGGCGATGGGCGGTACAGATGAACGCTGGCGCATGCAATATCAGTTCTTGGGGCACTCTGTTTGCCGCAATGCATTCATGATATTGTCAGGGGCATCAGCCTTCGCGTGCCAGGAGGCTCGCGACGCCGCTCTTCAGGGCAAGTGTTGTTGGGTGTCCCGTGCGGAGCTTGGGCTGGCAAGCAGCATTCGCAATGCCAGCAAAGCTGCTGCATATCTGGGCGCCAGGCAGTGGCTTGAATGGTATGCCGCAACGTATGCCGAAATGAGTCCTATGAGCAACTTGGCCTACCTTCCGGCTGGCAGGAAAGCCTTCTATTACCAGCATTATCGCCAGGACATGTTGAAGAGGGCAGCTTTGACATCCCCTTCCGGGGTGTATGCCCCAGGAGACAACCCTGACCTACAGTTGGCTGATGAGTCCACATTCTTGAAGGCTTGGCGCATGGAGGTGCCTTGGCTCGTCGTCTGCAAGAGCGTAAGCATGTTCACGCGTTGCAGCGTGTGTGAATACTTGAAGTTGCTTAAAGAGCAGACCCCCAAAGAGCAAGAAGTCTTGAGGGCCGCCATTGAGGCTCGCTTGGGCAGGCATTTTGAGTTCCAGGCTGCTCAGCGCTTGGCCCATGCCCGTGTCGAAGAAGAGTGTGCGCAGAGCGGTGGGCATAAATGGCTCATGGTGATTGATAAGATGGATCAGACAAAAACAATTGTTCCAACAGTGTGGAGCCAATTGCCAACCACCTTGTTCAAGGACCCAGATCGGCGGATCATCGCTGGGGTGATTGGGTCCATGTGGTATGGCACTATGAAAACCACACACCTCTTGCGCACAGTCTTCCCTGATTGTTCCCATGGAGCGGAGATGCAGTCTAGTGCGATCCTTTTGAACTTGCATGCCGTGGCGTTGGAAGAGGGCCACTTGCCCAACACGTTCGTGATAGCGGCAGACAATACGCGCAAGGAGACCAAAAACCAGACAACCATGTGGTTCCTCATCTGGCTCCTGTGCGCGTTGAACAACACTGCGCTCTGCCAGATCCAGGTGATTTTCTTGCTGGTGGGGCATACCCATAACCAGTTGGACAGGTTTTTCTCGCGACTGGGGGCGGCCATTGCAGGCCAAGACTATTTCACCGTGCCCGGCATGTTGAACATGGTGATGACACACGTGAAGCATTGCCAAATCAAACCAGAGCACTTGGCGCAGGTGTGGGGGTGGAAAGAATTGTTGCAACATGAAGCAGCGCATGCAATGCACAACCTTGACCCAGTGCATGCATTTAGATACACTCGCTCCACAGCTGGCATCCATATGCAGTGGAAACAGTGGTGCACAGACGAGACTTGGAGCAAACAGATCTTGATTGTGCCAGCGTGCATGATGGATACTTTGGGGCAATTCAGGCCAGCGAAGCTTACCATGGAGTTTCCGGCCCAAGGCCAGACGATCTTGGATTGGATCAACAAGTTTGAGTTGTGGTGCTCCTCGCAACCCGAGGGCAAGTACCGGAACCTTGATGCCGAGATTGCTTGGCTGAGGCAGGCGGTAAACCACCAAGCTCCTGGGGTGTATGCCCCGGGCGCGGAAGTGCAAGGGCTTCTGCAGGCATTGCGGCAGCTACCTGGCAAGCGGCCCGAGGAGACAAGCTCACGGCCTTCATTCCCAGACGACATCATTACGCAGTTGTTCCCCAGTGCAGATATTCCGCCTATCCCCGCCGACTCTCTGGTCCGTGTTGACAACATCACACACAGGCCCAGTGGTCAGGCCATGCGCAGCAATGTCATCTTCCCTGGCAGCACGCTTGTCGTCAAAGTACCAGCAAGCACCATTGTGCATGGCAGTGCCGTGCAATTCTTGTGCGCCGTGGCCTTGGAGACTTCTCGGCGCCAGGAGGAGGCAGAGCAGATCGTTGTGGGATGGTATTTGCCATCCTTGGCGCGCGCAGAAAACTTCAGGCCCTCAGCCACAGAAACATTAGAATGGGTATGCCAACCACAGTGGTGATTCATGTTATTATTTAAGAATTCAGTCGGCAGGAAGCAAAAACGTACCAGTGAAGGTGCGCAGGACAAGCACTGATTCCAAACGTATTCAGTCAACGTACAACATGCGTCTCACTCTCACAGGGGCGGCAAGAAGAAACAGATCCTGGACATCTTCGGCGCTTGGCACGCCCTTGACGCAGCAACTGTGCAGGATTTGCGGGCTTGCAATCTCCCAAGCCCTGTGGTGGATTTGTCCAGTGTCTTGGAGTGCAACTTTGAATGGACATCGCGCCAGTCATTGCCTTATGAGGTGTTGGAGGAGTTGCGCAGGCGCCATGGAATCGATGTAACAGGTTTGAATCAGAGCCTGACCCATTATGGTAACATGTATAGGGCTTATGCGTTGCACCACTCGCGGTTTCAGCATGCTCCGGCAGGTTGACACCTCAGCCTTTCTTACCCTGAAGGAAGGGCCGCGCAAGGCGCAAATGCTTGGCCTCCTGATTCAGTTGCGCCGTGCCGCGCCGGAGATCAGACGTGAACGCTAGCAGAGCTGAGTTTGCACGCTGAGCCTAGGTTGGGCCAGGACGGCCGCGCGAGCTGTAGGTCCACGCGCGAGCGCTGGCAGAGACTAGACGTGGTGCATGAAAAAATCGCGATCACAGCGCATGGGCGGCGTGCAGTTGCCATGGCCAGGTGCTACAAGATTGTTTTGGCGCGCGCACGCCATCAACATATTGAAACGATGTTGTTCGTTTTTTTTGACGTCTTCTTGCGCACAGGCTCACCTTGCAACGGCGCTGGCTTGCTGCTTGCTTCAGCTAGGTTTCACCATTGCGTCCTCCATTCGCAACATGTGGGCTCAAATGGGAGTCGCTTGTGGGGCAGCCCGAGGCAGGAACAATGCAATGGGGCCGCACAACTGGAGGCCAACGCCTGCGCTAGCAGCTTTGCTTGACGCCAGCTCTTACTCAGCATTGGCAGCTTGCCGTGGGATTCTGAGTACAGCACCCCGGCAGGGCAGGACCAAGGCGGCGTTGGCCAGCGAATTGATGGTGTTGTGCCAAGACACCCGTCTTCATGAGAAAGCGTGCCGCCACCTTCTAGCAGGCCACACAGTAGATGAATTGCGTAAATGGCTGTCTACCATGAGGCACCAGGGGCTCAGCGTGCCGCCCGTGGCGTTGGTTGGGCACCGCAAGGATCATATCCTGAATGCCATCATATCAATCGACTTGCAACGTGGGGGCACGGCCCAGTGTGTAGACACTAGGCCTCAGCACGAGCCGGCTGTGGGTGCAGCAGGCAGCCACAAGTGCATGCCAGCCCAGTGTGTAGACACTAGGCCTCAGCACGAGCCGGCCGCGGGTGCAGCAGGCAGCCACGAGCGCGTGCCACGGCAGGTTGAAGGCCAGTTGCCGGACGGTGTATTAGTGGCGTACGGCACCACGGCCGAGCCTCTCCAGTTGCGGCGCAAGCTTGGCAAGAAGTGGTGGAAGATCGGTAAGTCGCAGCGCAAGTTCCGCAACGCGACCCGAGCCGCGAGGTCAAAGCAGCTGACGCAAGCATTGAGGGAAATCTTGGACGATCACCCGTCTGAGACAGTTGCTGTCATCAGGGGGCTCGTGAGCAGCAAAACCGGCATCGCCCTGACAGGCGCCAAAAGCAGGGAACAGCGTTTGTTCTTTGACAGGCAGCTCCTCAAGCTCACGGCGCGCAGGGCGACAAAGAAGCAGACAAGGGCGAGGTTCAAGTTGGCAGTGAGCAGGGCGCGCCGGGATTCTTAGACCGCGCCGGCGGTGAGCTAGTGCATATGGTATCCCTAGAATTACCTACGGATGTAATTCCTAGGATTACCAGTGCTTAAGCAATGGGATTGGAATTAATTACAAATCCTTGCATTCGTAAATCTCAAAAAATACCAGGCAATGCAAGGTAAGCAGATGGTCATGGCAAGAACAAGGTGTATTTGGTTACACGCGTACATACATACATGCATACCTACATACATACATACATACATAAATACATACATACATACATATATACATACATAATACTAATACATACTAATACATACTAATACATACTAGTACATACTAACATACATAATACTAACATACATACGAACATACATACATACATACGTACGTACGTACATACATACATACATACATACATACATACATACATACACACATACATACATACATACATACATACATACATACATACATCCCTCTGACCTCCCCGTCGCCTTGGCCTCCCCCACTCTCTCCCCCTCCCCCCCTCCTGTGGGCGGACACAGGGTAGTTGCAGTACCCACGGCCGAATCTGTCACTGTGGTCCTGGAATGGCCATGAGGCGCGAATCCTTCACAGCCACAACTGCAGAGCGCAAAGCCGCCTGGAGAGATGCGTCAGCCATCAGCATGGCGCTCTCAAGCAGGTCCTGGACGGGAGGCCTTTCCTGCCTCTCCTTCCTCGCCCACTGCCTCTCCTTCCTCGCCCTTCGTCCTGGCACGTGGCCCGGTCCACTCCGTCGAAGCGCACGCGCAGCGGTCCGCAGAGTGGCAAACAAGTTCCGCTCGCTGACCATGATGGAGAGGGCCTGGTGACGAGGGCGAATATGGGAGGAGACTCACATACATACATACATACATTCATACATTCATACATACATTCATGCATACATGCATACATACATACATACACGCGTAATACATCTGTGTTCCATTTTTCATGGAACCACCGCGTCTGGCCAGGGGCTAGGTTACATAAGAAGTGGAACGCAGTTTGGGTGCAAGGTTATTGCGGAACTGCGTTCCGCTTTTCATGGAACCAATGCGTCTCGCCAGGGGTTTGGGTTACATGAAAGTGGAACACAGCTTCGGCACAAAACCTTGCCACCATTGTTTTGAGTGCAGAACCGTGTTCCACTTTTCATGGAACCAACATGCCTCGGAAGAGCTGCGGTTCCATGAAAAGTGGAACACGGTTTGGGTGCAAGCTCTCTCCAACGCTGCTTTGCGCGCAGAACCTTGTTCCACTTTTCATGGAACCAGCGCATCTGGCCAGGGGTTTGGTTACGTGAAAAATGGGACACGGTTTGGTTCCACTTCTCATGGAACCGAGGCCTTTCCCAGGCATGTTGGTTCCATGAAAAGTGGAACACGGATGCGCGCCAAAAAAGGTGTTCGAGAGATCTTTTGCGCAAACCGTGTTCCACTTTTCATGGAACCAAGGCCCTTCCCAGGCATGCTGGTTCCATGAAAAGTGGAACACGGTTGCGCGGCCAAAGAGGTCTTGGA
>Ga0075477_10000563_pt1 | contig 16172 bp, 23 predicted proteins | sample DEB08_DNA_FD_76338 | JGI IMG/M metagenome (GOLD analysis project Ga0075477, IMG submission 76338) | Aqueous microbial communities from the Delaware River and Bay under freshwater to marine salinity gradient to study organic matter... | ecosystem: Environmental > Aquatic > Marine > Coastal ...
TAGAACCTTTGCCTCCATGCCATTGACTCATGTAAATAACGCCTTAAAATCCTTCTGTTCAAATTTATTTATACCTCTATCAAAGACAGGTATATCATCTGATATATTATTAGGTCTGTCAATTAAATCTTCTTGAGCGGACATTTCTACATCATATAATCTCATTCGAGCTCGATCAATACCAACTACAAAGCGTTTATTTTGAGTAGGATCATTATAACGATTCTTTAACTGCTTAACCATTACTTGATTAAGATCTTCTAACTCTTCTGTACTTATAATCGCAAACATAAGGTCTGCGGTAGCGGGTAATCCAAAAGACTCGGACGTATCTTCAAGCCCAATATCCGAGCTAGTATAACCCGAGCGCGTCGTCTGCGTTGCAGAGAATATCGGTACGTCTTTTTCAACAGCTAATCCTCTCAGTTCTTCGGCAATAGATTTAACATAGCTATATGTGTTGACAGATCCACCTAAACCTTTCATTCGAGACGAAGCACATATATTTAAATAATCTATATAGATAATATCAGGTACAAAACCTTTCTTAATCTTTAATTCATTAACTAAATGTCTAAAGTGACCTGCATGAGCTGATGCAGTAGGAAACTCTTTTACAATAAGCTTACCAGCAGTACGTTCGCGAAGCTTAGCAATTTTATTGTCATACATAAGCTTAGGTAGATCTTCTAACTCATCCATAGTAACATTGAGAAGATTGGCATCAATACGCTCAGCAATTTTTTCTTCAGCCATCTCCATAGTAATATAGAGAACGTTCTTGCCCTCCATAAGATTATTCGCAGCGAAATGACACATAGCAAGAGACTTACCAACACCAGTACCAGCAAGAATAATATTTAACGATTTACGAGACACTCCACCTTTAGTAATCTTATTCAGATATTCAATATCGAAAGGAATCTTTTCTTCTACAGTATGATAAAAGTCATAACGGGCAACCCAATCTTCTAAAAAGTCGTGACCAATATTATTATCGAAAGCAACACTTAATGCATCTGATAAGATAGATGGAATAGCATCTTTAGCCTTATTTTTAGACTTACCATCGATAATATGAATTGATTCCATAATAGCATTATAAACAGCTTTCTCTTGACAAAACTCTTCTGTCTTATCTACAAGCCAATCAGTATCATGATCTTCGCTGTATTCAGAAAACGTATTTACTAATGCTACACTATTTGTATAGTCAGACTCGACTAAAGAAGTATCATTACCAAGCTCTATTAATAAAGTATCAGCTGTAGGAGCTTTATTATAGCTATCCATATATGCATTAATCTTCTTAAGGACAATGCGCTCAGCTACGTTTTGAAAATAATCTTCTTTTAAGAAAGGTATTACTTTACGAGCATACTGCTCGTCTTTTACAATACTACTCAGTATTGTTGTTTCTATCGCCATAATTTGCTTCTCTCACTGCTTCTTTCACCATATCTGAATTCACAATTATATCATAAAGTATGTCACCAATCAGCTGTTCAAATTGAACTTGCTCTGCATCTTCATTTACAGACTTATAGCTCTCTGGTGCTTCTAAAAGTTCATAATCAAATTTTAAAGGTACGTCCTGGTCTTCTTCTTCGAAGTCACCTACTTTAACTTCACCATATTTGTAAACAAAATCTTTGAATGTACCTTCTAACACTCTTATTGGAGCAGTATGATGGTTTTTTTCATCAAAGATTACTTCATACATTCCGGTTACATCATTTGGTTCATTAATCATTGACATTATATAATTCTTCTTCTATCATAGAAAGCTCTTCAGCCTCTTCTACAGTATCAGGTGATCCATACATAAACTCTTTTTGAGCTGCTTCCTCTAACTGAGCCATTATATCTTCAGTAAAGTATTTTTCTGGCTCATTATTAATGGATTTGCCAAACACTTTAGTACCATCTGGCAACTCATAACGAGTAGATACTTTCTTAATAATATTATATTTCTCAGCTAATTGCAAGAGACCATAATAACGATCTAAGCCTTTATCGTAAGTAAGCAATACTTCAATCTTTTTATTCTCTTTAGTAAAACGAGACTTCATCATATTTACTTTGATAATATTACCAATTACTTCTTGGCCATCTTTTTCTTTTTTCTTACCCAAGAAAACAATTTGCGAAGCAGTATACTTAAGACCAGAGCCACCTGACATCTCCTTCATAGGAATATATGATCCTACGACATCATATACATGGTTAGTCACTAGCAGAGGAACATTTACTTTAGCTAACTTAAGATTTAAAACCCTAAACGTAGCTTTTAAAACAGCTGCCTTAGTCATATCTCTAGTTTCAGAACCAGCTGCAGTATCTTCAACTTCTTTAGTAGTAGATAACTGACCAAGAGAATCTAAAACCATCATCATAGGCGGGCGATCTTTTTCTGGCGTCTTAGAGTAATTATCAATAATTTGTAATGCAGTATGACGAAACTTTTGAATAGTCTCAGGTTCAGAAATAATAACTCTAGAAGTATCAATACCTCTAGACTTCATCATATCTTTAGTTACAGCAGCCTCAGTATCGAAGTAAAAAACAGCAGCTGCAGGATTATCATTAAGAAACTGCTTAACAACTCCCATAACAAAAAAAGTTTTACCAGTTGCGGACTCTCCTGCAAAAGCAGTAATTTTATTATTCGGCACACCGCCGTATAAGGACCCACTAAGAGCAGCATTAAGAATATAGGAACCTGTATCAACCGTTCCGGAGAATTCAGAACTATTGAGACCATCTTCTGCCATAGTTGTATTTTCATCATTCAATTCTTTAACCATACTACGAAAAAAATCAGACATAATCACCTCATTTGTAATATTAATTTATATTATATGCTAAGAAGGGGTAGAGTTCAAGCTATATCTGTATGCGATTAGCTTTTTTAATTTAAAATTAACAAATGTACCTTCTTTTTGACTTTTAGGATTGGCTCGATACTGCTCAATCAATTTATCTAGTTCTGATTCTGGTAAATCTTTCCATTCAAAATCATCATCAAAATCTAAAAACTCTCTTTCCTCTTCTACAGGTGGTATAGCAGCGTCTTCAAACTTTACTACCTTTTTAGTAGTTAATCTATTTGCAGCGTTTTTTAAACTCATATTAGCTGCTATGAGTAAAAGAACAGCGAGCGGATCAAATACAAATATAATAAGAATAATAACCCATCTTACAGATTCGTCAAAGTGATCTCGAGCCTCGTCGCCGTAAATTAGTTCTGCAATATATTTTAAAGGACCGACTTCAACTTCTAACGCTAGCTTATCTTTTTGAAGCGGTGCGAGATCTTCTTGGAGTCCATCAATTCGAATGTACGCAGCATCGATCGCTTCGTTGAGAAGGCTTCTCTCTTCCTGCTGACTTTTGCGGACCGCAATCGAACCTTCAGGGCCACGAATTCTGTCATACTCAATGAGTACAGCGACTTGTTGATCCAATTGCGAGAGTACTGTTTCTGCATCAGCAATGATTGACTGCTGGCGTGTAATCTGTCTTTCCAAGTTAATGATCTGTAATTCATTTGTACCTTCTGCTGTTATAGATTGTTCAAGATGTGCTTTAGATAAAAATCCAAAGATACCCATAGATGTAATAAACATCAGTACAACTACTGCTGTTGTTAAATAACCTTTTAATAAGAAAGGCACTTTACGCCAGTTCTGATATAGCCAGGAGGCGGTAACTAATTTACCAACCTCTAAAACAGAACCCATAATTATAATAGGTAAAACAGCTGCAGAAAAAATAGCAGCCAGCCCTGCTATACTATACCAGGCTGCAACAGCTGATATAGCCAGGGCTGTTAATAAAACAAAATAAGCCATTTATTCTGGTTTTACTAGTGTCCAGATTCCGTATGCAATAGCAGCATAAGCAAGAATACTAGCCAGTGGTTTAAAGATTAAAAAAGAAACACCAGCTACAATTAAAAGAGAACCATCCCACGATGTACGTTCTCCTACTCTAGCATTTATCCAATTTTTTACTTTATTAAGCATCTTCTGTTCTCCTTGTTATTGCAAGCAACTTATCTATTTGTGCTTGAATTGTTGCTGTACGATTAGGCCAGTGTATATAGTCTTTGTCTGCTGTTTTTAATAAATTAACAAGCAAAGGCATAACTAGCTTTTCTACCTCAGTTAATTGAGATTTAACTTCAGCTGAAGTAGCATTTTTTACAACATCAAACTCATCATCTAAATTCATTAATTTAGTATTAAGTCCGTTCATAGCGCTAACAAGTGCATCTACTTTTTGTTCGATACGTAAAACATTATCATTAATACCCTCAACGTCTTCAGCGATAGGACCTGTATCAACTTGAATAGACGATTGAGGTATTTCATCTACAGCACTAAAACCAAAATCAGTGCTTGATAGATATTCTTCTGGTATATTACTCATTTGTTACCCCTTTATAGTACATGCAGTTCTCGTACTACTTGGCCGCGGTTTGGTGCGCAGCAAAAACTTAAAGACAATCTTCTACTTTTAGGAACACATTTATGATATCTTCTTGCAGGTATATACAATAAATCTCCTGGTGCTAGCAATTCACTGTAAGCTGGAGTTGCTTCATCTTCAGTTATAGTCTTATCTTCTTCACCGCTTTCATTATATACTGTCCAATGAGATTCACCATCTAATTGCAAGATTACATTTAGTGTTTTATCCCAGTGCATAGGAAAAGAGCTGTTTTTATATGTTTCAGAAACTCCTCCATATACATGTGCTCCAGCAATCCCATTAAATATCATTTCTAAATTAGCACACATATTAGCAATAAACGGGCTATGGTAATCACATCCTTGTGTTATCACAAAACCTGTGTTGGGCTCATTTAATATCTTGCGACATTCACCCCTATCTATCTTACCCGCTGGTATCCAATTGTTTATATCTTTCTGTACTGGAACTGATATTTTGTTTGTATCTTTAATTATTTCAATATTATCTTTTGTAGCATAGCTATTAAAGTGTCTGTTTACATCATTCCAGTCGTATACTGGCCAGGTCACAGCATTCGGCATATGTAAAACAGTATCACGATTGTCCTGTACTGCTTCAAAAAATTTTACTAATTCAGGTGAATTTTCTTCTGGTCTTGACACATAAAGCATTATTTAAAAAAATCCTCTAATGACATTTGTTTCTCAGTACTCCAGCCAATTACATCTAATATACTTTTTAGAGGTTCAATATAGGCTTTTTGAAACTGTAAATCAAAATCAACAAACTCTCTCACTTTAAACTCGTCAGGTATAACACTATTAAAAGCTATAACGTTCTCCTGTATATAATTCGGCATCTTCAAATAACAAAATTTAATTTTTTCACCTGAGAAGATACTTTCATACTTTTGTACTAATCCATACTTATTTAGGTGATGATTATAAAGGAGAGCACCTCTGACATGAATAGGTGTACCTTTTTTATAAAGATGAGATCTATCCTTCCACTTATCCATATCGCTTACTCCTCGAGGAAAAGCAATATCTTCAGCAGGCAAACTCATAAATTTTTGCCGGCATTCTTCAATAAATTTCTGAGTAGCTTCTTCGTCTTCATTCATAATAACTTTGATAGTTTCACGAAGCATATCACGACAAGGTTGAGGGGTAGAAGATCTTACAACCTCGATACCCATTATCTTTAGCTTAGGCTCTTTATATTGAACACCTTCATTGTTATATACGTTAAGAGCGTAGTGCTTCTTACCAGTCCATATACCTTTGTCAGCAATAACTTCACGAGCCATAACCATCTTTTGCTCATAGGCATTCATATAATTATAGAGCTCATCATAAGCTTTGGCCATAAGAGGTTCAAGTTTCTCTCGCCCTACTTTATCTAAAAACTTAATAGGGTCTTTAGGTTCAACTTGTTCAACCAGTTTACTCATTCTTACATAAAGCGAGTCAGTATCAATAGCAATTACATAATCTTCATTATCAGTGTTAAGTATTTTATTCATATACTTATTGATAGTATCTTCGGCCCAACGAATAGTAAGTTGGCCGGAAACAGTTATAGACTCAGCAACACGCATATCATAATATCTAAAGTATTCATTAGATAGAGCACCATAAAGAGAGTTCATAAGAATCTTTACAGCCATCTGCTGGTTATTGAGAGTTACAATCTCTCGTTCTATCTCATATGAATCACCCTCATCTTGAGCTTTCTGTTGAGCAGCAAGCATCTTACGTTTAAAGACAGTACGTTCATCATATAGACCTTGAATGATTTCCGGAACAATACCTTTTTTACTCTTGTCGAAATATTGCCCAGTACCAGCCATACAGTATTTTTTAGGAATACGATATTCGGTTCGCTTTAGAAGATCATCTACATTCGCTTCATATTGCATATCATTTACAACAGTCTCAGGAGACATATTATACTGCATAATGATATGAGGATAGAGAGAGTTTAAGTCGAACGACATAACCCATTCATGAGCACCGTTTTGAGGATCTTTAACATAAGCACCTTCAATCTTACGCTCTTTTGTGATGTTACGTTTAGGTGGAACAACTATATCTCTTTTACGCAGCTCATTATAAAGAAGAGCGTCCCATACACCTACAGAGCCAAATGCATCAGCATAATTAACGAGGCCTTTATAAGCAACAGTCATAGTTAAGGTAATCAGTCCCATCTTATCTTCAAGACGGTCCACAATATCAACATCTCGAATATTATAGTCGATAAACTTTTGATGGTTCTGTTGATAGAGTTGATGAAGAGATCCATATTCTTCATAAGAGAGTTTGCGCTCTCCCAATACAACATGAGCAATATTATCTAGTTTATATGACTCTTGAGTACCATATGTATAGCCAAACTTTTTAAAACAATCAAGATAATCTAATTGCTGCAACCCGTATATATCAAATGCCTGGTGTTTACGTCCAGCGATATCAATATTACGTTCATTGATAATACCCCACGGAGAAAGTTTCTTCTTCATATCTTCTCCAAGAATCATACCAACACGATTAACAATGTAAGTAGTATCAAAGAGACGAGAGTTCCAACCAGTTAATACATCAGGATAATTTTTAGACCAATGATCTAAAAACTTCATAAGAAGACCAGCTTCTTTATCACACTGAACATATACTACTCGATCAACAAGTTCTTTACTAAGCTCAGATTTATGATCTTTCCACTCGCCGAGGCCCCACACATAAAATATGTTATCAATATTATTTTTTAGAGTAATAGCTGTAATAGGAAAACGAGCTTCATCAGGAGTAGGGAATCCTTGATCAGATTGTACCTCAATATCGATAGTAGTTACATTAATAACATCTCTATCAAAATCTACCCCACGCTTAAGAAACGCATCAGAAATAAACTGATGTATATAATTAGTATTGCCGTATATTTTAAAGTTATCTACATTCTTATACTCGTCAATAAAGTTACGAGTTTCACGCATAGTACCCGGGTTGACAGGCTCAACAGGTCTGCCCTCTAACGTTTTTAAATTAGAATCAGAGCTGCCAGGAATATAAACCGTAGGTTTGAACTGTATTCGTTCACTTATAGGTTGACCGTTTTTATATCCACGGAAAAGAATATCGTTACTAAAACGATCAACGCATGTATAAAAAGTAGACATTTATACCTATACGATTAATTTAGTTGAAGGGGTTACTACACCACCATACATTTGCTTATGCTGGTTTGCTACGTCAGTATCGACCTCAGCAATAAAAACAATAAAACTATTTTTTACTTCAATAGTATTTTCAGTTTTACTAAGAATAGGAGCCCAAGGAGCAAAACCAAGTTGCCCTTGACCAGTAGGTACAGCAACAATAGCATTTTTTATTGTAGTTACTTGAGAACCTTTTTCACCGCTTATGATTTCCGCTACAACATCTTCACCAGACGCCATACGAATTAATTTTACATCAGCCATAATATTACCTTATAATTGAAAAGAGAGCCTCTAAAGACTCTCTTATTATAGTATCTATCTGTTGATAAATCAACTATCTTTTTTACTTGATACAAAAGAATAAAACTCTTTTGTCTTCTCCATCAACTCATCAAACGTATACGGTTTGTATGCAGCTACCATATCGTTCATTTGAGCTTGACCTGCATCAATCATTTTTTGGGTATACTCACGATGCATTTCATGTTGTTTGTCCATATACTCTTTTGCTAATTGCAAAATGTCAGAACGTATTTCAAAAGCATTTTTATCTGCCATATTTTTTCTCCTGTATGTGTGTGGGTGAGGAGCTAACCATGGCCCCTCGCGCACCTATTAAGCGGTGAACCTACTCAAGTAATTTGAGCAATTGATAAAGCCATAATTGTAAATGTTGTAACGCTTAGACAGATCATTGCTATATCTTCACAAAATCTCCCATCGCATTCCTTCACGGCTTCAATTAAAGTTTTCACTATTTACCTCCTTGGAGCATTACTCTACGTGCTTCTTCATAATAGCCCATTCTAGCGAGCTCGGCAGCTGCTCTAGATCTGCCTGCTTGCTCTCCTGCGGCTATCATAGCAACCCATATAGCGCATAAACTTACACCAACTTTACGAAAAAGATTATTAAAAGGATTAGAAGTAATTGCTATTGCCATTATACCCATCCTTTTAAATTGTGATTTATAGAACGGATATAAGTTTTATCACCGCGCGCTATAGCGCGAATATCACCTCTACTAATACCAATATCGTTTAGTTCGCTGTTAGTTAAAGCACTAAGCTCTTTTACTGTCTGTAAATATGCTCTGTGCTCTTTATATGCTCTATTCCAATTCTTTAAAGAATCAAAGATTGCTTCAATTGGACTCGTTAAGTAATTGCTTAGTGTCAATATGTGTTGTGTCATTTAGACCCTCGTAAGTTTTTCCAATTTCGATTTTACGAGGACGCAGTCCTTCAGGTACTTCATATTTCAACTGTATTGACAATACTCCATCCTGAAAATCTGCTCCATGTACTTGTACATGCTCAGACAGCCGGAAGGTGCGTTTGAACTTCTTAGTGGATATACCACGGTGAATGTACTCGCGACCTTTACTATTGTGCTCACCCATTACTGTAAGAGTGCGTTCTTTTACTTCAACACTTAACTCTTCTCTACTAAAGCCAGCAACTGCTAACTCTATTAAATATTCTGTATCTGACGTTTTCAGAATATTATGAGGGGGATAATTATCCCCTGCATGTTTTGCAGTCCATTCTAATTCATTGAATAAATGGTCAAAACCTACAAAAGATGATCGGGGGAACAAAGTTTGAATGCTCGTCATAGTTTTCTCCTTTTTAGCAAGCAAGAAATATAGATAGTGAACCGGACCATCCGCATTCACATTTCTATTTATATTATATAATGCCTAATTTGCAAATTGCAACTAATTAATTAAATTTTCTTTTATTAATTTTATTAGTCTTTTGTTGTAGCCGCTTTGTTTGAATACATTATAATATTTTTGAAGTGGCCAAACATTCTTACCTTTAAATATTTTAGTATCAACAACAGCTTTAGATATTTCTTCTATTTCAGATGTTACATGAAAGCGTTTCAAGCGTATTGTACTATCATCAGGTGTTTGAAATGTTAGGTAGAACATAGGGTCACCTGATTGCAGATTTATTTTATCTGTCTTCATAAAGAAAGCACAATCAGTAGGTCTAAACCATTTTGATATATTTAAATCTCCACCGACAATTTGCGTGCTGTCTATGAAGTTATTAGTGTGATATGCACAAGGACGAAGCTGCATTGTAATATCTTCTTCGCTGAAAAAGATATACGATATATTAAAACTTATTAATTTTTGATCACCATCAAACAGTTTAGTAAAAGTTTTTAAAAAATTATCATCATAGTAGTTGCTATAAAATCGCTTTTGTGAGGTATCAATTACATAATCATATTCTAAAGGCGACTTTATAATATAAGTATTTTTTACATGCTGTATAAAAGAACCACATTTAATTAAATTAGTATCATAAAATTTATTACGATCTAAATCATCTACAAGTCGTAATGGCTCATAATAATTAAATAACGAAATAGTTGCTCCGCTTTTAATTGTTTTACCTGGTGTTAAAAACGGAGCCCAGTAAACTGTTGACATTTATTTTTTTCGACCGATATTATATTTTGCTACGAGGTCCCACTCATTTTTATCTTTATATGGTAGAACTTTAATTTGACTTAAAGGCGATACAGGCTCTTCTGTTTTTTTAGGATCTACAAGCTTTACCAGTCCCCACTCAGCAATAAGGTTTGCTATTGTATTGCGCCGGGATAAATCTGCTTCAGCAAAATTAGTAGGTTTACCGTCTAGTGCAAATAGTTCTTTAAAGTGCACTATATAATATTTACCTTGCTTATGAAGTATGTGACATGATTGATAAAGAGTCATGTCTTTGCGTGATGCAATACCTATACGAGTTAAAGTCTCACGCACCTTAAGAAAATCATCTTCATTATTTAATACCACTTCAACCATAGAATTTATATCAACTGCCATTTGTTCCACCCTCAAATCTTTTTTTCTTTATTGTTATAATTTGATCATCACTAAGCAGAGGTAGAACTTGTACAGCTTTATCATAACTGTAGTCATAGTATTGCATAACAAGCTCAATTCTCTCATCATCTTGCTTTTTAGCCCATTTACTAAATCGCTTCTTTGTACGAATAATATTTATAAGAAAATCAAATTGAAGCTTCTTGTCAAGATGATGGTTGATATTCATCTCATTTGCAATGCGAGCTGTATCTGAAAATTGAGATAAAGCTTTATTTACAAGATATGGTGGATATAATTTTTCTGCTAATTCTGGATTTTCTGAATTACTAATTATATTTTTTTTACCATAATTAATATCATTTACATAATCAAAAGGATTCATTATTTCCACTCAGGTCCATTAACCCATCCAACTAACGATATTCGAGTGCCAGATGTTACTGGTGTTACTTCATGTAAAGTGTAGGATGGAAACAATATTAATAAGTTTTTTTCTCTCGGTGCTGTTATCACATCATGCTTTTCATTATATAGGAGTAAATCTCCACCTTCATATGTCTCAGGGTCGGATAATATAATTGAAAAAGAAAGCTTTCTATCTACAAAACCCGCCTTCCAGTTCGAATGGTCAGTATGTCGACCATAAAAGCCTGGTTGATTATCACTACCAATATATTTTGTATATTGTATACTTTCAATAAAAGATAAATTAAACCGATAATGATTATTGTTTACATCTATAATAACATCAGTCAGTTTTCTAAAAATTGGTTCAAACTTTTTTATTGACGGTTCAAGCCATGCTACAGGCGAATTTCTTACTTTACCATTAGGTATAAAAGACTGTGTTTCAGAATTCCACACTTCACTTTCTTTTGCTTCATGATCAACATGGTCTTTTATAAATTTTATCTCTTCATTAGTGATAAAGTCATTAATGAATAAAAAAGGTTCTTTATTTCTCTCTTTATCTAAATCATAAAGATACCATACATTTTCTATTGCAAACATTAATCAAACTCACAATTTGCCATTACTTCTGTCATACATGCAACTAAATTAATTTCTTGATCAGCTACAAACGCTGCTTTGTATTGATAATCAGCAATAATTAATACTAGTTGCGCAACAGAATGGGGTTTCAATTTATCAGTAGCTAAATCATACAATTTGCGTAATATAGCAGCGGTGTCTGTATCACTATTCTGAGCCACCCACTTACGCATATCACTAAATGATTTAGCTTTTAGATAGCCTACTAGCTCTTCTACACTAGCATCACCTTTGTGAGCTAGTATACCAGAATCAATTTTACCAGTAGCACTATAGCGCTGTAACTCATTTAACGCTCTTCGCCAGTCAGGAAAATAGTTAGTAATAACATTAGCTAATACTTTTTTATCAAACTCAACATTTTCGTCTTCTAAGATCTCTTGAGCTCGCCAAAAGAATCTACTAGCAAGTTTAGGTTTTTGATCTTTAGGAATAGAAAACTCTACCACACTACAACGAGAATGCAGTGGCTCAATAATACGATTTTTAAAGTTACAAGTAAGAATAAAACCACAGTTCTTACTAAACTCTTCCATAAAGTTGCGAAGGGCGGGCTGAGTAGATTGTGGGTTGAGATAATCAGCTTCGTCTAATATTACATATTTACGAGAAGCAGAGAATGATACAGTTGACGCAAAGTCTTTTATTTCATTACGCAGCGTATCTATATTACCATTCATACTACCATTAATGACAATATAGTCTGCACCTATCTCTTCTAACATAGCACGGGCTACAGTAGTCTTACCTACTCCAGGTCCACCTGCTAAAAGAAGGTTAGGTATATTTTTTTGAGAGACAAACTGCTGAAAAGTATCGGCTAGTTCATCAGTAAGCACACAGTCACTTATTTTTTTAGGGCGATATTTTTCAACCCACAAAAATTCTTCCATAATATAATCCTCACTTACCACATCCATTTTACTAATGTAATTCTTTTACCTTTAGTAATAGGCATAACTTGATGTTTATATATAAAACAACTTGGAAAATATATAACATCACCTTTATTTAATCTATATGTAACTTCTTCTTCACTACCTGGAAATGTAAAGACAAAATCACCACCTTCATAATCACTACTTAATGATAGTATAACTGATAGTACTGGTTTGCCTTTCTTTTCACCATCAAAAAGAGCGAAGATATTATCTATATGTTTATCAAACTTATTCCCTTCAGCAAAACTATGTATAGTGCCATTTGACACATCCCGTAACGTCATTAGATTTTCTTTGTATGAATTTGCATACATCTTAGCTGTACTAATAATAATATCATTAAGATACATGCCGCTAGGTAAAAGTGTTGATTCATCATATTCAGCTATTGATGGATCGTTGTCCTTAATTAGTTCTTCACCATCAGGACCCGCCCATGTATTTTCTCGATAATTATGTGTATTGAGAAGTATAGCATCACAATCAGCTTCTGATAAAGCTTGCTGACGTACATATATGTAATCTTTTACATGCATTTAATTCTCATATGATGACGAAGCTTCATTTACAATAGTATAAGTTAGATTTCCGTCAGTAGATCTAAACTGAGAAATACCCTTACTACTAATAATAACGTCATATGAGCCTAAAAGCAACTTAAGATTTTCTACTTTAAATACCATAGAGAATACTTTATCAGTTACACCTACTTTATGATGAAATGAGTTAGATGTACTATTCTTAGTATTCATTGCTCGGAAAGATATCTCTTCACCGTCACCTTTTACTACCACTTCAGGTAATTGTAATACATTGGCTGCTTGTTGTACTCTTTTAAGAACAGTATCGCTAATAGTAAAGCTAATAGGTGTATCAGGTAGTTCTAGCTGCTTTTCTGGAGGAACCACAATCATAGATTTGTCAGCATAGAAGTAATCACTCTGGGATTTATCTTCGCCGCTAATGGTTAAGTAGGATGTATCAAAATCTAAATCAGGCTCTTCAAAGAGACTTAGCACTCCAAGAAACTGATTTAGATCGTAGATACCAAAATCACGAGGAAACATTTCTTGTACTTCTGCTTCTGCCATAATAGTCTTCATAGGCGAGATAGTACGAAGTTTATTCCCTTGCGTAAAGTATATCGATTGATTAATCGATGAAAAGTTCTTAAGAACTTGAAAGGTTTTCGCTGTTAATTTCATAATATAAATTCCACATTATCTAAGTTTGAAATCATTACCTACAGTAGGGCTTGCGCCTACTTGAGCTAAGTCTAATAAAGAGCCGCTAAACATATAAGAGCCCATATGAGTTAATTTCATCCATGGGCATAACCATACTTTAATATCTGCTTTACGAGCCCATTGACAGAACATATAGTCTTCAGATAGATATCGCTTGCTTTCAGGATCAATAACACAATCAAAGAAAGCCATAATTTCACGATCACCGTTAAAGTCTTTAGTACGTGCATGATCAGGTTTATACATAAACTCAGGATAAGCTTCTGTATATTTTTCAAGAGCCTCTCTAGTAATCATCATAAAACCGGTACCACCTTCTAAAACTTCAACCGGCGTGTCTAGTCTGATTTGATCACCTTGACCAGGTGCTGGATTAAATACATAATCTCCAATATAGTTTTCTAACTTATTAGGATCTTCATCACCAAAACCTTTATCTACAGCTCTTTTTACTTTTTCCCATGCAATAGCTTTTTTAGGATATGGTCCACATACAATATCTTTACCTTGCTCAGAATCAGCAATAGCTAATAAAGCAATAACATCATTAGCATCAAAACCTATATCACTATCAATAAACATCATATGAGTCATACCAGATCTCAAAAAACCATCAGCAAGATAATTACGAGCTCTAGTAATCAACGACTCATTAAATAGATAGAAGAATTGAACTTGTACACCATATTTGTTACATAGTGCAACTAGATCAGTACATGATTTAGTATATACACCAGCACACTGACCACCGTACATTGGAGTAGCAACTAGTAAGCGTCTTTGACGTAGCGCATTTGCGTCAATTTTAATTTCAATTTGTGGCATAATATAACCTCATTATAATTTGCAATTTGAGAAATCAGCAGTATACCATTTAGCTTGTGCTTCAGGTGATCGGTCTTTCTGCCATTTTTTTGTCCCTGGATCGTAAGCACCAACACGAGAGCTAATCTCTTTGATAACTTCATCCATTACTTTATCACCGTTATACCCATACTTAGCCATTTCACCGTAAGCAAATACAATAATATCAGCCATTGCATCAATACGACCGTCTGAATCTTTTGCTTCTAAAAACTCACCGAGCTCTTCAACAATCATAGAAACAAAACCATTACGATCAGGTTCTTGTTGAGTGATCAGACGTTCGTCCGACCACTCTTTAATACGTTCAAAGTTTGTGCTCATAAAGCATCCTCATAATTAAGCACCTGTACCTACCTCAACACGCTTGCGTAGCCAAGATAATAGTACACCGTAAACAGGTAAGAACAAAACAAATGAAACAATAATTTTAAATACTACATCAACAGATGCAATTTCTAACCAATGTTGTCTCATAAACTCATCTTCACCGTACGCGAAACCAGCCCAGAAGAATGCATATGTATCTAATATATTAGCAAATACAGTAGAGATAGCAGGTGCAATCCACCACACGTCTGTCCACTTCTCACGAATACGTTGAAATACAGATACATCTAAAAGCTGCCCAAGTAAATAAGCAAATGCACTTGCAAAACCAATCATTGGCGTCGCAATATATGAACTAATAATAATCGCAGGAATGAATGCGAGTGCTACTACTCCACGGGCATTATACTTATTAGATAATCTAACTGTTAAGTCAGTTGCAACTACGATGAATGGAAATGTAAACATTCCCCAAGTAAACTGCAAATCAGTAAAAGGTAATGTACCACCAAACTGTACAGCCCAGTTAGATAAAGCAATGATAAAAAGATGTAGAAGGACAAGTTTCCACAATAAAGACTTGTCCATTCTACTAAAGTCAAACATTTCTTTCAGCATTATTTCCCTTTCTATGCTGCGTTACTTTGATACTCCTTAAGCACTTGTTCGGCATGTGCTCGTGCTGTATCATAAGTAACAGGGCCTGTCTCATCTGCATACGCAACTGGATCAGGGCGCCCAAGTTTAATAAACGCTTCCAAGCGTTCTACAGATGATGAGCTTTTATAATCTGAAAACCATACACCATCAATTTGCAATGGCTTATATGAGGTATTAGTACGAGCATAAACATCGTCAAAATCTAGACCTAGTTTTTCACAAAGCACTTCACCGTCTTTCAGAATATCAAACTTATCACCTTCTAGATAAGGTGTAAAGTAAGTTACCTTATCAGCGTCCCAATTACCAATACGGAACGCTTCGTCATCAGCATCACGAAACTCTTGACGACAATCTGGATAGATTGCATGGTCACCAGCATGGATACCTAATGCAATTGCAGTTTCTTCATTAGTATTTTTTACTACAGAAAGAGCTACAGCTTGCACTAAAGAAGCAAAGATTTTATTCCGATTAGGAACAACTGTTTGCTTCATATTATCTTCTGCATAATGACCTTCAGG
>Ga0075477_10000568_pt1 | contig 16146 bp, 7 predicted proteins | sample DEB08_DNA_FD_76338 | JGI IMG/M metagenome (GOLD analysis project Ga0075477, IMG submission 76338) | Aqueous microbial communities from the Delaware River and Bay under freshwater to marine salinity gradient to study organic matter... | ecosystem: Environmental > Aquatic > Marine > Coastal ...
GTGCTCTCGGGGAAGGCCCCGCTGCAAACCCCCGAAGGAACGTCGTTCGCCTCGCGACTGCGTGCGGCCGCCGAGCCCCGCATCGAAGCGTTGTCGCTGGGATGTGCGAGCGTCGCGACACGCCGCGCCCTTGGTGGCGAGATCGAGTGGATCGTCGGCCGATGCCTCGAGGTCGACCCGGATCGCCGTTACGCCTCGGCCGCCGAGCTTCGAGACGATCTCGATCGCCGATTGGCGCGCGAGCCGGTGCTCGCGGCGCCTCCGAGTCCGGCCTATCAGGCCCGCGCGTTCCTCCGTCGGCATCGCGTCGCCGCGGCGGTCGCGGCCGTGGGCCTGGTGTCGCTCGTGGCGTTCACGGCGCTCGCGATCGCCTACGCCATCGGAGAAGCCCGTCTGCGAAGCGACATCGAGATCGCCCTCGAGGAGGAGGCCCGGCAGCGGACGCGGGCGGAGGTGGCTCTCGCCGCGGAGGCGCGTCGCACCGAGGAGCTGCGGGAGGTGGCCGACTTCCAGCGCACCATGCTCGTGTCGATGGACCCCGCGACGATCGGGGCGTCGCTGCGTCGAACCCTGCTCGAGCAGCTCTCGGCCGAGGGAGACGAGGCGGCGGCGGATCGCCTGGATGCCGCACTGGCCGGCATCGACTTCACCGGCGCCGCGAGCGACCTGCTCGACACCGAGCTGCTCGAGCGCAGCGTGGCCATCGTCGCGAGCGAGTTCGAGGATCAACCGCTCGTTCAAGCCCGGCTTCAGGCTTCGCTTGCGGCGGCCCGCCACGGCCTCGGACGCACCGCCGAGGCCGTCGAACTGGGATTGGCGACCCGGCCGCTCCTCCTGCAGAGTCTCGGACCGGATGCCGAGGAGCTGCTGCTGTTCGACGTGTCGTTGGGAGCGTGGCTCGAGCGGGTCGGACGTCTCGGCGAGGCCACGTCGCTCCACGAGGCGTCCCTCGAGCGAGCCGAGGCCGTCTTCGGTCCGGTCTCGCAGGCGACCTTGGAGCTGCTGCTTCTCGGGGCGACCCTTGGGATCGACGGCGACGAATCCGCCGTGGACATCTGTCTCGAGGTCGATGAACGACTCGAGTCGGTCGGTCACGATCTGGACAGGCCCGACGAGTGGAATCTCGTCTATCGAAGTGCCGTGACTCGAGGCGAGGTCCTGTTCGAGCTCGGGAGATTCGAGGAGGCGCTGGAACTGCGGCGGCGGGTTGCGGCGGCCTTGGCGACGAGGTCGCCCTCCGCGGAGATCCTCGTACTGACGCTCACCAACGGGGCCGCGATCGCCCGTCTGCTCGAGGAGACCGGCGCCTACCCCGAGGCGATCGCCGCCTACGAAGGAAGTCTCGAGGCCCATGAGGCCACCTGGGGTCGGGTTCATCCCCGCACCCTGGTCCTCCGAAACGACCTGGGGATCCTCCTGTCCCGCCTGGGCATGCTCGAGCGGTCCGGCGAGATTCAGACCCGGGTGCTCGAGGACCGGCTGCGTCTGCAGGGGGTGGCGTCCCCCGAGACGATCCGCGCGATGGCCAATCTCGCAGTCGTCAAGCGACGACTCGGAGAGTTCGCCGCCGCCGAGGTCCTCTACCGAGATGCGATCGGTCTCGCCGAGCGGCATCTGCCCCCGGGGCACGAACTGCTGGTCTCGGCGCGGGCCAACTTCGGCACGATGCTGCAGGCCGCAGGCCGGGGAGAGGAGGGCCTGCCCCTTCTGCAGGAGGCGCTCGAACGCAGCGAGGCCCAGTTCGGACGCGAGCATCCGACCACGATCTCGATCGCAGGCAACGTCGCCGTCTGCCTCAACCAACTCGGCCGCTTCGAGGAGGCGTTGCCGATCTTCGAGGACATGGCGGCGCTGTCCGAACGCATTCGGGGCGCCGACGCCGTCCAGACGATCATCGCCCTGGCCAATCGCTCCGGAGTGCTGCGTTCCCTTGGCCGCCACGAGGAGTCCCTCGCGGTCAACGATGTGGTGCTGGAACGGGCGAGGCGATCGCTGCCGCCCGGGCATTGGAACATCGGCATGTTCCTGATGTACCGCGGCCGAACGCTCGCGGATCTCGACCGCTTCGCGGAGAGTGTCGAAGTGCTGCTCGAATCGAAGGCGATTCTCGATGCGGCACTGGGCCCCGAACATCCTCGTTCGGTCGAGGGCCGACGCAACCTCGAGGACGTCCATCGTCGGTGGGATGTGTTCGAGCCGGGGGCCGGACACGGTGCCGAGGCGGACCGCTGGCTCGCGACGTTGCCGCCGCCCGAATCGGCGAAGGGCGACTGATCGCGGACGCGGACGTGTGGTGGCCGCGCGGGTCGAGGATCCCCGGTGCCGGTGGAGATGAAGGTCGTCTTCGAGGCGGGCGCGGCGGTTGGATCCGGCGCGCGAGATCGCAGCCGCGTCGCCCCGCGACGTCCCCGGCGTTCAGTTCAGCAGGAAGATGTCGTCGGTCGAGCCGCTGACGGGTCTGCCGATCGCGGCCTGGCCATCGGGAGGAAGCCAGATGTTGTCCGGACGACCGTCTCGCGAGGTGACCGTGGCTTGCCGAGCGAACTCGGTCGACAGATCGCTGTGGAGCAGGTTCTGCCCGCGGTCGTCGTGCTCGGGAGAGCACATCTCCAGGCGTACCCGTCGGCCGCGAAGGACCAACTCGATCACGGGGTTGCGATCTCCGACGATCACCCGTCGAGGCGAGAGGTCCAGGCGTCGATCAGCGGCGTCGGCGGGAACCCGATAGCTCCACATGCCATCGGCGGCGGGATGGTTGGGGCATCCCATGCAGGCGGCATCGTCGCAGTAGCCCCCATCGACAAGCTGCTTGAAGTGGTCGGCGTGCCGATAGTCCCCGTCGGTGGGGAACAGACCGCCGAAGTCCGGGAGAAGGGAGGCGTTGAACGGCATGAGACCGTCATGGTCCCGAGCGAACGCCTCCATCGCGCCTCCGAAGTTCCGCTGTCCGTTGCCACACGCCTCGATGCCCCGGGTGGTGCGGACGTGGTTGGACAAGGGCACCGCGATCGAGACCGCGAGCAGAAGGACCGCGGCGATGCCCACGAAGTCCGAGATCCGCAGTCGCTGTCGCGCGATGGCTCGGGTCTCGATCTGGAGCGAGGACTCGCGGAGTTCCTCTTCACGATCGATCCGCAGAAGGGTCGCATCGACGAGGGCGTCGAGGTCGGATTCCTCGGCCGCATCGGGCAATGCGTCGAGGCGCTCGAAGAGCTTCGCCGCCGCCGCTGCGCGGGGACGGATCGCCGCGGGAACTCGTTCGAGGTCGAACTCGGCTTCGATGAGGGCATCGACCGCATCCGCATCGGGAGCGCCGAGGGTCGGGCCGCCGTACGAGGGGTCCGGTCGAGATTCGAAATCGGGATGCTGGATCACCGCGGGGGAACTCCGGGACTTGTTCAGCGCTCGAGCGGATCTGATGGCGAGGTGCCGCCTCCGCCCGCCGCGATCCTCCAGCTTCGCTCGAAGCTCGCGACGGCACTGTGAAGACGGCTCTTGACGGTGCCGAGCGGCACCTCGAGGGTTTCGCTGATCTGCTGATAGCTCATCCGTTGGAAGTAGCTCAGCAGGAGGATCTCCCGGTAGTGGCCGGGAAGTTCATCCACGACCCTCTTGACGAGGGCCGCCTGCTCCTCCTGTTCGATCGGGACGTCGGGGGTCTCGTCGTCGCCGGCGAGCAGATCGACGAACTCCGCGCCGTCGTCGTTGCCGCCGATCGGGGCGGACAGGCTCGCCGCCGCACGGCGCTTGCGACGGCGGTGGAAGTCGCGGGCCTTGTTGGCCGCGATCGTGAACAGCCAGGGCTTGAAGGTGCGATCCGCGTCGAAGGTGTCGGCGGAGAGATGGATCTGCAGGAACGTGTCCTGAAAGACGTCCTCCGCGGCGGCGCGGTTGCCGAGGAATCGAGTCAGGAAGTTCAGGACCTCGGCGCGATACCGCTCGAGAAGCTTCACGAAGGCGTCCCGATCGCCTTCGCGATAGGCAACGAGCAGTTCCTCGTCCGTGCGATCGTCCACAGGCGGCACCGACCACTCCAGCATCGCCTCGATTCGGACGTCGACGGCGAGATCCTCGCCGCGGCGACGACCGGGATCCGCACCGTCCGGTGGGCGGACCTCGCCGATCGCCGCTCCGAACCCCGGTCGCCGACGACCGGGTGCTGGGCGGCAGGGCGAAAGGGTAACTGATTCGCGGGATGCCGAGCATGGGCCGGATCCCAAGGCGACGGCCCGGGCTCGGCGGCTCGGCTGGCGGAGACGGGGTGGAAACGGGGATGGCGCAAGAGCGACCATGGCCGAGTTACGCCGCGACGCGCGGCGGGATCGCCGAAGGCAGGAAGTTTCGAACGCTTTTTTCGATTCCGACTCCGAGGGCCTCCTCGCTTCCCGAGTCGGTGTCCCTGAACACGTGGGAGGGCGGCGGCGGGACGTTTTCGGACGGCGTCCCGCTCCCTCCGCTACGGTGTCGACACGCCACCCGCGAGGTCTCCTCGATGCCGCCCGTCGGTTCCGACCCTCCCGCCCCCGATCAGGTCGATTCAAGGCCGCCACGACGATGGCGACCGGTGATCGGCGTGTTCGCGGCCGTCGCCGTCGCGGCGGCCCTGATTGCGGTGGCCTGGAATCTCGACCGAGGCGGCCGGGACGACGGACGCCGGAGGATCGATCCCTCGCTGGTCACCGATCTGGTCGAGCCGGAGCCGTTGACCGACGAGGAGCGGGCTTCGTTGGAGGGTGGCGATGCGGCCGGAGAGCTGTCGAGTCCCAGCGGCGTCGCTCTCGCCGAGGGGGGATGGATCGAGGTCGCCGACGAGACCGGGCGCCTGAAGCAGCGGTATGCCGCGGACCGGATGGATCCGTTGCCGGACGGCTGGGTGGAGATGGTCGCCCCGCGTGCGGTCGTCTTCGGCAGAAAGGGGCAGGTCACCGCCCTCGAGGGCGGCTTCGGCAAGGCTCGCCTGCCCGATCGCGAGATCGAGTCGGGAACGTTGCGAGAGGACGTTCGAATCCGGTTCTTCCGTCAGGAGGGGGAGCGGCGAGTCTCGATCGACGCAGACGAGCCGTGGCTGGTCATCGAAGCCGATGCCGCCGACTTCGATGGGGCCGAAGGACGCATCCGTTGCGATGGCCCGGTGTCGATCCGCTCTTCCGAACTCGAGTTCGCGGGCGTCAATCTCCTGGTGCTTCTGAAGCCCGATGGTCGCGAGATCGAGCAGCTCGTCGTCGAGCGCGCAACGTCGCCGCTGCGCCTGCGGCCGGGGGCCCGGCGACGGGCGGACGTCGCGGCCGAATCGACGCCTGCCGGCGTCGCCGACGAATCGACGCCTCCCGGCGTCGCCGACGGCTCGACGGCCGACCCCGAGGAGGACCAGGCTCCGTCTCAGGCGACGCCCTCGCGCGGCGCGAATCCCGCCGCCGCGCCGGCACCGACCTTCATGCGCCTCGTCCTCGACGGGGGTGTCGACATTCTGCGCGTCGAGGCGGGACGACGTCTCTCGATCGAGGGAGATCGCCTCGCGGCGGTCTTCGCGATGGAATCGCAAGGGCTCGGCTCGGTGGCGTCGTCGGACTCGATGCGTCGGCCTCACCTCGGCACGCCGATGTCACCGGCGGCATGGCTCGCCGCGACGTCGATGGCTGCGGTGGACGATCGGGACGACGAGGAGTCGATCGAGATCGAGTTCGGGGGATCGCTGCTGATCGAGCCGATCGAAGCCGACGTCCCGAGGCCGGATTCGTCGGAAGAGGTCTGGATTCGCATCGAAGGCGAAGACGTCCGCATCCATGAGGAGGACCGCGACGCCCGGATCCGGTGCGATCTGCTCGATCTGCGCACGGGCGGTGGCGAGGGCGATCGCGTGGACCTGCTGGCACGAACCGGCGAGGTCGAGATCGACGCGCCCGGACTCGAGATGCGAGCTCCGGCAGTCCGGTTGCGAGGTCAAAGAGTGCTGGTTGCCGGGCCCGGCGCCATGCGGCTCCAATCGAACCGGAGTGCCGACGCCTCGGCGACGGACGCCGTCGCCACGCCTGGCGGCGAGTCGGACGAGGCGGTCGAGATCGAGTGGGACGATCGCCTCGACCTGACCATCTCTCCGGACGACGATCGCCTGCGTCGGGCGATGTTCGACGGCGGTGCCGACGGTCGGGTTCGCGTCCGTTCGGAAGCGTTGGGGCTCGTGGCGGGTTCGCTCGACGTGTCGTTCCTGCAGGATGGCCCCTTCGCCATGGAGGACGATCGCATCGACCGCATCGCTGCGGATCGCGACGTGATCGCCGGGCGGCCCGATGGCAGCAGCCGCATCGAGGCGGCGCGACTCCTCGTCGAGATGCGACAGGATGCGGACGCGGCCCGCCCGGGTCGGATCGAGGCGACCGGGGGCGTGCGGGCGTTCGATGCCGAGCGGGTCTTGTGGGCCTCGACCCTCGACGCGGCGATGCAGCCGCGAGAGGACGCCGGAGCGGGTGGATCCTCGTCGGATCGAACCGACGACCTGCAGTCGGTCGAGGCCCGGGGCGGGGTGGTTGCAGGACTTGCCGATGGCACGTGGGTGTTCGCGGAGAGCTTTGCAGCCGAGCCTCCTGCCGGACGGCTCAGACTCGATGGCGAAGATGTGGCGATCCTGCGCGACGGGGCCCTGCTCGACGGATTGCGTGGACTGGAACTGGAGGAATCGGGAGGCCGGGTCGCGGCTCGCACCGGCGGACCGGGCCGACTCCGGGCCTCCCGAACGACGCTGGTCGAGGCGTGGTCCGCGCCGGGTGCCGAGGAGATCGAGACCTGGACCTGGCCGGCTCCGCCGGATCGTCCCGAGTTGCCCAACGATCTGGCGGTGGCGGCGGTCTGGGAGGGTGGCCTCAACTACCTCGAGTCTCGCGACGCCGCGGCGCCCGGGGTCGAGATCGCCTCCTTGGAGGTGCTCGACCGCGTGAAGGCTCGCACGATCGACGAGACGGGCACCGAGGACCGGTTGGCGGCGGATCGCCTGCGCGTTGGATTCACCCGGGCCGAGATGGATGTCCCCACCGACCCGCCGGCGCCGGCGATCGACTCGCAGGCCGAGGACGGGACCGAGTTCGATTCCGATCTCGAGATCGCCGCCATGGATCTCGACGGCAACGCCTCGCTCGAACGCCGGCGCTCGGCGGAGGCCGAGGGAGCCGAGCGTCCGGACCTGCTTCGAATCGCCGGTGCTCGAATCGCCTATGTGGTGGCCACGGGCGAAGGACGAGTCCCGGGCGCCGGGACGCTGCTGGTCTCCGAGGCGGCGACGACCGCGAGGCCGGCCCGCACGGCGAGATTCCGCTGGTCGGAGCGACTCGACCTGGCAAGACGCACCGAGACCGAAACCGCCGTCGCCATCTCGGGCGATGTGGAACTGCTGTTCGCGGCCGGGGGCGCAGGTCCCGCGTTCACGCTGACCGCCGATCGCATGGATGCCGTGCTCGAGCCGAGGTCGCCCGGAGCGGCGGAGGCGGTCGAGAGCGAGGCGCCGTCGGAACTCGATCGTCTCGAGCTTCGCAGCGTGGCGGGTGCCGGCCGGGTCTTCGTCCGGGGTCAGGGCCGGGACGCGGAGTGCGATGCCTTCGACTACGACGCCGAGAGCGGCGACCTCCTGTTGACGGCGCGGCCGGGACGATCGGTCAGCGTGATGTCCACGACCGCGGCGGCCCCGGTGCGGGCGTCCCGGGTCCGGTGGAACCTTCGCACCGATCGCGTGGAGGTCGTGGGGACCCGGGGCGAAGGTTGAGTTCGGTCAGAGATCGGACCGAATCGCCCAGAGGTCTGGGAACACCGGTCGAAACAGGGTCTCTCGAAGGTAGGCGGCCCCGCTCGAGCCACCCGTGCCGCGCTTGAATCCGATGGTGCGTTCGACCATCTTCACATGTCGGTAGCGCCATTCCTGCACGCCCTCGTCGAGATCGACGAGTCGTTCCGCGACGGAGCGGAGGTCCGGCGCCGTGTGGTAGAGGTCGATGAGCGTCGGATGAAGCGGGGGGCACGCGTCGATCGCCGTGCGCACGTCCCGATGCAGAGCCTCGGTGGGCACATCGAGTCCCGCCTCGACGAGGAAGCGCAGGAACGCGTCCCAGATCGTCGGCGCCTCGTATCGACGCTCGAGACGCGACCGCTCGTCGCTGCCGTCCGGATAGTGCTCGACCGCGCTTCGGCGCTTGGCGCCGAGCAGGAACTCGAACTCCCGAAACTGCGCCGACTGGAAGCCGCTTGCCGAGTCCAATCGGGCGCGAAAGGACTGGAAGGAGATCGGGGTCATGGTCTCGAGGACGTCGATCTGCGCCACCATGGTCTTCAGGATCGTCAGCATCCGATCGAGGACCGCCATGGCGTCGCTGCGACGGCCGGCGGAAAGCTCCCGGCACAGGCGGTCGCCCTCCCAGAGCTGCTGCTTGAACCAGAGCTCGTAGACCTGATGAATGACGATGAACAGCATCTCGTCGTGCTCGGGTCCATCCGGACCGTCGGAGCGGCACTGCTGCAGGGCCAGCAGTTCCGGCACCTTCAGGTAGCGGCCGTAGGTCAGGGGGGTGGAGTCGGCGGGGGTCGTCATGGTCGAACTCGCGGGGGAGATCGAGCATTGAACCACAACCTCCCGCGATCGGGCGGCTACGCTCGATGCGAAGACGCCCCGAAACCGTCGGTCCAGGGGGGGTGTTCGAGACCGTTCGAAGCACGCCGAGATGAGTGACGACGATTCCGAGACTGCCGATCCCTTCGAGCAAGCGGTGGCCCTCCACGAGGCGGGGGCGTTCGAGGAGGCGATCGCGATCTATCGCGCGTTGCTCGAGGCCGAGGGGGAGGACGCGGCGCTGTGTGAACTTCTCGGTACGGCGCTCGGAGCGATCGGCGACACGACCGAGGCGCTGATCCGGCTCGATCGCGCGGTTGAACTCGGCGCCGCAGAGGGGCACTCGGCCGCACGCCTCCAAAGAGGCCTGGTCCGGGAGGTCGCCGGCGACCTCTCGGGGGCCGCCGAGGATCTTCGCAGCGAACTCGAGTCGGATCCGAAGTCCGCAGCGACGGCGGAGCACCTCGCCCGCGTGCTCGTCGCCAACGGCCAGGGCGGGGAGGCACAGGTGGTGTTGGCCGCGGCCATCGATCACGAACCCCGACGGCCGTCGCTACGCACCGCGTTGGCGGCAAGTCTGCTGGAGGATGGACGGATCGAGGCCGCCGAGCGGGAACTCGATGCCGCCGCGAGTCTCGATCCGCAGGACGAGACCATGTTTGCGCTGCGGATTCGAGTGCTTGCGGAGCGGGGCGAGGCGAACGGCGCGCTGGAGATCGCTCGGCGGGCGGCGACCCTGCATCCCGGGTCGGCGACTTCGCGACTCAATCTGCTGACCGCCCTCGTCTCGACGGACGACCGCCCGGACGCCGACGAGGCGCTCGACCGGATCGCACGTGAAGGCGACACCATCGCGGAGCGCGATCGGGTGCGGCTGACCGCGACCGCCGAGATGGTGCTGGGACGATTCGAGTCGGCGATCGATCGCCTCGAACGCTGGTGTCGATCTTCGACCGACGATGCCGAGGCGATGGCGGCGCTGGGTGTGGCGTTGCGGCGAGATGGTCGGCCTGGGGAGGCCGTCTCGGCACTGAAGCAGGCGATCGCGATCGCTCCGCGGCGATCCGTCCTCGGGGTCGAGCTCGGCCGTGCGCAACTCGCCGCCGGCGATGCCGACGCCGCCATCGAGTCGCTGCGACGTGCTCGGGAGCTCGGGGGCGGATCTCCCGCCCTGACGTTGGAGATGGTCAACGCGCTCAAGCAGCGCGGACTCGCTGGACAAGCGATCGCCGCGGCCGACGAGGGCCTCTTGGAGGGTCCGGCCCCCGCGTTGCGGACGGCACGGGCCATGCTGCTTCACGAGATCGGCCGCCATCGCGAGGCGGTGAGCGAGAGTGCGGAGGTGGCGAACGACGCGGAGGCGCCCGACGGCGCGAAGACCAATCACCTGTTTGGCCTGAACAACCCCGATCACGTCTCCGAAAGGGAGATCTTCGAGGCGCACCGGCGTCTGGGAGGGCAAGCGCCGCGAGGGCGCGGGAGCGAGGCGATCGCCAGTCGAGTCGGGTTCGACGGACACGACCGGACTCCGACTCGCCCGCTCCGCGTCGGCTTCGTCTCCGGCGACCTCAAGGCCCACTCGGTGGCATGGTTTCTGGCTCCGCTCCTTCGGGGCCTCGATTCGAGTCGGGTCGCCACGACGTGCTATTCGAACACGGCGGTCGAGGATGCCGTGAGCGAGAGGCTTCGCGCGGCGTGCGGCGCCTGGCGATCGATCCGCGGCCAGAGCGACGTGGACGCTGCGGCAGTCGTCCGGGCCGATGCGATCGACGTGCTCGTGGATCTCAGCGGACACACCGCCGGGCATCGATTGGGCGTCTTCCGGCAACGGTCCGCACCGGTGCAGATGACCTGGCTGGGCTACCCCAACACGACCGGCGTGCCGGAGATCGATTGGCGTCTCGTCGACGGCCTGACCGATCCGGCTCCGCTCGACGGCCTGGCCACGGAGTCTCTCATCCGAATGCGGAGTCCCTTCCTCTGCTTCGATCGAGAGGTGATCTCCGTGCCGATCGCGGAGCGGCCATCGCGGCCGCTCGTCTTCGGAAGCTTCAACAGCACCGCCAAGCTCTCCGATCGCTGCTTGTCGCTCTGGAGTCGTCTGCTTGCCGCAGTGCCGGACGGCCGCCTTCTGCTGAAGTCGCGAGCGTTCGAGGACGAGTTGGTTCGAGCCGAGGCCCGAGGTCGACTTGAACGACTGGGCGTCGATGGGAGCCGCTTGGAGTTTCGTGGATTCTCGCTTGGACTCGAGGCCCACCACCGGGCATACGCCGACATGGACATCGCGCTCGACACCTGCCCCTACCACGGCACCACCACGACCTGCGAGGCCCTTTGGAACGGAGTGCCCGTGATCAGCCGCGTCGGCGATGCGCATCGCGCTCGCGTGGGTCTCACGCTGCTGCAGGCGGTGGGGCTTGGCAGCTTGGCATGCGAAGACGACGACGCGTTCGTGGAAGCGGGGGCGTCGCTCGCCGCCGATGGCGATCGGCGGCGTCACCTGCACGCGACCTTGCGCGATCGCATGAGATCGGGTCCGCTCTGCGACGAACGGGGATTCGCGACGAGGTTCGAGGAGGCGATCCGGTACGCGTGGGCGACCTGGTGTCGAGGCGATGCTCCGCAGGGCGCGATGCTCGAGGCCTGAGCCGCAGGGGCCTCTCCGAGCGGGTCGGTCGGGCGCGGATCACACGCCCACGGGAAGCTGCTCGGTCGCGGGACTCGCCGGAGCGGTCACCGCCTGGGGAATGGTCGGGTCGCCGAGGCCCTCCTCCTCGCAAAGCAGCTTCGCGGTGATCTGCGACGACAGGAAGATGACCGGCAGGCCCGATCCCGGGTGGGTCCCGCCGCCCACAAGCCAGAGTCCGTCGGTGCCCGGCAGGCGATGGGGCGGCCGCTTGTGAAGCATCTGCGGCAGGGAGTGGGCCATGTTGAACGTGGCACCGACGTGGATGCCTTCGCTCCGCCACGTCGCCGGCGTCACCGTCCGCACCGATCGGATCCGTTCCCGAAGACCCGGGTCGCCCGCGAGTTCGGAGACCAGATCGAGCGTCTGCTCGCGAAGGCGAGGCGCTTCGACGTCCCAGTCGATGTCGGCGGTGGTGTTGGGCGTGGGCACCAGCACGTAGAGGCTCGAGTGCCCGGGCGGCGCGAGCGTCGGATCGATGCGCGACGGGTTGCAGACGTAGAAGGACGGCTTCTCGCTCAGTCGGCCGTCGACGGCGATGTCCTGCAGGTTCCGCTCGTAGTCCGAGGAGGTTCGGATGGTGTGATGCGGCAGATCGATCTCGCCCTCGATGCCGAGATAGAGCATGAAGGTGCTGCAGGAGTAGCGGCGCGAGTCGATCTTGGCGTCGTTCCAGCCCCTCCGACGTTCTTCAGGCACGAGGTTCTTGAGCGCCCACGCGGCGTCGGCGTTCATGACGACATGGTCGAAGCGGTGGGACTCTCCCCCCGCGGCGAGGCCGGTCGCTCTCGACCCCTCGAACAGCACCCGCTCGACCGGTGTTCCGCAGTGGATGACCCCGCCGAGTTCCTCGACCCTCCTGGCCATGGCCCGGACGAGGGCGTTGCAGCCGCCGATGGGATGCCAGATGCCGTACTCGTACTCGATGAATGGAAGGATCGAGAAGAGACTCGGGCACTCGAACGGGCTCATGCCGAGGTACTTGCTCTGGAAGCTCATCGCGAGCCGGATCTGGGGATGCTGGAAGTAGCGACCGAGGTGCTTCCAGAGGCTCTCGCCGGGGCGGATCACCGGCGCGGCCTTGAGCGCATCCATCGAGATGAGATCGAGTGGCGAACGGATGGCGCGTCGCAGGATCGGCGTCATCAGCTCGAGCTTGCGCCGGTTGTCGACGATGAACCGCTCGAAGGCCGGACCGTCGGGAGGCGAGATCGCGGCGATGCGCCGTGCCATCTCGGGGATGTCCGCAGTGGCGTCCAGCACGTGGTCGCCACCGTCGGGACGCCCCAGGACCAGTCGGTACATCGGGTCGAGGCGTTCGAGCTCGACACGGTCGGCAAGGGAGGCTCCCGTCGCCGAGAAGATCTCCTCGAGGACGTAGGGCATCATGAAGAAGGTGGGGCCGCAGTCGAACCCGTAGGGACCGTCCTCGAGGCGTCGGGTTCGTCCACCCACGACATCCTGCCGCTCGAAGATCTCGACGTGGATCCCCTTGGCGGCGAGGAGCATCGCGGCGGCGAGACCGCCCGGCCCCGCGCCGACCACGGCGACCCTCGACTTCTCTCGGCGTGGAGCATGGGGCGTCGAGGTTCGATGCGGCACGGGGGGACTCCTGGTGCTCGTCGGGCTCAGGGGTTTCGCCCGAAGGCGAAGTGGGTTTCGCAGGAGAACGGCTCGCGTCGAATCCGCGACGCAGTCCAGCCGAACGCCCGTGCGAACCCGCTTTATACTTCGCTCTCGCCAACGCGACCGGCGTGTCGAGCGCCCCGAGGCCGAGATGATCGACGAATTCCCGACCGTATCGGAACGACGCGCGTGGCTGCGGCGGTTCGATGCTCGGATCGCGGGGGATCTGGATCGCCTGTGCGACCTCGTCGAACGCGAGGTCGCGAAGCCGGCGATCGAGACGGTGATCTCCGAGCTCCTGCCGCTTCGGGCATCGATCCGCTGGCACCGCCAACACCTCGAGGGACTGCTCCGATCACGTTCGGTCGCGGGGAGACCCTGGTGGTTGCTGGGACAGCGACACGGGACGACGCGAGTGCCGGTGGGCGACGTCGCGATCATCGCCACGTGGAACTACCCGATCCAGCTGCTCGGAATTCAGCTCGTCCAGGCTCTGGCCGCCGGCAACCGAGTGTGGGTCAAGCCCTCCGAACACGCCCCGCAGACCCAGGCGCGGCTCGTCGAGTTGGCGTGGGCGGCCGGGGTCTCGCCCGATCGACTCCACATGGTGGAGGCGGAGCGGGAGGCCGGGCCGCGGCTCCTGGCATCCCGCCGCTTCGACCACATCGTCTTCACCGGTTCCACCGAGGTCGGCCGGGCGGTGGCGGCCGTGGCGGCGGAGTCGTTGACACCCACCACGCTCGAGCTTTCGGGTCGCGACAGCGCCATCGTCCTTGGAGACGCCGACCCTCGCCTCGCCGCGCGGTCGATCTGGCAGGCGGTTTCGATGAACGGCGGCCAGACCTGCATGGCGCCTCGCCGGGCACTCGTCGATCGGAAGGTGCACCGCGCGTTTCTGGACACCCTGGCGCCTCTCGCCGCCGCGGCACGGCCGCGACGCCTGATCGATGCGGCGGCGGCCAACCGGGTGCGGCAGCGGGTGCATGAGACCCTCGCCCGGGGCGGCCGTCTCGCGGCAGGTGTTCCGGACGACGCGGAGCGTCTTGGCGAGTCCTGGGTCCGCCCAACGGCGGTGGCGCACGTCGACGCCGACGCGCCGCTGGTCGTCGGGGACCACTTCGGTCCCGCTCTCGCCGTGGTCGAGGTCGGGTCGCTCGAGGAGACCCTCGCCGTCCACGAGCGATGCGAACAGCATCTGGCCACTTCGGTGTTCACACGTCGGCCCCAGGCCCTCGCGCCGATCGTCCCGAGACTGCGTGCCGCCACGGTGACCGTCAACGACTGCCTCGTGCCGACGGCCCATCCCGCGGTGTCGATCGGTGGCCGGCATCTCAGCGGCTGGGGCGTCTCTCGGGGCACCGAAGGCCTGCGAACCCTCACCCGCGAGGTTCATCTCTCCACCACGTCGCTGCGTGTTCGCGTTCCGGCCGAGACCCCCACCGGTCGACCTGCGGCCTGGCTGCGTCGCCTCGCGGCGCGAGGCGGCAGCGGTGCCGCGACCCCGGCGACCTCCCAGGCCGGCAGCGTCCGTTCGAGTGCGACGGGGTCCCCCTCGTCCGCGTCGGCGCCGTCGCGGCCGCCACGAGACCGCAGCGGAGTCTCGACGTGAGCTCCGATTCTTCGTGTCGGCGGCGCACGTCGGCGTTCGAGACCATGCATCGTCCTTCCGTCCACCGCCCCGCGAGACCTGTGCCATGACCAGTGTGAACCGTCCCCGTGCCATCGTCGTCGGCGGAGGCCTCGCCGGTCTTGCCGCCGCGGTCGAACTCGACACCTGCGGCGCCGAGGTCGTGCTGGTCGAGAAGAACCGTCACCTCGGCGGCAAGATGAACGTCCTCGAGGAGCAGGGCTACGCCTTCGACATGGGGCCGACCATCCTGACGATCCCGTCGGTGGTGCGCGGGATCATCGAGCGGAGCGGCCGTCGCCCGGAGGACTTCATCGACCTGGTCCGCCTCGATCCGCAGTGGCGATGCCACTACGAGGACGGCGTCGTCGTCGATCTTCGAGAAGACGTCGACACGATGGCGCAGGCCATGGACAAGCAGTTCCCGGGCAGCGACGCGGGAGCGGGATGGCGCAGCTTCGTCGAGTACAGCCGCCGCATGTACCGCCTCAGCGAGAAGGTCTTCTTCTACAAGGATCTCGGGGGCATCGGCGACCTGGTCCGCACGCCGCCGACCCGCGAGCCCGGACTGCTTGCCGACGTCATGGCGATGCGGATCCACTCGACGATGGCCGCCACGCTCCACAAGCACCTTCGCGAGCCGCACCTCGCCCAGCTCGCCGAGCACTTCCTGCAGTATGTGGGATCGAGCCCGTTCCTCGCGCCGGCGATCCTCTCGCTGATCGCGGCGGCGCAGGTCGACGAAGGTTGCTGGTACTCGATGGGCGGGACCCGCGAGGTCGCGGGAAGCCTCGCCAGAGTCCTCGAAGAGCAGGGGGTCGAGACCCACACCGGCGTCGGCGTGAGCCGGATCCTGACCGAAGGAGACCGTGTTCGCGGCGTCGAACTGGAGGACGGCCGGGTGATCGAGGGGGATCTCGTCGTCAGCAACTGCGACGTGCAGCGGACCTATCGGGATCTTCTCGGCGGCGATCGCGGCCGCGCCGAGCAGCGCCGCATTCGATCGAGGTACGAACCCGCCTGCAGCGGCGTGGTGCTCTATCTCGGCCTGGATCGGCAGTACGACCACCTCGCCCACCACAACTTCATGTTCTCGACCGACTCGCGTCGGGAGTTCGACGATCTGTACCGGAAGGGCGTGCCCGCGGAGGATCCGACGCTCTATCTCTGCGTGCCGAGTCGTACCGACGAGGGACAGGCGCCCGAGGGTTGCGAAGCGCTCTACATCCTCGTCCACACCCCGTACCAGCGGCCCGGCCAGCGCTGGGAGGGTCCGGGCGGCCTGCTGGAGAGCTACCGGGAGGTCATCCTCGCGAAGCTCCGCCGCAACGGCATGCCCGACATCGACGAGCACATCCGCGTCGAGCGTTCCCTGACGCCCTCGGGCATCGACCGGATGTACAACGCCGAGGGCGGAGCGATCTACGGACTCGCCTCGCACGGCCGGCTGCACGGCGGGTTCAAGCCTCGCAATCGCAGCCGGGTGCACCCGAACCTGTATCTCGCCGGCGGCAGCGCCAACCCCGGCCCCGGCACCCCGATGGTCATGATGAGCGGCGTGACGGCGGCATGGTCGGCGGCGGAGGACTTCGGCCTGCCTCGCGGTCGGCGGACGGCGGA
>Ga0075477_10000575_pt1 | contig 16057 bp, 10 predicted proteins | sample DEB08_DNA_FD_76338 | JGI IMG/M metagenome (GOLD analysis project Ga0075477, IMG submission 76338) | Aqueous microbial communities from the Delaware River and Bay under freshwater to marine salinity gradient to study organic matter... | ecosystem: Environmental > Aquatic > Marine > Coastal ...
CGCCCGCGCCGCCCGCGCCGGGAGCACGGCGGCCGCTTCGGCGATCGCGGCGGATCGGAGTCCTCAGGGTGATGGCGGTGATCGGAGTGGCAGCCCGGCGGATGCCGACGACGACCCCGACGTGACGGGTCGTCCGCGGGCATCGGCGGCGACCGGAGGACGCGTTCGGCGTTGACCGAACACGGCGAACGCCGGCGGAACGTGTCGGGACCTTCCCGGTCCCCGATCCCGAGACCGCCCTCACCGCCCGCCACCTGCCGCAAGTTCACGGCGCAACTTCACGGCGCAACTTCACAGATTGTTGACCGATTCCGGTCGAGACCGGCAGCCCAGTTGCCGATCCCCACCTTCGACCGCTTCTCGGTCCCTGCTCCCAGCACTCCGATCCCAGCACTTGGATCCCGTACCGGGTCCGCATCAGGCGGGCCGTCCCCGAACCTCGAGACCGAACCATGTCGACCGATCTCAACTTCGTCCGCAACATCGGCATCTGCGCCCACATCGACGCCGGCAAGACCACCGTCACCGAGCGCATCCTCTACTACACCGGGAAGAACTACAAGATGGGCGAGGTGCATGAAGGCACCGCGACCATGGACTTCCTTTCGGAGGAGCAGGAGCGGGGCATCACCATCCAGTCCGCCGCGACCACCTGCCCGTGGGAGCACGCCGGCAAGACCTACAAGATCAACCTGATCGACACCCCGGGCCACGTCGACTTCACCATCGAGGTCGAGCGGTCGCTTCGCGTGCTCGACGGCGCGGTGGCGGTCTTCGACGGCAAGGAGGGCGTCGAGGCGCAGTCCGAGACCGTCTGGCGGCAGGCCGACCGCTACCGGGTCCCCCGCATCTGCCTCGTCAACAAGATGGACAAGCTCGGGGCGGACTTCGAGTTCAGCTTCGGCACGATCCGCGAGCGTCTCGGCGCGAACGCGATCGCCGTGCAGATCCCCATCGGCGCCGCCGACACCTTCGAGGGCCTCATCGACCTCGTCGGCATGCGGGCGTACTACTTCGACTCCACCGAACTCGGCTCGAAGGTCGAGGAGCGGGACATCCCCGAGAACCTCCAGGAGATGGCCGAGCTCTGGCATCACGAACTCGTCGAGAAGGCCGCCGAACTCGACGACGACCTCATGGAGAAGTACCTCGAGGACGCGGACTCGATCACGCCCGAGATGATCAAGGCCGCCCTTCGCAAGGGCACCATCTCCCGCGAGTGCTTCCCGGTCTTCTGCGGTTCGGCGCTCAAGTACGTCGGCGTGCAGCGGATCCTCGACGGCGTCATCGACTACCTGCCCAACCCGACCCAGGTCCCCCCGGTCGAGGGCGTCGATCCCCGCGACAGCGAGACGAAGCTCAGCCGCCCCCACAACCTCGAGGCTCCATTCTCGGCGCTGGTGTTCAAGGTGGTCTCGGACTCCCACGGCGATCTGACCTACATGCGGGTCTACTCCGGCGTCCTCGAGAAGGGCGCCCGCGTGCTGAATCCCGTCAACAACAAGCGCGAGATCGTCTCCCGCATCTTCGAGATGCACGCCAAGGACCGGCAGGCCCTCGAGAGCGCCGGCGCCGGCCAGATCGTCGCCGTCATCGGGCCGAAGAACTCGACGACCGGCGACACCCTCTGCAGCAACGACGATCCGATCGTGCTCGAGCGGATGGACTTCCCCGAGCCGGTGATCTCGATGTCGATCGAGCCCAACACCGCCGAGGACAAGAAGAAGCTCGGCGAGGCCCTCACCACGATTCGCCGCGAGGATCCCTCGTTCCGGTCCAACTACAACGACGAGACCGGCGAGACCATCATCGCGGGCATGGGCGAGTTGCACCTCGAGATCATCAAGAACAAGCTCGTCCGCGACATGAAGGTGAACGTCACCGTCGGCAAGCCGCGGGTCAGCTATCGCGAGACCATCACCGGCGCCGCCGCCGACGTGCGCGGCCTCTTCAAGAAGCAGACCGGCGGCCGCGGCCAGTTCGGCGACGCGGTGGTCAGCGTCAAGCCCTTCACCAAGGAGGAGGCCGAGGCCGAGGGTCTCAAGTTCGTCGACGGCATCTGCTTCGTCGACAAGATCACCGGCGGCGTGATTCCCCGCGAGTACATCCCCTCGGTCGAGCATGGCGTGCGGCATGCCGCCGCGAGCGGCGTTCTCGGCGGCTTCCCGATGATCAACGTCAAGGTCGAGCTGGTCTTCGGCTCCTACCACGACGTGGACTCCAGCCAGGTCGCGTTCGAGCAGGCCGGAGCGCTCGCGTTCCGGCAGGCGTGCACCAAGGCGGGGCTCGCCCTCCTCGAACCGATCATGAAGCTGACCGTGACCACGCCCGACGAGTTCTTCGGCAACGTCTCCGGCGACATCGCGAGCCGCCGCGGCCAGATCAACGACTCGGAGATGCGAGGCAACGTCCGCGTGGTCTCCTCCGAGGTGCCGCTGTCGGAGATGTTCGGCTACACCACCACGCTTCGCAGCATGACCCAGGGCCGGGCCACCAGCACCATGGAGCCGCTCGAGTACCGCATCATGCCGGACCGGCTCAAGGACGCGGTCCTCACCCAGGGCTGATCGCCGCTCGAATCCCGAATCCGCAACGGACCGGTCCCTCGCGGGCCGGTCCGTTTCGTTCGATGCCGACCGGACTTCGGACGGGAAGTCGGACGTGAATCGACGCATGCCGTCGCCGTAAGATCCCCTGCGATGTCCGACCCCCCGCTCGTCGACGCCGAGGAGATCCCCGAGGAACTTCGGGATCATGGAGACCATCGGGAGTATCGCGGCGAGTTCGAACTCGATCTGGTCCGGTGGTTCCGGCGACGGTTCGCGTGGATGTGCGGGGTCTACGCGGTGCTGCAGACCTTCATCTTCGCCTCGCTGCTGGCGCTGGCGCTCTCTGGCCTTCCTGCGGAGACGGATGCCCCCACCGCATCCGTCTCCGTCGGCGACGGCGTGACCCTCGCCCTCGGCGAGCTTGCGACCTCTCCCGACGAGGTTCCCGCAGCTTCGGATTCGCCTTCGGACTGGCGCATCGGCACCCTCGTCGACGCGATCTCCGCGGCGCTGGGCCTCGTCGCGATCGCGATCTTCGCCCTGAAGATCCGACCCCGCATCGACAACCGGATCGGGGCGCTGTCCGCCGCGACCCGACTGCTCCTGCTGCTGGGCGCCTTGATCGTGGCCGGCGAGTTCGTGAAGCGAATCGTGGCGCCGGAGATGGTGGTCTCGCCGCTCGCGTCGGTGATGCTGCTGCACTTCTCCGCGTGCCTGTTCCTGCCGTGGACTCCACGGGAGTCGGTTCGCCCGATCCTCCCGCTGCTGGTGGCCTGGGCGGGGTACCGCCTGATCGTCGGAATCGTCGCGCTGCTGGCGTCTTCCGCCCGGTTCGAATCGCTCGTGGTCACCGTCGTCGAGGTCGTGGCGAGCCCGATGATCCTGCTTCCGGGCATGGGCCTCTGCTGGTGGCGCCTGCGGCGATACCGACGCCGCTTCGGCAGGGAGTTCACGGGTCGAAAGCTGCGGGCCCTTCGGCGGGAGATCAAGCAGGCCCGCACCATCCACGACAGTCTGTTTCCAGCCACCTTCGAAGCGGCCGACCCGATTCGCTTCGACTACGCCTACGCCCCCGCGAGCGATCTCGGCGGAGACTTCCTCCACGTCCACCGCCACGTGGACGGCGCCGTGACCATGGTGCTGCTCGACGTCACCGGACACGGCCTCTCCGCGGCGATGACCGTGAACCGGCTCGTCGGCGAGATCGAGCGCCTGCACGCCGAGCGACCCGACACCGGTCCCGGAGAACTGCTTGCGGGCCTCAACCGCTACGTCCATCTGACCCTCGCCCGGCACTCGCTGCTCGCCACCGCGGCCGCCGTGCTCGTCGATCCCGCACGCGGCGCCGTCCGCATCGCCAACGCCGGCCACCCGCCGGTGCTGCGGCGAAGGCGCAACGGCGTGCTGGACCACTACGGAGCGACCGAGCCGCTGCTCGGGGCCCTGCCGTCCGAGGAGTTCGGCACCTTGGAGCACGAGTTCGAACTCGCGCCCGGCGAGACCCTGTTCGCATACACCGACGGTGCGTTCGAGGCTCGCGATCGCACCGGGCGCGAACTCGGGCTCGACGGCTTCGCACGACTCTGCGGCGGCCAACCGGCCCCTTCCCGATGGCCGAGCCACCTGCTGCGGATCGTCGAGGGCTTCGAGGGACCGATCCGCGGCGACGACGTGCTGGTCGCGACCCTCGCCTGGACCGGCGTCGGCGTCGACCGACCGAACCCCGCGCCCCCGCGCGGCGGCACCCGAACCTTCGAGGAGGAGACCATCGCATGACCGTGGATCGCGACGACCGGGATGCCGAACTTCTGCGGATGGCGGTGCGCCTCGCGCTTCGAGGCCACGGGCTGGTCGAGCCCAATCCCATGGTCGGCTGCGTCGTGCTCGACGCCTCCGGACGCATCGCGGGCCTGGGCCACCACCGTCGCGTCGGCGGGCCGCACGCGGAGATCGAGGCCCTTGCGGCCGCGGGCGAACGGGCTCGCGGTGGAAGCCTGCTCGTCACGCTCGAGCCGTGCAACCACCAGGGCCGCACCGGGCCCTGCACCGAGGCGATCCTCGACTCGGGGATCGCCCGCATGGTCTACGGCGAACCGGATCCCAATCCCGTCGCCGGTGGAGGCGCCCGACGCCTCGCCGACGCCGGTCTCGAGGTCGTCAAGCGCGACGATCTCGAGGAGGTCAGACGCCTCAATCGTCCGTTCATGCACCGCATTCGGACCGGCCGGCCGTGGGTGGTGGCGAAGTGGGCGCAGACCCTCGACGGCAAGATCACCGGCGGCGCCGGAGACGGGCGCTGGATCTCCAGCGGACTCAGCCGTCGTCTGGTCCATCGCGAACGCGGGTGCTGCGACGCGATCCTCACCGGCATCGGCACCGTGCTTGTCGACGATCCGCTGCTGAACGTCCGCGACGTGCCGTCGCGTCGCACACCGCTTCGGGTGGTGGTCGATGCACGCCTGCAGATTCCGCTGTCGTCCAAGCTCGTCGCCACCGCCGCCTCGCAGCCGACCCTCGTGGTCTGCGACAGCGAGGTCCGACGAAGCGATGCGGATCTCGCGGCCCAACTCGAAGCCCGCGGGGTGACCCTGCTCGACCTGCCCGCGACCGGCGGCGAACTCCCGCTTCGCACGTTGTGCGAGCGACTCTCGGCGGACTTCGGCGTCGCACGGGTGCTCGTCGAAGCCGGAGCCCGCCTGCTGGGCCGTCTGTTCCGCAATGGTCTCGTCGACGAGGCCTGGGTCTTCGTCGCGCCGCGGGTCGCCGGCGGCGACAGCGGCATGCCTGCGGTGGCCGGCGCCACCGAGGGCGGCCTCGTGGAGAGTCTGGGCCTGCGACTCGAGTCGATCCGACGCCGCGGCGACGACCTCGTGCTCGGCTACGGGGTGCCGTCCGACGCCGGGACCAGGCCGTAGGCGGCCGGATCGAGGTCGAGCGTGAACGACTCGGGGAAGATCCGCAGGACGTCGTCCCCGTTCTCGAGCGCCCACCGTCCCCGATCGGGCTCCCGCGCGACCCGCACGGTGTCGAGCGGGCGCCCCGAGATGTCCTCGAGAATCACCAGCGCCTCGGAGAGCTCCGCGGGGAACGGGGTGATGGAGATCTCCGGGGCGCGGGTCTCGAGCAGCGCGTCGAGCAGCGCGTTCGCCCGCGCGGCGTCGCACGGGACGGCATCGACGACCTCGCCCCGCTCGTCGAGCGACTCGGCCACGAAGCCGTCGAGTTCGCGGCGGATTCGAAAGGCCGCGTCGCCGCGCCGGATCTCGAGCATGCCGACCTCCTCCGGCACCGCACCGCTGCCGGTCGGATCGATCAGGCTCGCCAGCGGCCGCAACGCCGCGGCCCGCGATCCCTCCGCCAGCAGCACCACCGTCGGTCGGCCCGCGATGCGGGCGAATCGATCGGTCGAACCCGGACCGAAGAGGCTTCCGATCTCGAGGGCCTCGCGAAGCCATGAGACCTCGCCGTCCGGCGAGACGACGCGGCGCTCCAGCACCAGGGTCTCTGCGGGCCGATCCAGCCCGTAGGTCGCGGGATCCTCGACCTCGTCGTCGAAGAACGCCGCCGCCTCGACTCGGGAGAGCGCCGCGATCCACTCGTCCATCGCGACGGCATCGAGGCGGGTTCGGAACGGCGCCGCCAGCGCCCAGCGCCGACCGGTTCGCTCGATCGCGACCGAGGGGGCGCCCACGAGTTCGATCGTGATCCGATCGATTCCCTCCTCCGGAGCGTCGAGCAGACGACGACGACGCCACGACCGAGGTTCGCCGTCGAGCACGCGATCATGCAACGCCGCATCCACCGCGTGAGCCGACGATTCGCCGTCGCGCCTGATCCACGCCCGACCCGCGACGCCGCGTCGTCCGAGGTCCAACGCCGCCGAGCGAGGTTCCCCGTCGGTTCGCCACTCGAACGTCACTCGACCCAACGGCGGGTCGAGGCCGAGCGCCGCCGCGTCGTCGATCTCGACCTCGCGACTCGTGCGCAGGCCCTCGGCGGCGGTCGCGTGGCGTCGCATCGAGACCGGATCCATCGGATGCTCGAAGGGCGCCGTCTGCCACCACCGGCCCTCGCGTCGCTCGAAGCGCAGCATCGTCTCGTCGGGTCGCTCGATCTCGATCGCCTCGATCCGATCGACCGGAAGTTCGCCGGCGGCGAACAACGGCCGAGGCCCCATCGTCGCCGACACGGGCGTGCGGCCGAGCCACCACGCCACCGCGGCGAGCGCGGCGGCGGCGACCCACCATCCGATCGTCGCGCGGATGCTCATCGGGCCCGCTCCCGCCGTCGCCAGATCACGCCTCCGACGAGAAGGGGCAGCACGGGGAGACCGACGAGCAGTCCCGCCGTCCAGGCGGCCCGGTCGGCCGGAGCGATGCCGGCGAGTCGTGCCACCTCGCGTCCGGGGCCGCCACCACCGACCCATTCGTCGAGGCCGGCGAGCCAGGCGATGCCGCTGCGAGCCAGTTCGCGATTGCCGGGGTTCGCGAAGGCGACCCGCTCGCCGCCGAGCGGCACCGTCCGGTCCGCCAGATTCGACAGCAGCCAACCGTTGGCGGCGACCACGAGGGCCCGCTGCACGCCGCCGTCGGGCCGGGGCCGCTCGATCGCCGCGACCACCGGACGTGCGTCGTCATCGCGCTTGGCCTCGGGCACCCGATCGATGTCGCGAAGGCGTCGCCAGTCCTCCTCGACCCATCGCGTCTCCGACGGCGCCAGTCCCAGGACCGCCGTGGCGGGGCCGTCCGCGTCCAGCGAGATCGGCACCGGATAGAAGAGCAGCAGCGCCTGATCGTCGAGCACCGCGCCGAGCGGATGCGTGGTCTCCCCTTCCGCGGCGAGGTGGGTCGCCTGCGGCTCGCGTGCCTCCTCACCCGGTGGAAGTTCGAGCAGGGTGCGGGCGGTGTCGGCGTCGACGCCGAGCCCCGCGGCGAGTTCCGCCCAGGGATCCTGCCCACCAAGCAACGGCAGCACGCTCGGTCCCACGCTCAGGAGCACCGGTCGGCCGCCCTCGATCAGTTCCCGCGTCGCGTCCAGCAGCGCCGACTCCGCCTCGTCGGGTTCGATGCTTCGCCTGGTCAACGGCGGGATCGGCACGAACACCGTCGGCCCGTCCTGCTCGGCGACGGGCAGCGCGCCGTCGGACGGCCGCCACTCCCGCACCTCGAACCGGGCGGCACGCAGTTCGTCCGCGATCGCCGCCGCCTCGCCGCCGGTGTCCTGGCGCCGCAGCATCGATCTCGGCTCGGTGTGCATCAGGATCGCCACGGGCGGCGCGGGCATGTCCAGCGAACGCACCGCCGCCACCAGCAGCTGCTCGCCTCGAAACCGCCGATCGAACCGGACGGTCTCGGCATCCGCGAAGGTCGACCGCGGCAGGATCTGCCAGCCCGGCACCACCACGGCGCCATCGGGGCCGCTCACCACCGCGGCCTCGCCGCCCGCGATCGCGGTGGCGATCTCGCCGAGCTTCGAGCGCGGAAGACGCTCGAGGCGATCCATCGAGCCCCGAAGCGACCTGGCGATGCGCGACGCACGGGGATCCCTGGGCAGTCCCGCCGCCAACTGGTCCGAGCGGGCACGGTGGTGCGCGGCGAGCGCGCTGCGCGCCGATTCGAGATCGGGAAACGGTCGTGCCGACGAGGTCTCGAGCAGCCGGCGGATCTCCTGTTCGAGACGAGGGCCGGTGGTGGCGACCTGTTCGAGCATCGCCGACGTGGCCGCAAGCACCTCGAGCGAGGCCGCGTCCGCATCGGCGCGGGCCCGAGCCGCCGCGAGACGGCCCTTCGCTCGCGGCGATTCCTCGATGGCGAAGGCGACGAGTTCGTCGAATGCGACCATCGCCTCCTCGATCGCTTCGGTCGCGTTCCGGGATTCCTCCTCGAACCCCGCGGCGAGGCGCTCGAGCAGCGCCTCGTACGCTCCGAGATCCTCCGGACGCGTGGGATCGATCCGGCCGACCTCGATGGCGGGATTCGCTTCGGCGAAACGCCGCAGCACCTCGTCGACCTGTTCCAGCAGGGCTCGATCCCCCTGCTCCTCGACGACGAGCAGATCGATCGACCAGGGCCCCTCGAGATCGGCAAGCAGTTCCCTCGTCTCGGGAGCCAGGCTGTAGGCCCGCGTGCGGGTGAGATCGAGGCGGACCCGCAGCGCCGGCACCGAGGCGATGGCGACGATCGCGACGCCGCAGGCGAGGACGCCGCCGACCCGAAGGGTCAGATGGGCCAGGCGTCCGAGGCGGCCGAGACCCGTGGGACTTCTTCGTTCGTCGCGTCCGAGCGAGATCGTCGCGAGCAGCAGGAAGATCGCGATCAGCACGAGGAAGTAGACCAGATCGGCGCTGTCGAAGAGACCGATCACGAAGTCGTCGAGGCGCCGCAGCGGATCGAGCGCCTCGAGCCGATCCGGCCAGGCGCCGCCGAGCCACGTCGGCAGCAGCTTCACGGCGACGACCGCGGCGAGCCACGGAAACATCGCGCCGAGATAGGCCAGCACCTGACTGGTGCCCATGCTCGAGGCGAGGATGCCCACGGCGGCGATCGAGGCGCCCACGAGAAGCAGGCCGAGCACGCCGCAGAGGATCTCCCCCGGATCGGGACGGCCGAACAGTTCGAGCGGCACCGCCAGCACCGCGATGGGCAGCAGCATCGCCGCAAGCACCACGACGGCGGCGATGAACTTGCCCATGACGATCGAGCCGACGCCGATGGGGGCGCTTCGCAGGATCTCGAGCGTGCCCTGCCGACGCTCCTCGGCGATGCTCCGCATGGCGACCGCCGGAGCCAGCAGCAGCGTCGCCCATCCCAGCGCCACCAGCACCGGGCGAAGGTTCGCGATCTCCCCGTCGCGGAAGGTGACCGACAGGAACACCACCGCCGCAAGCAGGCCCGTGGCGGACATCAGCACCCACGCGAGAGGTGTCGTGAAGGCACCGAGCAGATCACGCCTGGCAATCGCGATGGCTCCACTCACCTCGCGGGCCCTCCAGCGAAGTGGACGAAGGCGTCCTCGAGGGTGCGCCGCGGCGGTTCGATCGCCCGCACGCCCCCGCCAGCGGCGAGGATCGCCGCCGTCAGCGACTCGGGTCGAGCGCGGCCCTCGACGAATTCGATCTCGTGGGCGATCCAGACGCCCTCGGCGCCCGGAGTCTCGGCCCCGGATCCCCCCGCCGGCACGAGTCGCGCTCCCGGAAGGCCCGCCAGCACCGCGGCAAGGCGGGCGGGCGGCAGATCGGTGACGCACCGCCACACGCCGTGACCGGCACCGGCACTTCGAAGCGACTCGATCGATCCCGCGGCGACCGACCGGCCATCCAGCACCAGGACCGCCTCGTCGCAGACCGCCTCGACCTCGGCCAAGAGGTGACTGCTGAGCAGCACGGTGCGCTCCTCCGCGAAGCTCTTGAGCAGCACGCGGAACTCGCGGACCTGAATCGGGTCGAGGCCCTCGGTCGGCTCGTCGAGCAGCAGCACCGAGGGACGCCCCAGCAGCGCCGCGGCGAGGCCGACTCGCTGTCGGAATCCGCGACTCAGGGCGCCGACGACGCGGCGTCGCACTCCGGCGAGGCCGCACGCCTCGACGACCCGATCGATCTCGGCCCGGCGGGATCCCTCGCGACCGCAGATCCGCCATCGAAAGGCCAGCAGCTCGTCCACCCGCATCTCGGGATGGCACGGAGCCCCGTCAGGCAGATAGCCGATCCGCCGACGGGCCTCGCGAGGCGCCGCGAGCGCGTCGAGGCCGTCGATCTCGATCCTTCCCTCGTCGGGACGCAGCGATCCGACGAGCATCCGCAGCGTGGTGGTCTTTCCCGCGCCGTTGGGGCCGAGGAAGCCGCAGATCCGACCCGCCCCCACCTCGAGGGAGAGGCCGGAGACGGCTTCGACGGGACCGAATCGCTTGACGAGGTCGTGCGCGACGATCATGGAGGACTGCGGACGCGGATGGGAGGCCGGCACCGATCCGAGAGGACCGGCCCAGGCCCGGAGATTGCCGGGGAGCCTTCCGGCGATTTCCCGGCGACTTCCCTTCATCGGGGACGCGGCGGAGTCTACTCCACGTCCCTCGAGGACTCGCGAGTTCGTCCGCTCCGACGACAACCGTTGCGTGGCCGGACGCGAACCCGTCGATAGACTCCGCACGTGGTTCGCGACGTCGCCCCCGAGGGGGAGGACGCACGACGACTCCGATGACCGCCCCGAATCGCCCGCTGCTTCTCGTCTCGACCCTGGCCTCGCTCGACGGCCTGCCCCCGGAGGTGCGCGCCGTCCTCGACGCGCGGTTCGAGATCGCCGAGACGGATCGCGCCGCCGGCGGTCGGATGGACGAAGGCTCGGTGCTCGAGATCGTGGGCGGCCTCGGCGAGGGTGTGGGCCTGGTGGATCCGCGCGGCGAGGTTCTGTGGATGAACGCCCGTCTTGCCGCGGTCAGTCCGGCGATGCTGCGGGCCTTTGCCGACGCCTGCGTGCAGGGCCTCGAACAACTCGCCGAGTTCGACACGGAGGAGACCACCGAGCTCGAGGCCGGCGGGCCGCATTCGGTGCGGGAGTCGCTGTCCCTCGAGGAATCCGAGTTCGAGGTGGTGGTGGCGCCCTTCACCGCAGAGGGCGGCGAACGACGCGCCATCGGCCTGCTGCTGGACGTCACCGCCAACCGACGACTGCAGAATCGCATCGAACAGGTGGATGTGGCCGGAGGAGAACTGCTCGACCTCGACACCGAGTGGGTCTCGCGACCCGTGACGGTCCGCCTGCGTCAGATCGAGGACCGGCTCGCCCGCGGCATCGAGTCGATCCTCGGCGAGGCCGCCTTCGAGGTGCGCCTCGTCGAGCCGCGCACCGGGCAGCTCGAACTGGTCATGAGCCGCGGCATCGAGCCGCTTCCCATCGGACAGCGGATGTTCGCCCGCCCCGAGGGCCACGGCATCTCCGGCCTCGTCGCATCGAGCGGCGAGGGCTACGTCTGCGGCGATGCGGCGTCCGACATCCGCTTCATGAGCGGACTCCCCGAAGCCGCCAGCAGCGTGACCGTGCCGCTGCGTCGCGGCGAACGGGTGATCGGCACCCTGAACGTCGAGAGCACCGTGCCCTCTCGCTTCGGCGAGGAGGACCGGTTCTGCCTCGAGCTGTACGGGCGCTACCTCGGCCTCGCTCTCACCATCCTCGACATGCTCGTCGTCGAGCGCTACACGACCAACCGACAGGTCGTGGAGAACATCTCCTCGGAGATCCGCGGGTCCCTCGCGGCACTCGCCGACCTCGCCGGCCGCCTCGATCTCGGCGGCGATGCCGCCTCGGCGGGTTCGCTGCGGGAGGCCACCGCGGCCATCGAGGCCAGACTCGACACCTCCGCGGGCGGCCCCCAGTCGATCCTCGGCGCCGAGGCGTTCCTGCGCGACGCGGAGATCGAGTCGACGCTCTCCGGGCATCGCGTGCTCGTCGCCGACGACGAGCCCCAGATTCGCCAGACCATTCGCGCGGTGCTCGAGCGTTGCGGGTGCGAAGTGACCGTCTGCGAGGACGGCGCCGCGGCGATCGAGGCGATCGAGGCGACCGGCTCGGCCGCCGCAGAGCCGTTCGAGCTGGTGATCAGCGATGTCCGGATGCCCGATCGCAACGGCTACGAGGTGTTTCGGGCCGCCAAGGACGCCGCCGCGGACACGCCGGTGATCCTCATGACCGGATTCGGCTACGACCCCCACCACTCGATCGTGCGTTCGAGCCAGGAGGGGCTGCACTGCTTCCTCTTCAAGCCGTTCCAGGTCGGGCAACTGCTCGACGAGGTCCGCAAGGCCCTCCGCGAACGCGCCACCTGACGTCCGGATCGCTCAGGGCCGAACCGCGAAGGCGATTCGATCGTGGCCCTCGTGGTCGGGGATGATCGAGATCGACTCGAATCCCGAGGCCTCGAGTCGTTCACGGATGCGCAATCCCTGATCGAACTGGAACTCGAGCAGGATCGCGCCGCCGGGTTCGAGATGATCGCCCGCCGACTCGATGAGGCGGCCGAGCACCGCCAGGCCGTCCGGACCGCCGCGCAACGCCGTCTCCGGCTCGAACCTCACGTTCGCGGGCACCTCGGCCCAGCGGGCGTCGTCGATGTACGGCGGATTCGCGCAGATCAGATCGAAGCGACGCCCCGCGACCGGATCGAAGAGGTCGCCCACCGCGAACTCGATCCGCTCCGAGACTCCGTGCCGTTCGGCGTTGCGGCGTGCCGTCTCGATGGCCGACGCCTGCAGATCGGTCGCAACCAGCGAGATCGAGAGGCCCCGGGACCTCGCCGAGGCGGGGTCGGCCTCGACCTCTTCGGGAGCCGGCACAAGCGGTGCGGCATGGTCGATCTCGTCGCTCGGCGCCGCGAAGGTCTGGACTTCGGCAACCGCCTCGAGCGGAATGTCCCCTGCACCTTCGATGCGGCTCGACGCGAGTTCCGCGGCGCGCGCGGCGGCACGTGCCGCGTGGACTTCGCTGCGTCGCTCCGGTGGACGCGCATCCAGTGCGAGACTGATCGCAATGCAGCCGCTTCCCGTGCCGACATCGAGAACCGAGACCGCGGCGTCCGCGGAACGCGCTCGGATCCAGGACAGGGCTTCGCCGACCAGCGTCTCGGTGGCCGGACGCGGAATCAGCACCTCGGGTCCGACGTGATAGGGACGGGAGAGGAACCAGCCCTCGCCGACGAGGTGCTGGACGGGCTCGTGCCGCGCCGCACGAGCCACCAGCGCCCGCAGCGCCGCCCGCTCCTCGGCGGAGGCCGGCCGCTGCGGCTCCATGTAGAGGCGCAGGCGATCGCACCCAAGCACCGACGAAAGCAGCAGTTCGGCGCAAACCCGAGGACTGTCCACGTTCCGCTCGTCGAGATGGTCCCGGATCCAGCGCAGCAGTTCGGCGGTCCGCCAGACCTTGCCCTCTCCCGCGGTTCGACCGGAGTCTGCGGCGGGCATCGCTTGGGGACGATCCGGTGGTGGTTCGGGAGGCATGAAGAGCGGATCCGTCTGGACGGGAGGCGGAGCGTGGAGGATCGGACGCATCGTGTTCGTCGGATTCACCGACGAACCTCCTCGACCCGACGAGCCGCCCTCCGCCAGCATCGTTGCGAAACGACCGTGGCGTCAACCTCGGCGCAGAACCGCGTCTTCCGCCCCGCCCGAGCGGACATGCACCTGCGGGTATGATCCGCCAGTCCGCCCAGTTTCGCTCTCCTGCCGACGTCCCTTCATGACCGCATCCCCTCCGCACCGGTTTCGCCCCCAGGACCTCCTCGAGCAGGTGCGGGCGAGAGACGTCTTCGACTCCCTGACGACGACCGAACTCGACGGGGGTGGGCAGCGGCTGGAGTGCGCCGCTCGCGACGCCGCCGAACCGGCGTTCTACCGCCTCGACGTCGCCACCGACGGCAGCACGACCATCAGCCTCGTCACCTCGGACCGCTGGCTCAGCGAGTCGATCGAGTCCGACCTGATGCACTTCGGTGATCCCATCGAGGAACTCGTCGCCGAGGAACTGGAGGAACTCGACGGCACGCCTCCGGCCGGCGGACTCGTCGTGCGTCACTTCCGAAGCGACGACCTGCTCTACACCTTCGAGACGCCACTCCCCAAGGACGCCGACGGCGAGACCGCGGTCCTCTGGCTGCTGGCCTACGAAGCCGCCTTCCGCGAGCTCGGGGACATGACCGCCGACGACGAGGACTGATCGCCGCCCATGCCTCCTCGCGTGCTGATGCTTGGTTGGGAATTCCCCCCGTTCATCACGGGTGGTCTCGGCACGGCCTGTCACGGCCTGACCAAGGCCCTCGATCGGGCCGGCGTTCCGGTGACCTTCGTCCTGCCTCGGCCGATCCCTGCCGACAGCTCCTCCCACGTCGATCTGGTCACCCCCGGCCGCCTTCCCCTGCTGCCCAACGGACCGCCGATCGAGCGGCGTCGCCGCCTCGAACCGGCGAAGGCCGCCACCGGCTCGGGTCCCGCCGATCCCGCCGAGGCGGAGTGGTGGCGGGATCTCGAGCGGGGCCGGCTCGGGCCGTTGGTCGAGCGCCTGCAGCACGGCCGCTTCCTGCCGCTGCCGGAGTCCTTCATCGCCGCCTACACCTCGACGGCACCCAACCCGGTCTGGGATCGGATCGTCGCCGAGGGTGGGCTTTCGCGGGAACGTCTCGAATCCCTCGCCCGCAGCGGTGCGTTCGAGAGCCTTCGCGGCACCGCCGAGAACGACCTCGACATGACCCTGATGGAGCTGCTGCCCGAGGCCGGGCCGCCGGAACGCCGCCGCAGCGCCTACGGCCCCATGGCCGCCGACTACAGCGGCGACCTCGTCGCCGAAGCCGATCGCTACGCGAGGTTCTGCGTCGAGGCGACCGAGGGACTCGAGTACGACGTCATCCACGCCCACGACTGGCTCACCTACACGGCGGGCCTCACCCTGTCGCGGATGACCGGCAAGCCGCTGGTGATCCACGTCCACGCCACCGAGTTCGATCGCTCGGGCGAGCACGTCAACCAGACCGTCTACAACATCGAGCGACGCGGCATGCACGGGGCCGACCGGGTGATCACCGTCAGCATGCTGACCCGCAACGTCGCCGTGAGCCGCTACGGCTGCGACCCGAACAAGATCGACGTGGTCTACAACGGCGTCGATCTCGAACCGACCCAGGCGGGCCTGCAGCCGATCGGGCGCCGAGACAAGATCGTCCTCTACTTCGGCCGGATCACCCACCAGAAGGGACCGGAGTACTTCATCGCCGCCGCCAAGCGGGTGCTGGAACTCGAAGACGACGTGAAGTTCGTGGTGGCGGGATCGGGCGACCTCGCCGCCCACATGATCAGCCTCGCCGCCGAGGCCGGGATCGGCCACAAGGTCCTCTTCACCGGCTTCCTCCGCGGCAAGGACATCGCCCGGGTGTTCGCGATCGCGGATCTCTACGTGATGCCGAGCGTCTCCGAGCCGTTCGGCATCGCTCCGCTCGAGGCGATCAGCCACAACGTGCCGGTCCTCATCAGCAAGAGCTCCGGCGTCAGCGAGGTGCTCGTCAACGCCCTGAAGGTCGACTTCTGGGATGTGGACGACATGGCCAACAAGATCGTGGCGGTGCTGCGGTATCCCCCGCTCTCGCGGACCCTCGTCGAGCACGGGCAGTTCGAGGTCCGGGGCATCACCTGGGACGGCGCCGCCTCGAAGTGCGTCGAGACCTACGAGCGGGCGATCGCGGAGAAGTGACCGGGGGCCGGCCCGGCGGCCGTCTCGCGGCTTCGCCGTCTCCGACGCGGGAACGGCGAGCCTCGCTACACTCCCCACCGAACCGACGCGCGCGTAGCTCAATTGGATAGAGCATCGGCCTTCGAAGCCGAGGGTTGGGGGTTCGAGCCCCTCCGCGCGTGTTTCCCGCTCGACGGCCGGCCCTCAGCCGGTCCAGTGCCCGAGCACGATCGCGAGATCGATCCCGTCGACCGAGCCGCTGCCGTCGCAGTCGCCCAGCGAGGCATCGGTCCCCCAGAACGCGAG
>Ga0075477_10000581_pt1 | contig 15983 bp, 14 predicted proteins | sample DEB08_DNA_FD_76338 | JGI IMG/M metagenome (GOLD analysis project Ga0075477, IMG submission 76338) | Aqueous microbial communities from the Delaware River and Bay under freshwater to marine salinity gradient to study organic matter... | ecosystem: Environmental > Aquatic > Marine > Coastal ...
GAAATATAAATCCCCTAAATCTAAAGCTGAACCATCTGGGTCTTGTGTTGGTGCAGTTGCACTAGCACCTAAATATGTATTTGCGAAACTGTTTACTGAATTTATATTTGTAGCTACTGTATTAATAGAAGCTACTGTGCCTGAAGCACCTAAAGCTGTAATCTCTGTATCTAATCCTGCAACAGTATTAATGTTAGCTGAATTATTATTAACAGCAGTTACATCTGCTGAAATTGTATTTACTCCACTAATATCTGTTCTGATATTATTTAGGTTTGTAATTTCTGTACCTAATGCACCTAATGTTCCAATTTCTGTTGCAACAGCACTTACTGCTGAAACATTATTAGTAGGTGAAATTTGTCCTGCAACTAAATTTACATTAGCTGAATTAGTATCAACATTAGTAACATTAGTTCTAATATTATAGACACCTTGAATTTCTGTATTTAGACCTGCAAGTGTACTTAATCCATTTGTAGTAACTGTACCATCTTCTAGGTCAGCTAAAGTTTGAATATCTGTTTCGTTGTTAGCAACTGTAGTAACATCTGCATTAATAGTTCCAACAGTATTTACATTAACTATATTATTAGCAACTACTTCTATTTCAGAAGTTGCTTCGTTTAAATCATTTGCAACAGTTTCTACTTCAGAGATAGCTTCGTTTAAATCATCAGCTACTTTAATTACATCATTGATGTTAGTAGCTACTGTAGTAATTGATGGCATGTTGGTTGCCACTGTACCAATATCTGTAGCATCATTTGCTACTGCTGTGACATCAGAAGCTATGTTAGCAACATCTGTTACATCAGTGCTTATACCTGCTACTGTATTAATATTGGGGATATTGTTTGATATAAATTGTTTGTTAACAGCATCAGTATTATCTACTGGGTCTGCAACATTTGTTAATCTTTTATTTTGTACGTCCCATTGAAAGTTTGTATTAGAAACTTTAATAACGTCTCCTGCATCATCAATAGCCTCTTGAGACATAAAGAATGCTTGGTCACTATCTGTATCTAAATCGTTTTCTGTAAGTACAGAACCAGAAGCATAATCTACTAATTTAGTACCTTGTGATGTTCTTCTTCTAATTTCGATTGCTACGTCTTGAGCAGGTGCGGTAGTAAAAGTTAGCGTAGTTCCTGCACTATTTAACGTGTAAGCTGTAGTAACAACCCCTGATAATGTAACTGTAAGGTCACTTGTGGCTCTATAACTAAAAGGTATAGAATATGATGTTGTACTGTTATTACCTGTATAACGTACAAAACTATTTGCCATGCGTGATTTTCCTTATGTTTTTAATTGGGTTTTACTAAAAGTGTAAGTTTAGTTGTTTGCTAGGGTTTCTAGCGTTTTGTAATGCTCGTTGTATTTTTTAGCTTTGTTTTCATATAGAGCTTTCTTTCTCTCGCTAAACTCAGGAAACTCTTTCATCATTTGTTTTTTTGAGTATCTGTCGATTTTATGGACAAAATCTATAATTACTTGAGCTTGTAAATCTTTACCATTGATTGTACCAGATGGGTGACGATAAATAGAACTTTGTGGGTCTAATATCATCTTTTCTACATACTGAGCTAAAGTGTATTGTTTACCTTTAAATGATGCTTTGTTGATAATAATTACACCGTTAGCATCAACAGTCGTCTCATTTTTAATTTCAAGCATTCTATCGTATGCAGTCTGGTTTTTTTCATTTCTTAAATCTTTTAAATTTATAGATGTATTGTCACCTTTAACTCTAATACTGATTTGTGGGTGAGTGTATTTAAAATCTCTTTCTCTAATAAATTGAGCTGTTTTTGTATTTTTAAAATTAGTCATAGCAAAAGGTGAAGACCATAATCCACTTTCACCACCTAATCCAAATAACCAACCATTCTTTCTATTAATCTTTTCACCAAACATATTACGTTTAGGCATTACTGCTGTTTTACTGTCCAATGGATTTAGTGTTAACAACCTGTCTGATAATGTGTATAGTTCTCTTTCCCACTCATCATTAACTCTATCTACATATCTTAGACCACCTGATAAAGGAAATGCTTTATAAGCAAACTGAGATAAAACTTGTGTACCAAATCTTTCTGGTTTTCTTGAAAACATAATGTCATCTGAAGTCATCATGTGTATTACTTCTAAAAGATTTTTTGTGTAAAACTTAGATGTAATGTTTCTTGTAAGTGTAGCGACTACACCCATGATAAGCTCAGTTGTATCTTTTTCTACTACGGGGTCTAAATCATCTGTAGTTTCTAAATGTTTGTTTAACAATGCAATAACATCTGCCGCAATAAAGAATGGCATCATTATTGGGTCTAACCTGTTTAATGAAATATATCTACCATCATCTGTTTTGTATGAGTATGGTTGTTCACCAGTGTTAGCTTCTTTGTCTTTTTGTTTTTTGTAGTTAATATCTCCACCACCTACAATTTTACCAGACATAGCTAAGTAGATAGCACTGCCCCATAAAGCCCAACCCATTTGTATTCTTGCTTTTGCTTCTGCCGCCGCTTCTGGGTTAATGTAATCTTTTTTTCTAAATGGATTTAATCCTCTTGCAATTTCACTTCTAAATTTACCATTACCTAATTTCTTTTCAGCTAACATGTGAGCCATTTGAAATTGAAATCTACCTAAAAATGGTAAGTGTTGTGCTGACCACCTTAATAAGTTTGATGGTGTATTAACAAAGTGTAAACCTAATAATCTTAATGACTTATGTTTTGTAGCAATTCTTAAAAGACTACCAGTAAGTTTATCCTCAAGAGCTTTTGTGTTGGGATTTATTTGACCAACGTGTTGTGTGTATGAACCTTCTTGAGCGTAGTATAAAGGTGAGTTTAATCTGGCATTTACAGTTTTATCTACTTCAATGGCAGAGCCATTATCTTTAATATATTGGGCTTCTATCTCTCTTGCTTTTGCTTTGTATTTCTCTCTAAACGGTATTGAGTAACCTGCGGTAAAGTCATTTTTCATTGGCATCAAGTCAGGACTGTCTTCCAATATTTTAGAATTTACTAAAGATGTCATTCTAGCTTTAAACATCATAGATTTAAGAAATTCATCACCTGCTGAAAGAACTCTCATAGGAGCTGATATAACTCTTCCTGCTCCTTTAAATGTTCCCGTAACCATTTTACCTAAACTTGTTCCATCTAAGCCTACAAGGTTAGTGACTGTTTCACCCCAAGCATCAAACAAATCTTGTAGTTGTCCTTGTCTCATAGTGCTATCATGTTTCATTTGCCTACTATCGAGTATTGCTCTGCCTTCAACAAAAGATTTACTAGCTCTTTTTAAAGCATGACCTATGTAAGCATATTGATATATGTAAGTTTGTAGAGCTTCTCTCATAATTACTTTTGCTCTGTCTTTATCTTTTAAAGTCATATTAAGACCTCTTAAAAACATGGTGGCAGGTTTCCATTGAGTTTGCACTAGCCCAGACACAATGTTAAGTATGTGTGTATCGGGTGAAGATAAAAGGTTATTGTTTACAAATTCTGTAGCTATGTCCCATCTATCAACTTCTTTTGCATTTTGTAATGCTCTAATAATTTGGTCTCTGTCAGCTAACTTTCCAACAGTTTTATAAAATTCTAATCGTTGTTCTGGTGTACCTCTTTTTAAAGCAATCATTTTAGGGTCTTCAGGATTAGCTATTAATTCTGCCGCTCTGGTAGCGTCAGCATCTACATTACCTGCTTGTAAAGCTCTTGCAATGTTCTGTCCTGATTTCTTTTTACGAACAATCGTTTTATCTAGTCTTTGTTCTACGGCTTCTATCTTGTTTAATATCTGTCCTATTTCATCTGGTGCTAAATCTATTCTTTGATTTAATTCTGTAGATAATGCACCTATCATATCAAAATCACTTCTTATATCATCAGCTTGTGCAATAATAGTAACATAGGCTTTTACGAATTGTTCACTGTTAGCCATGTCATTAGCCATTGCTTCAAATTTTTTTCTATCTTGTCCAAACATTGTAACAACTTCATTAACCATTTGTTCTCTAGTTATGACTTCTTTTTTAAGTTGTTCTTTAACTTCTTCTGTTTTGTTTTTTACAAACGCTTCATATTTACCACGCTGTTTTGTTAAATTTATAGGAAGTTCATTTTTACCTGCGGGTTTATCTTCAGGTGTTATTTTATCTGTTTCTAATTTATTGATGTATTCTTTTGTAGTTTTTGCAGGTGGTTTATTTCTAAGTGTTTTTGTAGTTTCGTCAGGCATTAACTCATCAAACAATCTTGCACCTGATATATTGCTTTGACCTTTTGCTTCTATTTCTAATAATTTTTTAACACCTTTTTTGGTAAGAGAATTGGTAGTCATTTTAAAAGCACCTGCTGAAAATGCTGAACCAAACAAAGTACCAAAACCAAAACCTGCGGCTGAAGCAATAGCACTTCTACCGTAATTATATTTATCTTGAATACCTGCTTCTATGTTTGTCGTTTGTAGTAAAGCATCTTGACCACCTGCAATAACAGTATTAACTGCACCTTCATACAATCCGCCTTTTACTATCGCTTTTCCTAGTGCTTGTTTTTGTGTTTGTTTAGCAACTTCTTTTAATGCTCTTTCATTTAGTTCACCTGCTATTTTATCTTTTAAAGCAACTCTAAGTGCCTGTTTATAACCTTGTTTCGCAACCTGACCACCAACACCAAAACCTACTAGGTTTACTGGGTCAGCTATCATAGCTCCACCATTGTCAACTAACCATGAGCCAAAACTTCTATTTGGGTCATTCCAAAATGATGGTAAATTTTCATAGGTTTGTGCTATGTATGCAAATTCTTTTAATCTTTGTTCATTGTCCTCACCCATGACGTTAGACAAATCCATACCCATAGATACAGTATTGTTATTTCTCCAAGACCTGTCTTCATAGAAATAATCTAACAAATCTGCATGAGACATCTTGTTAAACTTTTTGTCATTCTCTCTGTAAGAATAATAACTTTTTAATGTGTTATAAAATTCTTCTGTTTGTATTTGTTCTAAAGCGTCATTTTCATTTGTGGCTACTTCAGGTACGGTATAAATACTGTTTGTCGAAGATTGTTCTTCTGTTGTTGTGGGGGTGTCAAATGAGCTGAAACTTGCCATTTATTATTCTCCTATTAAAGATTGGAATATTTTACTTATTTGTTGGTATACTTTTTGGTCGTCTTGTTTATTACCAGTTGTCATGTTTAGATTTTGAGCAACTTTGATAACCATATTATCTCTATCTTTTAAAGACATCATATCAATATTAGCTTGAGTAAAGTTATCACCCATAATTGATTTAATGTATTTTTCTATTTTAGGTAATGTCTGTTGTCTGTATTTTTCGTCTTCAGAAATAATACCTTCAATAATAGTTTTTCTTAACTTAGGAACTTCCATAGTATTTAAGTTTTCCATTACAGCATCAACGTAACCACCTAATGTTATCTCGTTACCATCAGAGCCAGTACCAATTACTGTATTATTTTTTACTTCTTGTGCTTCTTCTTCAAGCTGTCTATCTACTTCATTAAATCCTTCAGTTATCTCATTCTGTGTTTGTGTATCAAAGGTTTCTAAATTTGGATTACCTATAGGAGTTGCTCCTGAAGAAGAGTAAATTTGTTTTATGTAATTTTCTAATTTAACCATAAATGCCTGACGCTCATCATTCGTAGGCTTACGACCATTTTGTTTAAAATAATCTAATTCAAAATCATATATTTCTCTTTTAACATGTCGTTCAACAATAGGCATTTGAAGAGCAAGTTCAGTTTTACTTCTCTCGTCACCAAGCATACCTATCTGTGCTTCAACAATATTTAAAATTGATTTTGAACCTGCTAAATAAGCAGTATTAGTTGTGTGTAATGTTCTATTGTCATCTTTTAGTGAGTTTTCATAATGCTGTAACATTTCACCTAATTTTCTAGGGTCAGCATCTATTTTATTAAATTCAGTTTTCAGTTCATCTCTATCAACAAAACCATCATTATATATTTTTTCTACAAATTGATTTAAAATTTCAGGGTCATTATCAACGTATAAATTAGCTGTCCTTGCTTTATCAAAATTAGCAACTGCCGCATAATCCCCCATAGCTTCTAACTCGTCCCTTAAAGCCATTTGTTCTGCGTGAGTTTTTTTTCTTGTAAATGTACCGTCAGCAGTTGTCTCTTCTACATCAGCGTACATTTCAGCAAATATTTCATCTACACGTTTGTTTCTTTGATATTCAGCTTCTTGCCTATCATTAATTATTAAAGTTCTTCTTTTCTTAGTAAGCTCATCTTGTATCGCAATAATATCTTTTGATTTTCTTGAATTTAAAGTTCCAATAGCAGAACCGTTTTTAGAATATCCCAAATTACTATTTAAAAGAATATCTGCTCTATCTAAATCATCTTCTGTTTTTGCATTAGCAATAATGTCAAGCACACTTCTTTTAACGATTGCTAAAGTTTCTGCATTAGTATGCAACACGTTTGGATTACCAGAACCATCACTATTAGGAACTACTGGTTGCAAACTTTTAATAAAATCTGGTAATTCTGTTTTTAAACTTTCCGTAGGAATATCATCTAACAATCCTACGCCATCTGTAATTTTCTTTTCCGTGTTATAAGCCGCTCTATTTTCAGCATCTATTAACGCATCTTTAGCTCTGTATTTATTAAATTGTGTTGTAAAACCTAACAATGTTGCACTGTCCATAGCTTTAGTGTCAGGCATAAAATCTTTATAGAAAACATCTAAAGTCATCTCTTGATTTCTAATGTCGTATTTATCTTTATTGCTTTCTATTTCTTTAATAACTTCATGTGCTTTTACTCTACCTGCATGATAGTTTGTAGTTGCATCAATATATTTACCTGTAAGCTCTGGGTGTTTGCCTGAGATAATTTCAGATTGGATAGTTTCAAAAGATTTACCATTTGCATATAGCTCATCTATTTTTGCAATAGCTTTATCTTTTTTTCTATCAATTCTTAAATTTTCTGCTTCACCGATTTTGTATCCTGCGTTTACTAATGATTTTGCTAATCCATCAACACTACTACCTGTTGAGACATATCCTGCGTTTGCCGCACCATAATATTTGTTTGTTCCTTGTCTTTGATATTTAGCCATTATTTTTTCGCCTCTTTATTAGTTTGACTTCTTTGATAACCGCCGTTAGCCGCAGTAGCTACATCTAACATTAAACCAGTTCTTGACGGGTCTGTAGGTGGTTTTAAACTGTTATAAGTTTTAACTTGATTAGCGTATGCTTCAGTTTGTTGATTTTGAAATAATTGAATATCTTTTTCGTAACCACTTGTTATATCAATCCAATCTTCATCATACATAGCTCCAATAGATTGTACAATTTTAGTATCGTTAGCATTTCCTAAATTAATTTTTTGTGCAATTTCTCTGTCTCTTTCAGCTTTAGTTCTCATTTCAGCTTTAGTTTTTTCCATGTCTGCATTAATTTTTTCTTGGTCAATTTTAACCATGTCATGCAAATATGCTTTATCAGCGTTTCTTCTTGTAGTTTCTTGGTCTCTTCTTATAGCTTCATTGTCTACTTTCTTTTGTCTATAAGAAACAACTGCTCCTGCTACTTGAAGTGCCGCTTGAATATCACACATTAATTGTTTACCTCTTTCATCATTAATAAAAATGGCATCTTTCCAATACCAAAATCTCCTATTTTATTTTTTGGTTCAAATCCTAAAAATTGTAACCATTTTAAACTTTTCCAATTTCTTTCATCTACAAAATTGTAAACGTATTCATAACCTTCACTCATTTCGTCTACCCATTTAGGACATTCTTTTATAAATTGTTTAGTATGTTTAAATAAAGTTTCACTAGACAATAACCAAACAACTCCAAATCCTTTTTCTGAAGACGGTACAGAACCAAACATACCAATGACACCTTCAGATGTTGTTCCTATAATAGAGTAAATTTTTCCTTCTTGAGTAAAAGGAGTAACAAGAGCTTCTAAAGGTGATACACCGTTGGAAGCCATTATTTCCTGTCTGTCACCTTTTCTAATCTTAGGTGCTAACTCTAACGCATCTTTTAGTTCTGCTTTTCTAACGTAATTTTCTTTCATTAAATCCTTCTTGCTCTGTTGTGATAATAACCTTCAACTTCTGCCCCTGCGATATACATAGGCAAGTGAGATGACGATTTAATATCTAAAGTAAATTCTGTATTTTTACATTGAACAGGTACTCTTAAAGTTCCTGTCGCAATAGCAGGTTGTCCAACAATAGATGTAGATGTTCCAATAATGTAACCATTCATAATAGCTGTAGATGTGTTTCTATTAGTTGGTGTAACTTCAACTTGAAAGTATCCACTATTTTCAAAATTAAATGATATGTTTCTTATTTGGTATCTTCCTGAAGTGATTGCTATTAATCCTCTTCCTGTATTTTCTCTTACATACTGAGTAGACATTGTGTACTTACTTTCATAAGGTATTCCTATGAACAACGCTGTGTGGTCTCCTGCAATAGTATAAGTTGAACCTGAAGTGTTGGTTACAGTGTAATTATTACCGTTGGTTTTATCTACTGCAATTAATCCTGTTTTTGCACCATAAGGTGATACAAATGTTGTTAAATCTGTAGCACTGTCATACGTTCCTGTAACAGAAGTTTTAAGGTCAATGTAAACTCCATGACCTATTGTTGTATCTTTTAAATTTCTTAAATCTATTTTTAATAATTTTGTTGTAGTGCCTTCTGAAGCTAAGACATAAATAAAACTTTCTAATGACATAGCACCAATAATTTTTACACCTTCAAATGTCCATTTAGACCATGCGTTTTGAACTTTCTCTCCACCATCAAAAAAGTATTTATAGATATACATTGTGTTAGCGTATGTTGTAGACGCTGTGCCACTATAAGGTGCTGTTTGAGTATCTGCTGTATCTGAAGTTAAAAATATTAATGTGTCTTCAGTAGTGTTACTAATGATTTGATAGCAATTAGTAGGTATTAAATTTCCTACTGACACCGTAATATCTAGTCCATCATTTGTTAATGTATCATCATCTGCAAAATATTCTCTTATTGCAGTATTGTTTGTTCTTGCTTGTGCAAAATATGCAAACTTACCTGCTGATACTGGTGTAACTTTATCATCATGTTCAAATGAAGATACTTGATTAAGTATTGCTGAAGTTGGTGAAATAGTTTCACCTGAACTATCTAGTTTGTATTGTGCAGTGTCAGAAAATAACAATAAACTTTCATTAAATCCAACAGAGTTTTTAAGTGTATTAACTTCTGTACCTGAAGCCGCAATATCAATGGGGTCTGTATCTAAAACTTGTGTTGATGTTGTAGCAAAATAATTAAAGAAAGAAGCATTTTCTGTTAATACTAAATTTTCTCCTGATAATATTCCTAATCTATTTTTATAATAAGTTAAGTTATTTACTTTTTTACCAACAAAAGTTGGGTCAGGGTTTGTATCAGCGTCTCCGCATACTCTATCTGTCCAATCTAATTCTTGAAATGTAAAAGTTCCATCATTGTTATTAATTAATGCGTGTGGCATTGTAGAATTATCTAAACCAATAGAAGTAGCAGGTGCAATAGTTTCATTCCATACACCAGACTTTCCTGAAAACTTTACATAGTAATCTGAAAGTGTATCACCTTCTTCTCCAGTAATTTTTATTATTACTCCTTCTTTTCCGTAAAAAGGTAATTTACTAAAATCTTGAATTTCATCTCTTATAGAATACATGGCTGTGTTACCAGAACCATCTGAAGTAGTTATTTCATAGTTAGCGTTTTGGTCGGTAGGTTTTCCATAGATTACACTGTCGTATGCTTCAAAAGTAAAATATGACGTAAACCCAGAATAATTTGCTAAACCTTGTGTTGTTGACACAGACGCATTTGTATCTGTTCTTCTAACATTAAATCCAATACCATTTGCGGCACTGTCCCAATGTGTACTTGATGTACCATATAAAAGTATATCTGTTATTTTATTTGTATCTCTAAATTTACTATCGGTGGACGCATCATTACCTGAAGGTAATTGAAAGACTACTTCTAGTTCTTGTGCCATTGATGGGTGTTTCAAGGCAACTTTATATTCTCTACCGTAGTTTGTTAATTTACAAACAATTAAAAACTCTTCTACTTTAGCCGCAGACGTTGTGCTATCAGCCGCAACTGTAGTTCCTGTGTTAGCTACAAATGTATAATCTGCTATGTTAACTAATTTAAAATTTTCTCTAGGGTTTGTAGAAGTTAAATAACCTGACCCACTTGCTACTGTAACTGTTTTTTCTGTACCATCTAAACCAAATACTTTTACCCCACCATTATATAATGCCACGATATATTGATTGTCAGCATCTCTTTGTATTTGCCAAAATTTTGTTTTGTTAGAATAAATATTACTGTTGTCTAATGTTGCTACAAAATCTAAAGGAGGTCTTTTTGATAAACCATCTACTAATCCGTTTTGTAAATTTATCTGGTCTTCTCCTTGATTAATACCTCTTTGTGTTGGTGTCTGTTGAGACATGCCATTTAAGAAGTTAGGAATAGATTGTGAAACAACACTTCCCATTTTTAATAAGTCCTTCTAGTAGTTCTATGAATAATAGAAAATGTATTGCTGTCCCCTTCAAGAATATTGACATCAGCTTCTTGGCTATCAGCTTGATGAAATGCCATTAATGCTTCATTTTCATCTTGACCAATTAATTGTGTAATCTCACTATCACCAATAAATCTAGCCGCAAATCTTCTTGCCGCTTTCATTGTAATGTATTGTCTTGCGTATTCTGGTAAATCTTCAAACTGTTGTACTAGAACTAAATCAACTGAATTTGGAGCTGAAGTAAAAACATCAGTATGATTATCCATATCATAAAGAAAACCACTTCTTATTGTATAATTATATTGTCTATAGTGTGCATTAGCATCTGCTTTTACACAGTTAGACGGAAGCGGAACTTTGCTATCACTATCTAAAGATAAAGATTTATAATTGGTATGTGTGTTGAAATTCCACCCTTGAGATTGGATAGACATAGATGTTTCGTTAAGAATATTTTTTGCTGTACTTACATCAACTGTTGTAGTGCCTGTAATACTATTGACTGGAGCTTCTCCAATCGTAGAAAGCATTGTGTTAACAGCTTGTAATTCGGTTGTGGGTGTTATTTGTGTTGCCATCTATCCTCTATGTTAAATTTTATGTGAGAACACTGGGCGGATTGTCAGTGTTAATCTCCGCCCAATGTAAGTAAAGAGGGACTATGCCGCTTCTTTAATTCCGACTGCCGCTTCTGGTCTTAATACACCATGACCCATGCTGTATTTAGCTACCATTAACGTACCTTGTCTTCTAATGTCGTACTCTTTTTCAACAGCTAAATCCATTAGCTTAACAGTTCCAACTGCTGAAGGGTGAGATACAAGAGCAACAAAGTTTGATAGGTTAACTGCTTGAGGAGTTGAACCACCATTAGTTGCTGAACCTGCGTCTGTACCTGAAGTTACATTAGAGTTAACAAAGTGTGCCACAGGTACTAATTCAATACCTGCAATTTTGTGAACTTTACCTTCAGCGATTGAACCGTTACCACTGAAATCAACATTCACTGCATTTGTAGCGTTTGCTAATTTGTAGTATTCTTCCAATCTCATAAAGCATTTTCTGCCTTCTGAAGGAACGTAGTTAGCATCAAGTTCTTTAGCCGCCGCAAAGATTGCATCAATCATTGCATTAGCCGCAGTGCTATCTGTAGCAGATGCGATACCTGTGTTTACTACGTTAGTTGTAGCGTCTCCACCAGTGATACTTGCACTAGCTAAAGATGCTTGACCAATAGTTTGTAAGATGTGCTTATCTTTTTGAAAAGCCAAAGCTCTACCAATTTCAGTAGAGTAAGCTGACCTTACGTCCCAGTGGTTTTTTGCTTCTTCGATATTCGATACGAATACTGAAGATATTAAAAGGTCATTAATTGTAATAACCTTTTCGTTGTGGTTAATATCTGAACCTGTAATTTCAGTACCAACTGCGTGATATGAAGCACCAATTCTTCCCATTACTGGAAAAGTTGCTGACTTCCCATTACTGATACTTCTAACCATATCAGCACCCTGTGTTTTTGAAGCTCTATCAAATGAAGTAATAACTTCACCTGCGAATACTTTTAAAAACAAAGCGTCATCACGAGTTGCACCAGAATTAGCATTTCCAAATTTAACTGGACTTGCGTTTGCCATAGTGTTCTCCTTGTTTATTTATGACGTTTATTGATAAAAGCCTCTTCAATTCAGTTATTTAGTCAAGATTGTCCCTCGCAAGGGGTCAAGTTATTTGGCTAAATTGTTGATGGCAGTTGCCACACATTAGTGTTGCACAACTATGTTAACAATCCCACTTACGCAAAGCTAAAGCCTTACGAGTAGGTTTTCCGTTTTTAGACATAGCACCTTTCATTCCGCCCATTCTCGCACAGAACGATTTACGCCTTCCACTTGTTTTACTTTTAGTAGGAGCTTTAAGGTTATGTCCTTTTCTTTTATAAAAAGCCCTTCCTTTAGCATTTAATCCGCCAGAAGGACTTTGATATACTTTAGCAACCATTATGCTTTCGCAGTTTTGGCGGCACGTTTAAATTGTTTAGCAGTAGGTCTTCCTTTTTGCCCTGCTTTACGCATCTTTTCACCTGAACCTGCTTTTATTCTAGCACGTTTTTTATGAATGTTGGCGTACAATCCGTTTTTAGCCATTATTATTTTTTCTTTTTAGCTTTCATTATTTTTGATTTTAAAGTGGCAGGTAATCTTTTCTGTCCACCTTTTAATGCTTTGCTTGGCTTTTTCATTTTTTTTCCGTACATTTGTTTCCTCTTAGTTGGTTTATAAATCTGAGTTAGCTAATTTCTCTTGAACCATTGCTTGATACGCAGGGTCTTTAGAATATCTTTCATCACCCATAGCTCTTGTAACTTCAGCCCATGAAGCATAACCTTTTTCACCTGACACTGTTCCTTTGCCTTCAAGTAAATTTGGTTCGTTACCGTTAGCTCTTTCAAATTTAGCTTTCAATCCTACAACAGCTAACTTTGCAGTTTCTAAATCTTTAGAATTGACTGCTGTGTTGTATGCAGTTTTCTCTTCTTCAGACATATTTTCTGCCGCCCAGTTAGACATCTCAGTATAAGCATCTGCACCACCTACCATATTTTTGATAGATGTTGCTTGTTGGTCAGCTATTGCTTTTTGACCTTCAATAAACTGATTTACATAATCTTTAGGTATCCCTGCTTTTTCTAATGCTTCGTAAGATTTTTCAGCTAACTCACCTTTTTCAGCATACTCAGACGCAAGAGTGTCCATGTTTAACCCTGCGGTTTCAACTGCTTTTTCAGCTATATCTAAATCTGAATTAGTATCTTTAGATATTTCTGTTTCTTTAGGTTGACTGTCACCAAGTTTCTTTTCTAATTCCTGATATGATTTTGCCAAGTCTTCTACTGATTTAAACTTTTCTGGCAAACCTTCAGGTTTACTTTGTGTAACATTTTCCTCTACTGGCTTTTCGCTAGTAGTCTCTTCTTGTTTTATTTCTACTGTTTCTACCATTTGTTATTTTCCTTATTGTGGTTTAGATAAATTATTGGCAACTTGAGGAATTGCTTTCTCTGCCATTTGCATCATCTGGTCATTTTCCATTTGCTCTTGTTGAGCCGCTTGTTCTTGTGCGAGTTGTTCTTCTGATTTTAATAGACCATCTGTATCTATACCTAAACCAATAGCGATACGTTTGATTAAATCATCTGGGTTTAATGCCTGAACAACTTGTGGATTTATCTGTGCAAGATTTCCTATCTCTGCAACAAATTCTCTTAATTTTTGTAAATCATTTCCTCTACCTAATGCTTCTATACCAGTAATAATAGTTGGTTGGACAGTTCCTTTAGGTAGTTTTGGTATTTCATTTGATTGTTCCATTCTTTTCATAAGAATAGAAACTAACGGTAATTGAAATTCTTGTGATAGTAATGAATATATACCACCCATAGCAGTTTCTAATTGTTCTGCCATGTATCTAATTTCTTGTGCTGTAACTCTTTCAGCATCTCTTTGTATTGCTGTGTGTAGTAAAAATGCGTAAGACATTCTTTCTTCTAATTTTGCAATACTTCTTTCAACTACTTGTAAATCATATTGTTTTTGTGCTTGTAAAACGGTTACGTCTTCTGCTGTTCCAGTAATAATGTCACCATTTCTAGTCATAGCTAAATCTTTTTTTCTAGTAACAGAGTTAGGTCTAACCATGAAAACAACTTTAGATGATGCCGCCGCACTTTCTACAAGTGCTTGTGATAAACCTTCTAATGATTTTAAATCACCAATAAATTCTTCTACATATCCTCTACCATAATCTTCATTATCAACTCTAACCATTCTTAGAGCTTGGTAAGGCATTCTTTCTTTTTTAAATGTACCTTGACTTTCAGGAATTTTAATACCGTTTACTTCTTGGCAAACATAAAACTCATCATCATTTAATTTATAAATGTGTGTGTATAATTCTATATCTTCATCTGATTTATAATCTGGGTCAGATATAACTTGTGCCGCTACTTCTTTTCCTAAAGATAGGATACTTGCTTTTTCACAAATAACTATTTCTAAAATATTACCTGAAGCATCTCTTCTAATTACATATTGAGATAAAGGAAACACTCTCATGCTACCTTTTTTAGGTAAATAAGTTAAGACATTCCCTGCAACAATTAAATGTTTAAGTGCTTCAAATACTGAAACTCTTAAAGCAAGTTGTTCAATTTTATTTGATACTTCTTTTTCAATAACAGACAAAGATTTCTCAATGTCAGTTTTCATACTTTTGTTTTCTTCTAATTCTTTTTTAGCGTCACCTGCAATAGATAATCTAAAAAATGGGGAGTTTGGGGGAAGTAGAAGTAAAAGAAGTTTACTTGCTAGATTGTTGACACCTCTTGCACCAACTGATTGGAATGGATTATATAAATCACTTGAAGATGTAAAACCTTCAGGTTTAATTAATGAGGGTATAGTAAGCTCACTACACTCTTCGGCTCTATCTAAATAATGTTCTCTTTCTGTAAGTAGTTTATTGTATCGTTCTTTAGCTGTATTTGCTTTCTGTAAACTACCTGCATATTCCATTTATTATAGACTTGAGTTAGTAGCGATATTTAAACCTGAAGAAGTATTCAAAGCACTTGTGCCTGATTTCTTTTTCTTCTTCTTTTTAATATCTAACTCTTGTTCATTCGCCTTAACAAGCTCTGGTGCAGTTTGTTCACCCACAGTTTGTGAAGTGTTAACTGGCATTGGAGCAGGTTTAGGTGGTGGTGGCATTTTTGGTCTTGAGCCGCACATATTAGCTATCCCTCTCTTTTAGTGTGTTAATAAAATTTACAACGTCCCTTTGACCTGCTTTAAAATAAATAGTTTTAGTATCATCTTTTAAATCAGGGGATTTTTCAGGGTAAACTTTGTTTAATAACTCTATTAAGTCATTAACATTTTCAGGTAGAACTAAATCTTCCATTACGTTTTTCATCTAAAAGTGTAAGGTTAGTCCCAAAGATTACCTGTTACAGTACCTTTGTTGTATTCTGTGGCTCTATTTTCAAAGAAATTAGCATGTTCTACACCATTTAAAACCCAATCTAACCACGCTAAAGGATTAGTTTTAACACCATAATTAGGTTTTAAAGACAGTTGAAGCAATCTTCTATCTGCAATATATCGAATATATTGTTTTACTTCCTCTGCTTTAAGTCCTCTAATACCACCCATTGTAAATGCTAAATCTATAAACTTATCTTCTAAATCAACCATGTCTCTAGCTGTTTGATAGATACTTGCTTTAAATTTTTCTGTCCAAATATTTGGGTTTTCTTTAATTAA
>Ga0075477_10000588_pt1 | contig 15937 bp, 19 predicted proteins | sample DEB08_DNA_FD_76338 | JGI IMG/M metagenome (GOLD analysis project Ga0075477, IMG submission 76338) | Aqueous microbial communities from the Delaware River and Bay under freshwater to marine salinity gradient to study organic matter... | ecosystem: Environmental > Aquatic > Marine > Coastal ...
CCCCCCAAGAATCAGAGATGATTCCCCTTAGGACGACGAGGCTTACGATCCCCAGTGATCGGCTCACGACGACCACCACCAATCGCATCAACCGTCTTCTCATCGTCATACGTCTTACGAGCATCACGACCAGCATCACGAGCACGACGAGTATTCGACACGAACTGACGACCATCACGAGACGCCTTACGCTTCTTCGCATTAGTCGCTCTACGTTCACCCGTGGACAGCCGCGACCAAGCCTCCTTCGGCAAGTACCTGTTCATCACAGTCCGACCCTTGCGATCACGACGCTTCGCCGGCTTCCCATCCGACGTCGTCCACTTCTCACGAGTCCACTTCGACAACGACCGCTGACGCTTCGACTTCCCACCACGATAGCCACCACCAGCCTTGCGATACGCCTGAGCCAACAACTGCGCCTTCCGAGCAGACCACTGACCCGGTCGACCCCCCTTCGAACCAGCCATGATCCGACGCTTCAAACGCTCACGCAACTCCGGCTTCGTGTACGACATGCCCTTCACCTCAGGGCCATCGCCCTCCAAAAACATGCCAACCGCAACATCAACCCACTCCACAGAACGACCAGACCAGTCCCGTTTCGACTCGACAGGCAGCACCCAGTCACCACGAACAACATCATCAAAACCTTCACGTCCCATCCACACATTCTCCCACACAACAACCAACACAAATAGCAAAAACAACAACACGAACCGCATCAAACTGATACGAAACGTCACACCCACGAGTCTTCAGCCCCGAAACTTTTCCGCGCACGCCCCAGCCGCCGGGCGGCAGTGTGAAATATTTTGGGTTGTGGCGTTACTTGATTAGATTTATCCGAGTTGTTGGAGTTGTTGGTTGGTGATGGTTTGTTGGGTGAAGTGTTCGGCGATGTGGATTTGTGTGTGGAGTCCGGGGTGTCGGTTGTCGGTTGCGACGTCCCAGTGTTGTTGTTGTTGGGGTGTTTGTGGGGTGTGGGTGCAGTGTGGGGGGTGGAATGGTGTGAGGTTGGCGTCTGACCATTTTGTGAGTGGGGTTTGTTGGGGGTGTTGTGGGTGGTGTGGGTTGATTTGTTGGATGTTGGTGAGGGTGTTTCGGGTGGTTTGGTCCCAACTGGTGATGAGGTGTTGGATGTTGTGGGTTTGTGTCCACCATTGAAGGAGGTAGAGGTGGTCGAGTGTTTTTGTTGTTGCTTGTTCTGGGTGTATTGGGTGTGGTTTGTGTAGTGGTTTTTGTGTTCCGGGTGCTGGTTTGTGTTGGTATGGGGTGTGGTGGTTTTTGGGGTTGTTGATGGTGTAGGTGTGGGTGTGTTGGTCCCAGTTGAGGTAGGTGTGTTGGGTTTTGTTGGGTGTTTGCCAGATGAGGGTGTGGGTGCGGTGTTGTTCTGGGGCGAGTGTCCAGATGTTTTGTGGTGTTCCGTGTTGTTGTGTGTGTTGTGCGAGTTGTTGTATTTGTGATGCGAGGTTGTCGCCGGGGTTGGCGAGGTTGTTGATTTTTGTGTTTGTGGTTGTGGCTGCGATGTGGGGCCATGCGTAGTTGGGTGGGAGGAAGGAGCCGTAGGTGATGCTGCAGCCGAGTGTGATGGTGTTGGGGTTTTGGTGGTGTGGGTGTTGTGGGGTTTTGTGTGGGTATGGGTGTTGGGGGTAGAGGTGGTGTGCGTTTGGGGTTGGTTCGATCATGGTGTTAGTAGGTGTAGGGGGTTTGTGGTTTTTTGCGGTTTTTGATGCGGCGGTAGATGTGTTTGATTTTGTTGATCATGTTGGTGGTGTGATTGTGGTGTTGTGCCAGAAGGGGTGGAGGGTTTTGAGGGTGTTGTTGTCGATTTTGTTGCCGGTGAGGATTTCGTAGTAGTGGATTTGTCGGTGTAGGCCGGGGTGGGGGTTGGGGTGTTTCCAGTGTTTGTTGGCGGCGTGGTCCCAGAGTTGTTGTTGGTGTGGTGTTTGGGGTTGTAGGTCGCAGGGGCAGTGGGTTGGGTGTGCGAGCCATTTGGTGATGTGGGGGTGGTTGATGTTGCCGAATTCGTGCCAGTTGGGGTCTGTTGTTGTGGGTTCGTCGGGTTGTTTGTGTAGGTGGGGTGGGATGTGGTGTTGGTGGTGGGGGTAGTTGAGGATGTGGAGTGTGGCGTTGGTGTTGGGTTCCCAGCCGAGTGTGGTGAGTTTGATGTTGTTGGTTTGGGTGTAGGTGGTGAGGAGGTCGAGTGCGGTGAGGTTTTGCCAGATTGCTTGGTTTTGGCTGGGGGTGGTTTTTTGGCCGTTGAGGTTGGTGTCGCGGTGTTTTGCTGGGTTGGTTTTGTTTGGTGTTTCGTATTGTTGGGTGTGTGGGTTGTTGTGGAGTGTTTGTGTGCTGTAGGTGTTGAGGGGGTGTTGGTTGTGTGGGCCGGTGTGTCGGTCGAGTGGGGGTGTGAGGAGGAGTATTTGTTGTGGGTTGCCGTATTGTTGGATGTGTTTGAAGAGTTTTTGGACGTTGTACCAGATGTTTTGTCCGGGTGTTGCGATGTTGTTGGTGGTGTGTCCGGTGTGGTGTTGGTGGATGTAGGGCCAGCCGTAGTTGTGGGGGAGTGCTGCTGCTGCTGTGACTGAGCAGCCGAGGGTGATGGTGTGGGGGTTGTGTTGGTGTTCGTGCCAGTGGTCTCCGTCGGTGTTGATTTGGTGGAGGAGTCCGGGTGTGTCGTGTTTGGGGCGTTCTGGGTTGTGTTGGTGTGCGTACCAGTTGCCGCCGGTGTGGTAGGTGATGCCGGTTTGGGGGTCGGTTTGGGCGTTGAGTTGTTGGGGGGTTGCTTGCCAGCATCCCCAGTTGTGGAGTGGGTGTTTGTGGTTGAGGCGGTCGAAGGCGGTGATGCGCCACCATTGGTTGTGTTCGTGGTCGTAGGTGGGGTGGTTTTCTTGTTTGAGGGCGTGGAGGTGTTGTTGTATGGCTTTGCGGTGGTCGTAGTCGTTCATTTTTGTTTCGCGTTCTGTGGGTGCGGTTAGATTTATCTAGTAGATGTGTGGGGGTGGGAGTTTGTCTCTCCATCGTTTCCATCGGTAGATGATTCGACGGATTTGGAGCCGCATCATTTGATATGGGTTCATGTGTGTGATCTTAATGTGTTGGGCCCGTAGTAAGGGGGCGGGTTTTCTGCTTCTTCCCAGAACGGGTGGAGAAGGTCGATGTCTTCTTGGGTGATTCGGAATTGGCCGAAAATTTCTGCGAAATGAATTTGGCTGTGCACCCCGTGATGCGGATGGTTGCCTGAGTGCCGGTCGTCTGCCCATGTCCACACTTGTTGCACGAATTCGTTTGGTGGCGGCGTTTTGCCGCATGTGCAATAGTCGGAGTGCCATAACGCATGTTCTTTCGGCAAAGCAACACCTTGGTGCTGTTCCTGAAGGCTTGGTATCGGAGAGTTCGTGAACGGGTCGATCAACCCGTTTTCTCGCCAGATTTCCAGACGTTCCGACCCTGTGGTCCAGTGTTCTGGGAGTGGCTGCATTTGCTGCTGTAACCGCATTTGACCTAAAGCGAAGTTTGTGTAGGGCTCCCACGAGTAGGTTCGCAGTTCGATGTTCATTGCATCGCAGAGGCCCGCGAACGTTTCGAGAAGGAGGAGGTTGGTGTGAGCAACAATATCCGGACTGATCGTCAACGGTTTAGATTTATCTAAGAGTTTGGATTGGAGTTCTAAGGGGACGGGTCGTCCTTTTTTGTCTCCGACGACGTATTGACGTTGAACGTAATCGAATACAGCAGTCGGTGAACCGTGTAGATCGAAGCGGAGGATGTCTGGCAACAGAAAGCACAGCACGTCCGGAGGGCCGTAGCGTTTTATCATTGCCGTAGCATTAGCGATAATTTCCGCCACACCGGCTCCCGGCATGCCGAAAGCATTGATGGAAACATCAAGTTGCGTTGCCATGATGTGTGGCCAAGAGAGGTTGTATGGCAGCCCCATGACATGTGTTTGTGAGCATCCGATTGCCATGTAGTCGGGGTTTGACACAAAATTTGGGCCAACAAACTCATCGGTGTTGATTAGATTTAGCCGACCTTGCTCGTATTTTTCTTGATTGAACTGAGTGCCCTGATATGAGCAAGGGCCAAGTTCGGGATGGATAAAAACGTCATCGCCCCCGTTTGTTGGTCTCAGTTGCTGCTGACCGCGTTTGTATGGCCAGCGATTACCTATTTCGAATTCCCTGATTTGGGCTATGTCTATGTAATGCTCCGCTGTCTCGTATTCACTGCGGATTTCATTGTTTACCATTGGACTTTCATCCGCTTGATTCCGTTACCCCACTTACTGAAACCGTATTCGATTTCGTCAGCGTAACGAATGTCGGGCATTTTCTCGATCAGGTTTGCGAAGACCGAACGAAGTTGTGCTCGCGCAAGCGGTGCCCCAATGCAGTGGTGGATTCCGGGTGCGCCATATGCGACGTGAGATGGGTGAGTGTCGCGCGTTACGTCGAACGTTTCGGCGTTACGGAAAACTGTTTCGTCACGATTCGCAGAGTAGTACCAGACGACAACTTTGTCACCTTTTTTGATTTCGGTGCCGTGCAACTCGGTGTCTTGGGTTGCGGTTCTACGGAAATACATGGCGGGTGTCTGGAGGCGCGCCATTTCTTCGATGGCGGTTTTCCAGTGGTCGTCGTAGTTGTCCCACAAAAGTTTTCTTTGATCCGGGTTTTCGGTTAGCCGTTTGATTCCACCCGAGGTGACGTGCTGGGTTGTTTCGATACCACCCATGATGAGCACCATGAACAACGATCCGAAATCGGCATCGTTGAGCACACCACCTTCTTTTGCGTTGACCAGAAGACTGGTGAGGTCGTTCTTGGGATTTTGGCGCCGTTCTTCGGCGAGTCGCCCTGCGTACTCGGTGATTGAGATGCATGCGTTGAGGAACGTGTCAGCGCGCTCTCCGCCGTGATACTCCGGATCGCTGTTCCCCGTAATTTCACGAACCCGGTCGTGCATCCATTTTTTGTCTTCGTCGGCAACACCCATCATTTCGCATGTGATTTCTGTCGGGATGCGCGCGGAGAGTTCTTGATGGATGTCGCACGTGCGTTCCGGATATTTTTCAATAATTTCGTCGATGATCTGGGGGGTGATTCTTTCAACAAGTTTTGTGACGTCTGCGATTTGGGTTGGCCCGAATGCTCGCTGGACGATTGACCGCACTTCGTGGTGTCGCGGGTTGTCGAGAGCCAGTAGCGAACCGAAATATTCGAAAATGTGTTTCGGTAGGTCAGTGATTAGGTAGCCCTCGCTTGCGCAAAATAGTTCTGGGTTTCGAGATACGTATGTTGCGTCGTCGTAAAGGGTGACGGCCCAGTACCTTTTGTCCGGAAGATCTTTTTTGGAAAATTGGGGCAGCCCATGGAAGTGGGTGTATGCGCGGAAGTGCGCGAATCTTTGATCTCGTTTCGCTCGATCGGCGTCGTTGAGGCACCAGTCAGAAATCCAGTTGTCGGCGAAATGTTTGTCGCTCATGAGACGATCCTTACTTGTGGGTTAAGTTCTTTCCATATTAAGACATCGAGTTCGTCGTTCAACATTGGCTGATCCCTAACGTTGAGGCTTGTGTTCAGCAGGATTGGGATGCCTGTTTGTCTGTTCCACATGCTTAATACGTCGTAGAGGCCGGGGTGTTGGTATTCGTTGACTGTTTGGACCCGGGAGGTTCCGTCGGCGTGGACGACCGCTGGCATTAGGTCAGGGCGTCGTGCTTTCACGGCAAATTGCATGTAGGGGGCGGGCCGGTCGAGGTCGAACCACTCGTCGGCGTGTTCTTCCATGACGATGGGTGCGAATGGACGGAAGGGTTCACGATTTTTTACTTCGTTGACCCTGTCTTTCATGTTTTTGGGTCGCGGGTCGGCGAGCAGGCTGCGGTTGCCGAGTGCTCTCGGTCCGAATTCTGCTGCTCCGTTTGCTACAGCAACAATCCCGTCGGTTGACAGGATGTCAATGATGTCTTCGCTGGGGTAGAACTTGTTGCCAATTGCGTGCCCAAGGTATGGCCCTCTCCATGGGACGTGGCTGTTGTGGGCAGCGAGTGCTGCGCCGAGGCTTGATCCAGCGTCTCCCGGGTTGGGCATGATCCACACTTCGTCCCACATGTCGAGGAGTTTTGTGTTGGCGGCGCAGTTGAGCGCGCAGCCTCCCATAAAAACGAGATTTTGGGTTGCCGAGTCTCTGCGAACGTGACGCATCAAGTCGATGAGCCGGTTTTCGTAGATCAGTTGGACTGCTGCGGCGATGTCAAATTTATCTTGGTCTGTTTCAATTTGGTGAGGCCAGTCAACACCGAGATGAAAGTTTTGTGTTTGGCTGTTCCAATTGGGGAACATTGCGTTTACTTCGCCGGCGTATCGTGCGGGGTCACCGTATGCCGCCATTCCCATGAGTACGTATTCATCGAATCCGGGTTTTAGTCCTACGAGTTGGGTGAATGCGCTGTAGAAAAGCCCATACGAAACGGGGTACCGAAGTCGTTCGCGTTTTTGGATGTGAGTTCCCCAAGCGTCCCAAACTGTTGCGGTTTCGAACTCGCCGATTGCGTCGAGGACGACGACGACGGCTTCGTCAAACGTCGATGTGTAATACCCGGCGGCGGCATGCGAAAAGTGATGGGAGACTTGTATTTCTCTGGGCCACGGATAGTTATACGTCTCTTTGTATAACTTGTTGTATGTACCGTTTATGCCTCCGTACAAAAATTTGCGGAGCCGCTTCAAAGATCGTTTTTCAAAATACGCGATTAAATCTGGGGGTTCGGAAAGCGCCTCTTCAAGGAGTTCATCGGCTAACTCGAACGTATTTTTTTGTTTGTTGTACCGTTCGCTGTGCGCGGCAAAAACAATTTCGCCGTTGTCTACGACGCTGACTGCTGCATCGTGACTTGAGTCGTTGATACCTAGGATCCGCACGTTGCAGATATTAGCCGATAGCAGTTTTACAACTGCTCTAGATCGTCGACAGAAATTACGCGTGTGTTTTCTGGATCGTATTTTGCGGGCTGGCCGATTTCCCATGCGTCGTCATATTTTTTCCAACCAAATACTTCGACTTGCATCATTTCGGGAAGTATTGGTCGGGCAACGAACAAAACCAGCCCTTTTCCCAACTGGTGGCGTCGGACAGCGGCGGACATTTGGGTTCTGATCCGACGAACTTCGATATTGTCGCCGACGTCTGGAAGATCTCGATACAGGTTGTGTTCCGATTTGTGCCAGACGTGACCAGACCAGTATCTATTGGTTGCTTTTGCTACCGCCAACTCGCATACACATGCTGCGGCTTGAGCAGTTCTATCGTCTTCCATGTTTTTGCGGTGGTAATGGGGTGCGTCTTGTTTTCCCCAATTTGCTGCGTGACGTCGAGCGGCGATTTGTAGTGCGTGGTCATATTCCCACGGGTATAGGTCAATTAGTTTCATGATATGTCCATAAATTCTAGTACTTCGAATGGGAATTTTTTGCCGCGTGTCATTTGGACTGGCCACGCTCGTAGGTCACGGGCACCACGGAAGTGGTTGACGTCGTAAATGTATTGTCCGTGTGCGGTTGGGTCAGGCTGTAAGGCCAAACCGAACTCTGGCCATCTGGACCACACTGCGGAACCGAATGGTCGAAGTTCGCGGGAGGTCATAGTCTGTCCGAGTGGAGCGTGATGCTCCAGCCAGAGCGCACAGTTGTATGTGGATCTGATTCGGTCCAAATATTTGGCCACCTCGATTGCTACTGCTTCTGACGTTTTGGTTCCGGGGTCAAGAAACGCCTTGTAGATCGGTCCCATCACCAAAAGTTCGGGTTCCACCTTTTCTATGTGCTCTTCAAGGATGGTTCGGTCAGCGACCGAGAGCAGGTTCAGGCCATCCGGCTTGATGACAAGGTGTACGTCGCCGGTGCGTTCATAACCCATTGAGCGTGCAGCGCCAATTATCGATGTTGAGGTTCGACGGATAATCCGCTCTGGGTTTTCGAGGTCAACTGTAAGGGTGCGAATTTTTGGCATCCGCTGAAAGGTGAACGGGTGCACCCCGAAGCCTGAGCAGATCGCGATTTGACGGGCAAGCATCGTTTTACCGACGCCCTCTGCCGCAACCACCATCACTCGTTCTTGTCGCTCAAGCAAGCCGGGCAACAGCCAGTCGTAAGAGTCGTCGACTTCTTCTTCAATGAAGTCAACCCAGTTGACTAATTTGCCTTCATCTCGTTCGACAACCTGATCATCTCCCGCGAGGGCGATGTCAGCGATTTTGAGTAGGAGTGATTGGGGTTTGCGGTCTGTCTCTAGGAGTTCTGCAATTTTCTGTAAGGCGCGTTCTTGCGGGGTGAGTTCTTCTTCTGCAATTTCTGGTTCTTCACCGTCTTCGGGCTGTTCCTCAGCGACAACATCTTGCCCTTCAAATTCTGCAGCGAGTTCGGAAACCTCGATTTGGACGACGTCCGTGGTGGGGAGTCCGGCTTGTAGGTGGTCGTAGATGTCTTTATGGTCAGGACACCTCCATACCGCAACATCGCTGCCAGCGTCTGCGAGGAGTCGAGCGACGAGGAGAGCGTGTCGTCGTCCGGGTTCGTCGTTGTCGACGATGATGTCCACGACTGCTCCAGACAGAGCCTCAGTGTGTATGTCGAGCCATTTACCTGCCCCTCCGGGCATAGTCGTGGCACAAGCACCCAGCGCGATGAGGGCGTCAGCATCTTTTTCTCCTTCTACGAGGAAGATGGTGTCTCCCTCTTCTTTGGCTTTTAGTACTGCAGGTAGGTTGTATAGGACTTTCGGTGTATCGCCGAGTTTGTATGTCCACCCGCCTTGTCCGTCGGGTTTACGCTGGCGAAATGTTTTCTTTCCGTCAGGTTCTACGTAGCGGACTTTTTCAAATAGCAGATGTCCGTCGGAATCTTTATATTCGTATTTGGCGACGAATTTGAGTTTGGGGCGGTCTTGTTTCGGGTATGGGTTGTCGTCGATGATTCGGTCTGATTGGGGCCATAGGTCTTTGACGTCTAAGCCTACGGATTTGCAGATTTCTGGCGTGTTGCAACCACCGTTGCGATGACAGAAAAGAACGATCTTGCCGTCTTCGTTTTCGTGGACGGAAAGCGACGGGTTTCGGTCATCTTGTCGGCATGGGCATCGCGCTTCCCACCCGTTGGCTGACGATACGACTCCGTCTAATCTCGATAGGAACTCACTTGTATGTTGAAACATTTTGCACTCGTTTTGTTCCACGTCCGGGCATGTTGATCATGCCTTGCCGTTGAGGGAAAATGTTTCTTTTTATACGGACCTCGTGCCGTTGCGACTCGTCAAGCCCACCCCATATTCCATATGGTTCCCAGTGCAGCGAGTATTCGAGGCACTGGTCTTTTACTGAGCATCCGGAGCAAATTTCTTTTGCTTTGCGGATGTTTTCCTCTATTTTTCGGTGGACGTCGCGTGTCCTCTTCATGTCTCGAAGAGGAAACCACATTTCGACGTCGTGGCCTTTGCAGGCACCTCCTGTTGGTGGCGCTTCGGGTATTGCTGTCATGGTCCCCCAATGATCCGGTAGATGTCGTCTTTTGAAAGGTAGACCACCGCGTATTGGACGCTACTCCTACCAGATTCTTGTATTTCTTGATGCAGACCTATCGCTTCCGTTGGGACCCCCAGTGTTTTGGCCAGTCGGGAAGCGAGTTGGTTGGTGGTGATTTCATCTTGGGCGATCTGAGCGCCAAAGTCAACAACCTCGACGTTTACTTGTTGTAAACCTTCTGGTTCTTGGCGATTTTTGACACGCAGACATGTGACGCACCCGAGTTTTGGGGCTGTCGAAGCGCGCGGGCGACTCTCGATGTGGCCGCATTCAAGATGATGTAAATATTTTACGTTTCCCCAGCCGCCGACACGGTCGATCGACTCGACGGTCTTGCGTGGGGCCTTACGATGTTCGGTAGTCACCTACCGAATATTACTCAGATGCCTCGTCGGCCTCAGTCGCCTCGTCGGGCTTTTCGGTGTTGACGAGCGTGATCAGGATGCGGGCGTAGCGCTCCATCGTGGGAAGGTCAAGCGGGAACGGCAGGTCCTCTTCGATTGTGTGGTGCCCGATGATCTCGTACATGAAAAGCGCATTGCCGTCATCGTCGAACATCTGTACGGGCTTAAGGACGTGAAGCGTCTTGTTGTCGTATCGGATGTCGTAGGAGCCCCACTCGTCAGTGTGCAAAATCACACCTTGGTAGTGGCTGCCGAGATCCATGACGGCCTCGACCTGATCTGATTCGACTGCTGGGAGATCTTCGACTGATTCGCTCATGACGGCAAATATACCATTTTCACTCGTCGTCCGGTAGAGGTTCTGATCCATCCGGAGCCTCGTTGCCCGGGTTTGTCACCAGCCGGTCTACCTTATGGCAGTCGCGCCATTTCATGCGCCACGTGTCGTCCAGTTCTGCGTGCTGGACCATGGCGACGGTCTTGGCCCGAGTCCAAAAATGGGCGGAAATGAATCGTTCACCACCGAGGATTTTCCTGACGCCGTGGATATACGGGTCGGTGCATGGCATCATCACGAGCATTCCGGCGGATGGCTTGATCTGCAGTTCGGGTCGGTAAAAATAAAGTTCTCCGCCATCAAAATCGTCGTTGTAATACAAGATTGTTGCTATGTCGTGAAAGGCGATCGCCGCTGGCGTCTGTCCGTCTCCGTCTTTTTGGCGGAAGTCCAATGTCCAATCAGCGTGCGCGGAGTCGTGGTGCAACCCCTGCTCCATGCCGGCAACCCACTTGCGAAAATACCAAGTCGAGTTGGTCAAAAACGTTTCACCGAATTTATGTTCGACGGCAGCGTTGATCTTGCCAACCAGTTCAGACTCTTTACGCTCAACGTGAGGCCAGTGCATGGCATCAGGGTTGATGGAGTAATGGTTCGGTTGATCTAACTGTTCGTGGTGATCATTTGGGGGGATCTCATTCCAGAAGCCCTCATTGCGAACATTTTTTTGCCAGAAGGACAGTTCATCTCCACTGATGAAGTTGGGGAAAATGTAAAGTTGAGGGTAAGCCTCGCGTAGATCCATGTCAGTCCTCTGGCGGTCGGGATTCAGTGTGTTCCAGCATTTTTAAGGCATCTTGTGGGTTTCGGTAAATCCACTCCCAGTTGCTCATGTCGGGTTGGGCGATTGCCATTGCGACAGTTTTGCATCGTGTCCAAAAGTGGGCGCTCATGAAGCGCTCTCCCGCAGTTACTTCTAGGACTTCATGCACATGTGTGCAGGGGAACATGATCAGCATCCCGGGTGTCGGTTTGATTTTCAAATCGCAATCCGGGAATCGAATTTCCCCACCTTCATAGTCGTCGTTGTAGTACAAGATGGTCGCGAAATCGTTGAACGCCATTGGCAGGCGGTTTGGGTACTTGTTTTGTAAGTCGAGTTCGTAACGCTGGTAAAACGCGTCGCTGTGCTCTACAAGGCGGAAACCTTTTTCCCATTTGCGGAACGAAATTGAGTGGTCAGATAAAACTTTTTCGCCGAACGTGTTTTCGACTTCCTCGTTAATCCGGTTGACTAATTCCCTTTCGCCTTTATAAAACGCGTCGTGGTCGTCGACGTCTTGGAAAATCAATGGGAATGCCTGTTGGTCAAAAACTAGGTGTTCGCCAGCCAGTTTGTAAAAACCCGGTTTCGTAAAATAACGCATCCAAAAAGAAAGTTCGTCTTTCGACAAAAAATTCTCGTTTACATGGATGGATTTACTGCTTTTCATCAGGTTTCTTTGGCTGATCAACGATTGGTCGTTCCCAGTATACCGACCAGTCGGCATTCGGACTGAGTGTTGGCTCTACCGGACCCCAGTTCATACTGACTACAAGCCGAGAATCTTGGCTTTTATGTCGCGATGTCATGTGCTGGATGAACGAGTTGAAAATGACTACGGTGCCAACTTCTGGTTTGACGCTGACAGTGCTACTCATTGTCGCGCAGTAATCAACATTGAACACCAATTCCGCTGACCCTTCTGGTACTTGCGGGTAGTAAGTAACACTGAAGAATTCGTGTGGGTGAAGGTGAAGATTTGAGTGGTGGGAGTGGGCGATGACGCTCTGGTTGTATTCGAGGTCAACTGCCCACGTATCGTGAAGCATGTAGTCGCGTCCGGTCAAATGTTTGAGCCGGTCATGAACGGCCTCCTGCAGTTTGACCACTTCTGGGGTGATTGGCATGACGAGATCTTCGAACTGAACGAAGCCACGGGAAATAATCCCGTACTCCGGGCATGCCTGCTCAATTGTCTGTGCGTAGTTTTTTATATCGGATGCGATCTGGAGCGGGTCAACGTCATCAATTTTCCCAGTCCAGATCCCGAGGTCGATCAGCGAAACGCGTTCTAGGTCAATCATTCGGTAAAGAAATCTCCGGTTTGGAGAGCGGAAGGCGGGCAGTCCTTGTGCCACACGTTGATGACCATCACCTGCCTTTTGCCGCTCAAAGTTCTTGTTGTTTCGTGAAGCCGGTGACCGGCGTCAAAAACGACGAGGCGGTTCGGACGGTACTTGATTCGCTCCCGTTCGTCAATCGTCGACAGGTGTTGATCGATGACGTCGCGTTCCAACTGCTCTGAGCCTTCGGGGACGACGCTGTTGTGAAGTTCCAAAAAACCGCCGGTCGCTTCGCTTGTTCCGTACCAGACGCAACCAATTTTTGGTCCATGGAAAATCTTGTCGCTCGCATACAGGAACGTGTCCTCGTCGCAGTGGGGAGCGAGGAACTGGCCGACACCGAACGTGCGTGTCCAGTATTCGAAACCGACGATGTCTTCGATCGGATACGGCAGGATGCCGGGGGTAGACCAAATCGCTTCGATAACTTTTTTGCGATTCGTGTCTGCGGGCGAGCGCCACCATCCGTCCCAAAACATGTACGGCGCGTAGCAGTCGCATTCCGTATCGTGGAACTCGTTTAGGTATTCGCCGATGTTGTCGTGCCCGGACATGTCGTCAGGGAAAAACGTGGGGTCAGCGTCTACTGCTGCCAGCAGGTCGCTTGGGATGAAGTCGTCCTGCACCCGCAGAAACATCGCTACCTACCTTTTTGGCGTTTCAGAATTCGTTTCGCCCGTTGAAGGGTCATTTGCCGTTTTGGCACTCCGGAAAATATTGACGCCAGACGGATGATTTCCTCTGCGTCCTCGTTGTTCACTTCTTGAACTTCGTCACGAGGCGAGCGATCCATGACGGCTTCTCCAAGATGATTTCTTCGGTAATTTCGACGGCTGGTGCTGGTGCTGGTGCTGGTGCTGGCTCTGTGGCGGTCTTGGGCTTGGGTGCCTCGGCGTAAGGCCCGGTTGGCTTTTGCTTTGGCGGGTTCTTTTTGGCGGGCGCCTTCTTCGCGGGTGACTTCTTAGCAGGCGCCTTTTTCGCGGCTGTGGCCTTTGCCGGGGTCTTCTTGGCTGGCGTCTTCTTGGCCGGCGTCTTTTTCTTATTGGTGCTCATTTGAGGTTCATCTTCCTGTTTGATTTTTCGACTATTGTTCCTTTGTGTGGATTTCTACCCCGACACATATTCCAAGTTAGCGCTTGCGCTGTCTAGTGCGCAGGTCGCCAAGGAGTCTTTGGTTGCTGAATTTGGCGTCGGTGAAGACGTTCCTTTTAATTTTATCGGATGGATTGACGATCGTCTGGCAATGATTGTTCAGATGAAGCGGGATCGAATGAAAAACTCGATTGAGGAGAGGTTTTCTATCTCGTCGGGTGCGCTTCATGTGATGGGTGCTTACTTTGGTTGCGATGAACTAACGATGGTGGCCGAGGGTTATCATAACAAAACGCCGGAGATCCCAAGGACGAAAACGATGGCCGAGTCGTTTGCTGCCGGTGACCCGAACATCGCTGAATGCCTCACGGTAACGCACGTGACACTGCCCGATGGTTATGATCCTGAAGCAACATTAATAAGTGCACCTTATCAGTATCTAGCCGATAAATTCATTTTGTGGGCAGATAGCCTTGCCTACACACGCGGAGTTGGGAAAATTTTGCGCGACTCGCCGTTCCCCGCTATGATGGCCATGTCGCTGCGTGCGGATTACGAAGATCCGGACGAAGATGAGCGGTTCAGAATTCTTGAAGCGCTCGGAGAAAACGGCTTCAATACGCAAATTTTCATGTAACACCGATGGTGTACGATGGGGGAATGATTGGTTTTGACGGGGGTTTTGGCATCGGGCGTCGCGCTGACACAGTTTGGGTCGGCGGTCGTGAAATCCGTGTGTCACGAGCCACCGGCGAACCGTGCCCGGTTTGCGGAGAACCAAACGGCAACTGCGCTGGCGAACTTGGACCGCCAGATCACATTGCCGGATTTAACGAGATCGAGTCACTTGTGGGGACTCAAACATTTCTGGTGGAGGAGGACATCTGGGAAGAAAAACAAATAACCCCATTCACAAAAACTAAAGTCCTCAAATATCCTGCCGGAAAGCACATTCCTCTGGAGGAAGCGCGAAATCTAGGATTGGCTTAACGCTTTCAGTATTTTGCGACGCGCTACAATCTTCTAACGGGTGCTGCAAACGGACCCGGCAAACCAATTTAAACAAACGGAGCACCCAATGACCCTGCTTACTGATGAATTTGTAGCCTCTTACGCCCTAAAGACGCCCCCGTGGGGTTTCAATGGAATGGGTGAAATCGTTTACCTGCGTACCTATTCTCGCCCTAAGGAAAACGGCGAGATCGAGACATGGCCCGAGACAGTCCAACGTGTCATCAACGGCGCCATCGAAATCGGCGTTCCATACACCCAGAAGGAAGCCGAAACACTTTTCGACCACATGTTCAACCTGCGCTGCTCGTTCTCTGGTCGCGCCCTCTGGCAATTGGGAACACCTCTGGTTCAGCAGTTCAATGCTGCGTCGCTGAACAACTGCTACTTCATCAACATTGAGACCATCGAAGACTTTGAATTCCTGTTCGACCATCTCATGCTCGGTGGGGGCGTCGGGTTCTCTGTGGAGCGATCCAAAATCCACGAACTGCCCAAGGTGAAGTCTGGGGTCAGCATCACTCATGAAAAAACGAACGACGCTGACATCATCGTCCCCGACTCTCGTCAGGGCTGGTCACGTCTCGTTCACTCCGTGCTGAAGTCGTACTTCTACACGGGCAAATCGTTCTCTTACTCCACTTTGCTCATCCGTGAGTACGGCGCTCCGTTGAAGAAGTTCGGCGGCACAGCGTCAGGTCCGGGCGCCCTCATCGACGGTATCGAAGACATCTGCAAAGTGCTGGAAAATCGGGCTGGCAAAAAGTTGCGTTCAATCGACGTGCTCGATATTTGCAACATCATCGGTCGTATCGTTGTCTCTGGTTCTTCTCGCCGTTCAGCGCAGATCGCAATTGGTGACCCTGACGACGTGTTGTTCCTTCGAGCCAAGAACTGGGCGAGCGGTGAGATTCCAGCGTGGCGCGCCAACTCGAACAACTCGATTTATGCCGACTCGTGGGACGAGATCATGCCCGAAGTCTGGGGCGGCTACGACGGCTCTGGAGAGCCCTACGGCCTCGTTAACCGCAAGTTGGCCCGCAGGTACGGGCGTCTCGGAGAGAAGCGCACAGACAACTCCATTGAGGGCTACAACCCTTGTGCGGAGATCGCGCTGGGGGATGGTGAATCTTGCAACCTCTCAACGATTTTCTTGCCAAACGTCGAGTCATTGAAGCAGATGAAAGAGATTTCCCGTCTTCTTTACATGTGCCAAAAGCAGATCACCCGTCTCGAATACCCTTACGAGAAGACAACGAAAATTGTTCGCAAGAACGCTCGCTTGGGGCAGTCAATCACAGGCGTTCTGCAGGCTTCGACCGAGCAGTTGTCGTGGATGGACCCGACGTATGTTGCTCTGCGTGAGTTGGATGAGAAGTATTCGACAGAACACGATTTCCCGGAAAG
>Ga0075477_10000598_pt1 | contig 15857 bp, 10 predicted proteins | sample DEB08_DNA_FD_76338 | JGI IMG/M metagenome (GOLD analysis project Ga0075477, IMG submission 76338) | Aqueous microbial communities from the Delaware River and Bay under freshwater to marine salinity gradient to study organic matter... | ecosystem: Environmental > Aquatic > Marine > Coastal ...
CACGTCGTTCGCGGCACCGCCGTTCCGTTCCGACCACGATCCGCCGGGGAGATCCGGAACCGGCGTCGACGCGACGTGCACGGACTCGACCCGCGAGTCGCCGTGCTCGGACTCGCCCCGAAACGACGGCAGCATCGCCGGCTTCACCGCGAAGGGATCCGCAGCGGCGATGATGAACTCGAGATCCCGGCGCAGCGCCGCGGCGCTCTCGTACCGCTTGGCGTAGTCCGCCATCGCGCGACGCGCCACCCAGCGCACGCACTCGGGGCTCCGCTTGGCGTAGCCGCTCAGGCCGCCGTGGGCCGGGAACGTGTCCTCGACGCCGAGGTAGAGCATCGCGCCCACCCCGTAGACGTCGAACTTCGCTCCATCCACCTCGTGGACCTTCACGCCGCGAAGCGCGAGACGGACCATCTCCGGGTCGCGGAAGTACTCGGTGCCATGGGTCGTCAGGGTCATGCCCGACGCCAGGCTCGTGACCAGGCCGATGTCGACCAGACGCGCCTCGCCCCCGTGGACGAGCACGTTCTCCGGCTTCACGTCCTTGTGCCAGAGTCCCGCCTCGTGGTATCGCTCGAGCGTCCCGGCAAGTCCGGCGGTCCACTCCAGCACCCGCCGGAGACTCGCCTCGTCGAGCCCGCCCTCTTCGCCCATCCGGTGCAGGCTCCGTACCGCATCGGAGTAGTGGTTGCCCGGGAAGTAGGGCATCGCGTACCAGAAGCGATTGCCCTCGAGATGATGTTCGAGCACCAGACCGAGGCGCGTCGCGGCCTCCATCGATCGCGACTCGCGGACGATCTGCGGCAGCGTCGAGCCCTCCGAGAGCGCGAACGTCTTGATGACCACCCGATCGACGCCGTCGGGAAGGCGTCGGCGGATGTCCGCCGCGGGGGTGGCGACGAGCAGCCTCGCGCCGGAGCCGCCTGCGGGCAGCGTGCCGACGACCTTGTAGCCCGGAAACGCGCCGGTGCGCGACGGTGGCGGCGGCGCGGCGCGCCGACGCGTTTCGGCATCGACCGCTGGACCAGGCGTGGCGGGCGCGGGCCCGAGGAATCGGATCGACAGCGGATATCGGAATCGCGTCCCGGAGTGCGCGGAGATCGCAGCGACCACCGTCATGACGAACCAGGTCAGGAACACCACCGGAAGGATCAGCAGACCGACGAGCATCGGCGTCGTGACGATGCCGAAGAGGGTCGCGAGCGTCATCGTCGCGTTGAAGTTCAGGCTCTCCCGCCCCTGCTCGTCGACGTAGGGCATGCGGTCCTTGCGGACGAGCCAGACCACCAGCGGCCCCACCAGATTGCCCAGCGGAAACGCCAGCCCCGCGAAGGCCAGCAGGTGGGCAAGCATCCCGACGGTCCGCTCCTCCTGGGGAGCGACCTCGACGGGGGTCCCGAACGACGCGGGACGTGGAGGATGCACGAACGGCGGTGGCGGCGGCGCCGCCACGACCTTCACCTGCACCTCGGGGCGGGCGAAGGCGCCCACGACCATCCGATGCGGCCGCTGCCAGAACGCCTCGGAGACACGACGGCCGATGCCGGCGATCCGATCGTTCACCCGTGCGGCGCGATGCTCGGCGCGGGTCCACTGGCCGAACACCACCAACGCGAGGGCCACGCCGGCGTGGAAGCACATCGGAATCAGCGCAAGCGTCGCGGCGATCAGGTCGAACGCGGCGCCGATCACGATCGCGATCACGCCGAAGACGAGCTTCAGAACGATGCCGAACAGGCGGAGGACCAGTCCCAGTCCCAGCGCCAGCAGGCCGAGCGCAAGACCCGCGACGACGAGGGCGAGCAGGATGGTCGCGAAGGTGATGATGGGCGTCATGGTCGGTCTCCGCCAAGCGCGATCAAAGGTGCCTCAACCACCGCGGGCGGCGAGGCATTCGAGCCGATGGATCTCGCCCACCGCCTCGTCGAACAGCCGATCGTCGGGGCCGAGACCGGCCTGCTCGGCCTCTCGACGCTCCTGATCGGTGAAGCTGTAGGTGGCCATCGTCTCCTCGAGACGAGCCCGGAGGCGCTGCCGAACCGCCGCGAGATGTCTGCTGACGGTGGCCTCGCTGGTGCCGAGTTCGTCGGCCACCTCCTTGCCCGGGCGACCGTCGAGGACGCGAAGGCGAAACGCCTCGAAGGAGAACATCTCGCTCTCGCCCTCGACCTTGCGAAGCGCAGCAAGCACCTTCGCTCGGAACATCGCCGCCTCGTAGGCCTCGTCGGGACGAGGCTCGCTGCTCGAGGCGCCGTAGGACTCGTCGAAGGACGCCGCCCGGCGTCCCCCGCCCCGCTTCTTGGCGAAGCGGCGATCGAGTTCGTCGCCGAGGGCGTGACGCGCGATCGCGAGAAGCCACGTGCTGAATCGGGCCCCTCGCGCCGGGTCGTATCGATCGATGTGGTTGGAGACCGCGGCGAGGGTCTCCTGGGTGAGGTCGCGGACGGTCTCGGCGCCCACGTTGCCGCGTCCCCACCGGGTCAACTGGGCGCGGATGACGGGGCCGAAGGTCTCCCACAACTCGAACCAGGCGCTCTCGTCCCGCTGTCTCAGGCGACTGACGAAGGACGTGGTCAACGGGTGCATGGGCAAGAGGTCCTGTGACGCCTCGAAATCCGGACGGACGCCGGCGATCCCTTCTTGGGAGGAGGCAGCGGCCTCTTCCGCTCCGGTTCGCGGTCGCCGGCGAGGTCGAAGGCGTCGGAAGCGTCACCCCCCGCGCCAGAGAACGTCGATCTCCCGCCCAAGGCATCCTACGAGGGGTCGGGAGTCCCCCGCCCCCGGCGAATCCACCAGTTCGGACGGTTCGAGGATCCACTTCTCCAGCGGTCCCGGGACCACGGCCTGCACCGAGTGCCTCCTTCGGTGAAATCTCCCCGCCGACCTGCCCAACAAGTTCGACGTCGCACCCAGCGGCGGTTCGGATCGGGCACGTTGCCCGCCGCCGGCCGACCGGGAGATACCACCATGCCGTTCACCAAGAGCATTCTTCGTTGGAGCCTGATCGGCGGCCTCGGACTCGGCGCCGTCACCTTCATCGTCGGCCCCGGACGAGTCGCCGCGGCCTTCGACCAGGTTCGCACCAGCCTCATCGACGTCACCGACGACCTCATCGAGGATCCCGTGGCCCTGCGTCGCCAACTCGCCGACCTCGCCGAGCAGTACCCCCACCGCATCGCCGAGGTGAAGGGCGAACTCGCGTCGGTCAACCGTCAGATCGACCAGCTCGAGCACTCTCACGAGGTCGCCCGGCGAGTGGTCGCGATGACCGGCGACGATCTGCTCGAACTCCGGGCGCTGCTCGACGGCGGATCGTCTTCGGGCCGGATGGTCAGCCTGAAGACCGGGGGCGCCGCAGTCACCGCCGACCGGGCGTTGTCCGAGGCCCGCCGGGTTCGCGGCGTCCGCGAGGCCTATCGGGATCGCGCCGCCAGCGACGCCCAGCAGCTCGCCATGCTGCAGGGTCAGCGCGACCGCCTCGACGAGATCCTCGGAAAGCTCGAGGCCGAGCATCGCCGCTTCGGTGCCAAGGTCTGGCAGCTCGATCAGCAGATCGACGCGATCTCCCGCAACGATCGCCTGATCGAACTGACGAAGCAGCAGGAGGCGATCCTCGCCGAGTACGACCGCTTCGGCAGCGTCGGCAACCTCGACCAGCTCGAGGGACGACTCGCCCAGCTCCGTGCCGAGCAAGAGGCTCGCCTCGAGGCTCTGACCAGCGGAAGTCGACACGACTACGAGGCGGTGGCCGCCGAGCGGATCGCCGACGAGCAGGCCGGCCTGTGGGACCCCTTCGAGGATCTCGACCTCGGTGGCGAGACCTCCCCAGCGCCATCGAGTCCCGTGGTGGAGCTTCCTCCGACCACCTCGCCGCTGGCACGCCGCTGAACTTCCAGCGACGAATCCGGAACCTCGAAAAAAGTCCGCCTTTGGGCGAACCCCGATCGGATCCGGCACGTCTGAAGGGTGCTCTTCAACGATCCGTTCGTGCCCCCTCACACCGACCGGTTCTCCTCCCAGTCATTCAGGTTCTCCTCGTCTCCGCGACCGCCGATGCCCCTCACCGGGCATCGGCGGCGTCGCATTGCGAGCACTCAGGGCATGGCGCCCCCTTCCCGGCCGACTTTCTCGGTCGACACTGGCATTGGGGAAGGGCGTGGGGCATCCTGAAGGAGTTCCGACCTCCGCAAGGCGGCGTTTCCAAGGGTCATCCCCATGTTCGCGATTCGAAGCAGCGTTCTCCTCAGCAGTCTCGCCCTCGGTCTGGGCATCGCCCTTCCGTCCACCGCCGATCTCGTCGAGGCGGAACTCCTCGCCCGCGAGGGCGGTCCGGCGCCCGGCGGCGACGGCACGACCATCTCCGCCCTGAACGCCCCGTTCGCCAACGGTCTCGGGCAGGTCGGCTTCACCGGCACGCTCGCCAGCGGCGACCGCTTCGTCTGGCTCGGCGACGAGATCGTCTGGCTCAACAGCGACGCGTTGCCCGGGTCGGTGCTGACCGGCAGCGAGAGCACCATGGGCATCTCGAACCTGGGGGGATGGATCTACAGCTGCAACGACGACGGCGAGGATTCGGTGTGGACCCAGGAAGGCCTCCTGCTGCGCGAGACCGAACCGATCCCGGGCGAGACGCTGGTCTGGAGCAGCTTCAACAGCCGTCCCCGCATGACCTGCGACGGCGAGGCGTTCTGGGTGACGGGCCTGGCGGCCTCGAGCGGCGGCGGCACCTACGGCCGTGGCTTCATGCAGTGCCTCGATCCCGCCGATCCGGCATCGTCCCAACTTCTCATCGGCACCGGCGATCCCGTCGAGGACGGAGACGTCTTCTTCGAGATCGGAAGCATCGGATTCGCCTACGACGTCTCCGGGAGCACCGAGCACATCGCGTTGATCCCGAGAGTCGCGGGAGCCCCTCCGGCGACGGACGACTTCATCTGGCTCGACGGCGTGCCGCGCGAGCGGCAGGGCGATCCCACCTCGCCCGGCAGCGGTCTCAGTTGGGACCAGTTTCGCGGAGTCGGGGTGAACGACGAGGGACGCCTGATCTTCTTCGGCCCCGCCGAACCGGACGATCCGAAGATCCCCGACATCGAGTACCTCGCGCTCGACGGCGAGATCATCGTCCGCGAGGGGGACTCGATCGGCGGCGTCGAACTCTCCGACGGCTTCGGCATCCGGTGGGCGGAGATCGACGACGCCGATCGAATCGTCCACGTCTGGGAGGCGTCGGGGTTCCCGCCCACCGCGGGAGCGACGTTCCTGACCTCGGAGACCGAGGAGGGCTTCGAGCATGTCGCCATCGTCGAGATCGGCGACGAACTCGACTTCGACGGCGACGGGATCGCCGACGGCGTCGTCGTGGACTTCGAGGTCTCCTCGGTGGTCGGTCCAGCGATCGGCCTGCCCGACCAGCCCTGGGTCTTCCTTCCGGTCGAGGTCGAGGCCGCCAAGGGAGAGACCTACTCCGCCATCGTGCGGTTCCCGCTGCCCGGCACCGACTCGCCCGCCGACCTCAACGGTGACGGTCAGGTGAACGGGGCGGATCTCTCGATCCTGCTCGCCGCCTGGGGCGGCGGCGGCATCGCCGATCTCAACGGCGACGGCGTCGTCGACGGGGCCGACCTCGCGATCCTGCTCGCAGACTGGTCGAACTGAACCGCACTCCGCGCGGACCGCAGAAACTCGGGAACCTCGCCCCGCTCGCGCCTCTCGCCAACAAGTATCCTCCGTCGCTCAGACGTCACTCGATCCGGGCGGTCCGGGCCGGGGCTCGTCATCGAAGACCCACGATCGGTCGACGCGCAACGCCGCATCGCCGACTCGGAGAGGTCCGCTTCGGGAGACCACACCATGAAGAACATCATTCGCGCCGCGGCGCTCGCGTCCGGGTTCCTCCTCGCCGGCGGCATCGCATGCCTCGGCGCCTGCTCGGCCTCACCCTCCAGCGAGGTCGACCGGAATCTCCTCACCCAGGCCGCCGAAGCGGCGCTGTCGAGGTTCGAGTCCAGCGATTCGACGCTGGCCGAGGCGATCGAGTCGGCCTACGCCTACGCCGTCTTCCCCGAGTCGGGCAAGGGCGGCTTCGTCATCGGCGGCGGCGGTGGCCACGGCGTGGTCTACCGCGACGGCGGTCAGATCGGCTGGTGCTCCTTCACCACCGTGACCGTGGGCCTGCAGGCGGGCGGCCAGGGCTACTCGATGCTGATCCTCTTCAAGGATCAGACCGCCTTCGATCGGTTCGCCTCCGGTGGACTCGAGGGCAGCGCGACCGCGAGCGCCGTCGCCGTCAAGGCCGGCGCGGCGGCGAACGCCGACTACGAGAACGGCGTGATGGTGCTGACCGACAACGCGGCCGGCCTCATGGCCGAAGCGACGGTCGGCGGGCAGTACTTCAAGTACCGCGCGCTCGACTGACCCCTTTCGAGGACGATGCGACCTCCACGACGCCCCGCTTGCGGGGCGTCGTGCCGTTTCCACCACCGCCCCGCTTGCGGGGCGTCGTGCCGTTTCCACCGCCACACGACGACTCGGGCGCCCGCCCGGAGTCCTCGACGGGTTCGGGTATCGTTGCGGGAATGCCCCCCACGCCGTGTCCCCGAGGCGCGCCAACCCTGCTTCATGTCGTCCCCGCCTCGGCCGCGCTCGTCGCGATCGCGATGCTGCCCTTCGCCTGCACGGTCGGGCCGGACTACGAGTCGCCCGAGATCGAGACCCCTCCGGTCTTCTCGACCTCGCTGGAGGACCGGCCGGACGATCCCGAGGCCCCGAACCTCGATCGCTGGTGGACCCGATTCGGCGATCCGATCCTCGACGAGTTGATCGCCCAGGCCGAGGCCGGAAGCTACGACCTCAAGCGAGCCGTCGCCGCCATCGAGCAGTATCGCGCGGGCTACGGGCTCGCCGAGAGCCAGCTCTACCCCAGCATCAGCCTCGGCGCCGCCTACTCGCGGAACCGGACCAACGCTGCGCAGCTCGGCGGCCTCGCGGCGCCGGCACCGTTCAACGCCTGGACCTACGGTCTCGATCTGGCCACGTGGGAGCTCGACGTCTTCGGCAAGCTGCGCCGCTCGATCGAAGCGAGCCGGGGCGAGTATCAGGCCTCCGTCGAGGAGTGGCGCAACGTGCTGGTGACGCTTCGCGCCGAAGTCGCCTCGGCCTACGTCGGCCTGCGGGTCCTGCAGGCCCGACGCGCCGTGGTCGCGGAAACCGTCGACCTGCTCGAGAGGCAGCTCGGCATCGTCGCCGCGCGGCGTTCCGCGGGCACGGTGACCGACCTGGACCTTTCGGAGTCCGAGGCGACGCTGGCCCTCGCCCTCGCCGAACTTCCCCTCGTCGACGCTCAGGTGGCTCAGCAGTTGAACGCCCTCTCGGTGCTGGTGGGCGAGTACCCCGGAGATCTCGGCCGACGGCTCGCCGAACCGGCGCCGATTCCCCAACTCGACGCGCCGATCGAGACCGGAGTGCCGGCGCAGCTCATCCTGCGCCGCCCCGATCTTCGCGTGGCCGAGCGCGAGCTTGCGGCGCGAGTCGCCTCGATCGGCGTCGCCGTGGCGGGCCTCTATCCGGAGGTCTCCCTCGCCGGCAGCATCGGGATCTTCGCGACGGACTTCGCCGGCCTCGGGGACATCGGCAACCTCACCTACCGCGCCGGGCCGCAGATCGTCTGGAACTTCTTCAACGGCGGCCTGACGAGGGCGCAGATCGCCCAGGCCGAGGCGGTCGCCGACGCCGCCGAGATCGACTACCGCGCCGCGGTGCTCGAGGCCGTCGCCGAGGTCGAGACCGCCGCGAGCAACGTGGGCTACGCCTCGACCTCGCTTCGTCGCGTCGACCGCGCGGTGACCGACGCCCGGCGCGGCATCGCCCTGGCGATCCGCCAGTACGAGGCCGGAACCATCGACCTCGATCGTCTCATCCAGTACGAGCGCACCGTGCTCGACCTCGAGGACAAGCGCCTTCAGGCCTCGGGCCTGCTCGGTCAGAACGTGGTCGAACTGTGTCGATCGCTCGGCGGCGACTGGGCCGAGACACCGCTTCCGGAGGCGGCCGCGGACGCGTATCCGGAGCCGATGCCGGACTCGAGTTCGAGCCCGGATCCCGAGTCGGTCCCGGCTGCCGCCCCCGCCGTCGCCCGTGCCACCAAGGAGTCCGCCTCGTGAAGTGCCCCGCCCCGCTGCTCCGGACGGCCGCCGCCGCGGCGTTGCTGCTCGCCATGCCGCCTGCCTGCGATCGCAAGCCCCCATCGAAGCCGCCCGAGGGGCCGGCCACGGTGGTCGCGGTCGCGGCGACCACCGCCGACGTCGCGGTCCGAAGGACCTATCCCGGAACCACGCTTTCGACCAGCCCGGTCTCCATCGTGCCGCGGGTCGAGGGCTGGCTCGTCGAGCGCAACTTCGCCGACGGCGATCTCGTCGAGGCCGGACAGGTGCTCTACCGAATCGATCCGGCGCCGTTCCAGGCCAGTCTCGATGCCGCCGAAGCCAGGCTCGACACCAGCCGGGCCGACGTCGCGGTCGCTCGGTCCGAGGTCGGCGTCGCCGAGGCGAGGCTCGACAACGCCCGCCAGGAGTACGAACGAAATCGTCCGCTGCTGGAGTCCGACGCCGTGTCGGAGGAGAAGCTCGAGCGTCTCGAGGCCGAGTATCGCGCCGCTCAGGCCCAGGTCGAGGCGGCCAAGGCCCAGATCGGTTCCGCCGAGGCCGCGGTCGAGGCCGCGAAGGCCGACATCGAGATCGCGAAGCTCGACCTCTCGTACTGCACCATTCGCAGCCCCGTCGCCGGACGGACCTCCGCGACCAGTCAGTACGTCGGCGATCTGGTCCGCACGATGGCGCCGGAGCCGCTGGTCACGGTGAAGCCGAACGATCCACTGTGGGTCGCCTTCGCCGCGGTCTCCAGCGATCTGCCCGCCCTCCGCAGTCAGTTGGGGAGGAACGAGCCGGGCGTCGAGATCTCGCTCCCCGAGGGCGACACCGGGAACGCGTGGACCCGCACCGGCCGCATCGTCTTCATCGACAACACCGTCGAGCCGGGCACGGCGATGGTCGATGTGCGCGTCGAGATCTCCAATCGCGATGGGCACCTGCTGCCGGGCACCTACGTCGATGCCGCATTCCAGCAGACCATGCTCGAAGACGCGGTGCTTGTGCCGCTCGAGGCGGTGGTTCGCCAGGCGGCCTCGTCGGTGGTCTGGGTGGTCGAGGACGACTCGACCGCGAAGATGCGCACCGTCCAGCTTGGGCCCCATCGCGACAAGGACGTGGTGGTGACGACGGGACTGTCCGCCGGCGAGCGGGTCGTCGTGCAGGGGCAGGCGAAGTTGCGGGATGGCGTCCGGATCGAAGTGCTGGAGCCGGGACGATTCTCCGGCTCCGGCGCCGCGGCCCCATCCCGCAAGGTCGACTCCAAGGTCGACTCCAAGGACGCTTCCGAAACGTCTTCCAGCGGCGCCGATGAACCGACGAAGCGGACCACGGCGGCCGGTCACCGAGACGCCCTCTCCGAAGGGCCGGGCGGGACCGCATGATCCGCTTCTTCATCGATCGACCGATCTTCGCCTCGGTCATCGCCCTGGTGATGCTGTTGATGGGCGGCCTCGCGCTGGTCACGCTGCCCATCTCGCAGTACCCCGAGATCGTTCCGCCGACGATCCAGGTGAACGCCAACTACCCGGGCGCCAGCGCCGCCGTGGTCTCGGAGGTGGTCACCCGACCGCTCGAGGAGCAGATCAACGGGGTCGAGGACATGATCTACATGTCCTCCAACTCGACCAACAACGGCACCAGCCAGATCACCATCACCTTCGACGTCGGCACCGATCAGGACATCGCCGCCGTCAACGTGAACAACGCCGCCAGCGTCGCGGTCTCGCAGCTGCCCGCGGAGGTCCAGCAGCAGGGCATCGCGGTCCAGAAGCAGTCGACCGACCTGCTGCTCATCATCACGCTGCGCTCTCCCGGCGGGACCTGGGACTCGGTGTTCCTCGGCAACTACGCGCAGATCAACGTGCTTCAGGCGCTGCAGCGGGTCCCGGGCGTGGGACAGGTCACCAACTTCGGCGTGCTCGAGTACTCGATGCGCATCTGGCTCGACGTCCCGAAGCTCGCCTCGATGGGCATCACGCCGCAGGAGGTCCAGCAGGCGATCAAGGCGCAGAACAAGCAGGCCGTGGGCGGCCAGGCCGGCGCCCCGCCCGTCGCCGGCGACGCACCGCCCTACATCCTGCAGGTCAACGCCACCGGGCGCCTCGACGAGGTCGAGCAGTTCGAGCAGATCGTCGTGGCGACCGGGCACGACGGATCGGTGGTCCTTCTCTCCGACGTCGCCCGCGTCGAACTCGGCGCAGCGAACTACGACTCCAGTTCGCGTCAGGACGGCAAGCCCGCGGCGCTGCTGGGGATCTACCAGCTGCCCGACGCCAACGCCTACGCCGTCGCCGAGGGCGTCCGCAAGGTCATGACGCAGCTCGCCCCGTCGTTTCCCGCCGATCTGGAGTACTCGATCAACTTCGACACGACCGACTTCGTGTCCGCGTCGATCGACGAGCTGGTCCAGACGTTCATCGAGGCCGGCATCCTGGTCGTCGTGGTGATCTTCGTCTTCCTGCAGCGAGTGCGGGCGACGCTCGTTCCGATGATCGCCATCCCGGTCTCGATCGTCGGAGCGTTCGCGATCATGCCGGCGCTGGGGTTCTCGATCAACACCCTGACGCTGCTGGGACTGGTCCTTGCGATCGGCCTCGTGGTCGACGACGCGATCGTGGTCGTGGAGAACGTCCAACGCCAGTTCGAGGAGGGCGAGACCTCGCCCCGTCGGGCGGCGCGCCGCGCGATGGCCGAGGTCGCACGTCCCATCGTCGCGACGACGCTCGTCCTGGCGGCGGTGTTCATTCCCGCCTCGCTGATGCCCGGCATCACCGGTCGCCTCTACAACCAGTTCGCCGCCACCATCGCCTTGTCGGTGCTGCTCTCGGGCGTGAACAGCCTGACCCTGAGCCCCGCCATGGCCGCGGTCCTTCTGCGGCCCGGCGGCATGATCGAGCGTGGCCCGTTCGGCTGGTTCAACAAGGCGTTCGATCGCCTCAGCCACGGCTACTCCCGGGTGGTCGGCGGCCTGAGCCGAGTCTGGGTGGTGATGCTGCTGGTGCTGGGCGGCCTGCTCTTCGCGACCGGCTGGTTCGTGTCGAAGACGCCCACCGCGTTCATCCCAGAAGAGGACAACGGCTACTTCTTCACGCTGTACGAGACCCCTCCGGGGGCGTCGCTCGCCCGCACCGAGGCCTTCGCCGACGAGATCCGCGAGATCCTCGAGTCCCAGCCGGAAGTGGTCACCGTCATCGAGATCAACGGGATCAACTTCATCACCAGCGTGGCGGAGACCAACGCCGGATTCATGGTCCCGGTCCTGAAGCCGTGGGGCGAGCGTCCCGATCCAGGCCAGTCGGCGATGGCGATCATCGAACGTGTCGCGGGGGCGATGGCGCGTCTGACTCCAGGCATCGCCCGGCCGTTCCCGCCGCCGGCGATTCCCGGCCTCGGATCCGTGGGCGGCTTCCAGCTTCAGCTCGAGGATGCGGGCGGCCTCGGCGTCGATGCCCTCGTCGCCGCCGCCGACGAGTTCATGGCGAAGGCCCGGGCCCTTCCCGAGATCTCCAGGATCTCGACGACCTTCCAGTCCGACGTCCCGCAGGTCCAGCTCGAGTTCGACCGCATCAAGATGCAGTCGCTCGGCGTCACCGTGGACGACGCCTTCGGAGTGCTTCAACTGGACTTCGGCAGCGCCTTCATCAACCAGTTCAACCGATTCGGACAGGTCTACGACGTGTATGTGCAGGGCGAGGCCGCGGACCGGATGCGAGCGGAGGACCTGCTGAACCTCTACGTCCGCAATCGCGACGGCGGCATGATCCCGTTCGCGACCTTCGCGACGGTGCGCCTGACCACCGGACCCGACAACCTGACCCACTACAACGTGATGGACACGATCGCCATCGACGGCGGCCCCGCTCCCGGGGTCAGCAGCGGCGACGCGATCAAGGCCCTCGGCGATCTTGCCGCGACGACGCTGCCGCCGGGCATCACCTCGAGCTGGACCGGCATCGTCTACCAGCAGCTTCAGGCCGGGAACCTGGCGCCGATCGTCTTCGGCCTCGCGGTGATCCTCGTCTTCCTGTTCCTGGCCGCGCAGTACGAGAGCTGGACCCTCCCCGTGCTGGTGCTCGTGACCGTTCCGCTCGCCGCGCTGGGGGCGGTGCTGGCGCTGGGCCACTACGGACGGGCTCTCGACGTCTACGCGCAGATCGGCCTCGTCATGCTGATCGGCCTCGCCGCGAAGAACGGAATCCTCATCATCGAGTTCGCCAAGGACGCCCGCGAGACCGGAATGAGCGCACGCGAGGCCGCGATGACCGCGGCGAAGCTTCGTCTGCGGCCGATCCTGATGACCGCGTTCGCCTTCATCCTCGGCGTGGTGCCGCTCGCGGACGCGACCGGCGCCGGCGCCAATGCGCGGCAGTCGATCGGCATCACCGTGATCGGCGGGCTGCTTCTGGCGACCTTCTTCACGCTGTTCATCGTCCCGGTCCTCTACGTCGGTCTCGACATGATTCGCGTCAAGGTCTTCAAGATCGATCCGACGCGGAAGCCCGGCGACGACGACGCCCCCGGCGACGGTGCCACGAGCGCCGGTGAGGACTCGCCGGCGGCCGCTCCCGCTGCGGGATGACGCAGGGCCCGCCGAGGCCATGATCCGGCGATGATCCGGATGATCAGGATGATCAGGATGATCAGGATGATCAGGCGATGAAGCATCTCACCGAACATCTCGCCCTGGAGATCCCCACCCGCCGCGCGTTCGTGAACATCACCCGCGAGGTCGAGGACGCGGTCGCCCGCAGCGGCGTGCAGGAGGGGCTGTGCCTCGTCAACGCGATGCACATCTCCGCGAGCGTCTTCATCAACGACGACGAATCCGGGCTGCACCACGACTACGAGGTGTGGCTCGAAGGCCTCGCCCCCCACGCTCCGACGAACCGGTACCGCCACAACGACACCGGCGAGGACAACGCCGACGCCCACCTCAAGCGGCAGATCATGGGCCGCGAGGTCGTCGTCGCGATCACCAGGGGACGGCTCGACTTCGGCCCCTGGGAGCAGATCTTCTACGGCGAGTTCGACGGCCGGCGCCGCAAGCGGGTGCTGGTGAAGGTGATCGGGGAGTAGTCCGGGAGAGCGCTTCAGGCCGCACCGGACCCGGCCGATAACGGACACGGTCGAGGTCGATCCCGGATCCCGACGCTCCTACCCTCCCGCCTTCCCACCACCGCACCGTTCCCGAGCCCGCCATGCCCTCCGCCTCCAAGCTTCCCATCGCCCTCGCCGCCGGCGACGGCATCGGTCCCGAGATCATGGAGGCGGTGCTCGCGGTGTTTCGCGCCGCCGGAGTGCTGGACCATCTCGAGTTCGTCGAGGCGCCGATGGGCGAGCGGACGTTCGCCAGCGGCAACACCTCCGGCATCTCCGACGAGGCCATGGAGGTCGTCGAACGGACCGGACTGCTGTTCAAGGGCCCGATGGGCACGCCCGTGGGCGGCGGCGGCAAGTCGATCAACGTCACGCTTCGCAAGACCTTCTCGGCCTTCGCGAACCTTCGGCACTTCCAGTCGCTGCCGGGCGTCGAGACGGTCTTCTCGAAGGCCGGCGTGCCGGTCGACTTCTACGTGGTCAGGGAGAACATCGAGGACACCTACGGCGGCATCGAGCACCGGCTCACCAACGACGTCGTCGAGTGCAAGCGTCTGATCTCGGCGCCGGGTTGCGACCAGGTCCACCGCTTCGCCTTCGAGACCGCGGCGCGGCTCGGCATCGACCGCGTCACCTGTTCGCACAAGGCGAACATCATGAAGATGACCGACGGGCTCTTCCTCGAGCGGTTCCGCCACGTCGCGGCGGATCATCCCTCGATCGAGATCCACGACGTCATCATCGACGCGCTCTGCATGAATCTGGTCCTTCGCCCCGACGCCTACCAGATGATCGTGCTGCCCAACCTGCAGGGCGACATCGTCAGCGATCTCGCGGCGGGACTCGTCGGCGGACTGGGCTTCGCGCCATCGGCCAACATCGGCGACTCGGTCGCGATCTTCGAGGCCGTGCACGGCACCGCGCCGGACATCGCCGGCAAGGGCGTCGCGAATCCGACTTCGCTGCTGCTGTCGGGACTGATCATGCTTCGCCACATCGGCCTCGCCAAGCAGGCGGCGATCATCAACAACGCCCTGCTCGCGACGCTCGAGGACGGCATCCACACCGGCGACGTCAAGGGCGACAAGCCGCCCGTCGAGACCATGGCGTTCGCCGAGGCGATCGCGTCGAACCTCGGCCGGATGCCCACGTCGTGTCCTCCGAGGGTGGTCGGCACCCACGACACCGTCGAACACACCTCCCCGCCGAGGCCGACGAGCTACCGACTCCGCAGGACCTTCGAGACCACCGTCAGCCACCTGTGCGGCGCCGACCTCTACGTCGGAACCACCCTGCCGCCGTTCGAACTCGCCGCGAAGCTGCAGGCGATATGCGAAGGCGGGCCGTTCAAGCTGACGCTGCTCTCCAATCGCGGAACGCAGGTCTGGCCGTCGGGATCGGTCTACACCGAGGTCGTCGACTACTGCCGGGCCCGCTTCGAGTTGAAGGACCCGGCGATGCTCGGGCGCCTCGGACAGATGCCGGCGGTGAAGCTGCTCGAGAAGGTCGCGGAGAAGTTCGAGGTGGCCGACTTCCAGCCGCTGAAGACCTTCGACGGCAAGCCCGGCTTCTCGCTCGCCCAGGGCCAGTGACCGCTCGCAGGAGCGCGATGGATCCGTCCCCGTCGATCGTCCTCCTTCCGGGTCTCGGTGCGAACCGCCGTCTCTTCGCTCCGCAACTCGAGGCGTTCGGCGACCGCGGCGCCGTCGTGCCGGACTGGCCGGAGCGGCCCGGGACGGACGAACCGGGCCTCGACGTGGACGGCGTGGCCGCATCGCTGGGCCGCGACCTTCGGGCGGCGGGACGGCTTCATGGCGACACGGTCCTGGTCGGATTCTCCTTCGGTGCCCAGGTCGCACTCTCGCTGGCGCGGCAGGCGATCGAACGCGACGACGCGTGCCCGCGGGCGATCGTCCTCGTCAGCGGACTGCGAAGGACCTCCCAGCTCACCCGGCGCTTCCGCCTTCAGGTCGCCGCCGCAAGTCTGCTCCCGAATGCCGCGATCGGCTGGGCCGCGGCCGAACTGGTCGCGAAGCCGTTCGCCCGCGCCTGCGGCTTCGATCACCAGCAGACCCTCGAACTGCAGCGAATGGCCGCGGAACTGGACGTCCCGCAGTTCCGCCGCCTCGCCCGCGCCGCCTGCCGCTGGCGGTTCGAGGACGACGACGAGCGGCACCTTCGCGAAGCGGGCGTCCGCATCCTGCACCTGCACAGCGCTCGCGATCCGGTGATTCCGCCGCCGACGGCGGCATGCGACTTCGAGGCGATCGAAGAGGCCGCCCATCTGCTCACGTGGACCCATGTCGATCGTGTGAACCAGATGATGGCCGACGCGATCGGCGAGGCGAAATGACGCCGGCGAGGTCTCCCGACCGCCGTCTCCGAACTCGGCCTCGCTTCAGCCCCGCCCCACACCGACCCGCTGGGCGAACCGACGAGCGCTCCGCAGTCGTCCCTGCCAGCGACCCCATCGAGTGTGGGCGCGTTCGCTGCGGCGCAGGAACGCTTCAAGCCGCTCGGCATGGTCCGATCCGGACGACGCGATGCGTCGCTCGAGGAGCGCCGTGGCGTGCCGGTGCAGTTCGTCGTCCAGACGAGTGCGGGCCTCGATCCGCT
>Ga0075477_10000599_pt1 | contig 15850 bp, 13 predicted proteins | sample DEB08_DNA_FD_76338 | JGI IMG/M metagenome (GOLD analysis project Ga0075477, IMG submission 76338) | Aqueous microbial communities from the Delaware River and Bay under freshwater to marine salinity gradient to study organic matter... | ecosystem: Environmental > Aquatic > Marine > Coastal ...
AATTCTAATTTTTTTAATGATTGTCCTTAAAGAAAGTAATTTTTGAAATAACTCTAAGGTGGCGACTTTATGGAGATGAAATCCTATTTGAAATCAACACGAGAGAGAAGTACTGTTTTGGGTTGTGTCCAGAGGTGTAAAAGAAAAACCCTCCTCTGGGGAGGGTTAATTTTATTTTATTAAATCATTTTATTAATCCTGCTTTTTTCATTTCTCTCATTTCAATTGTTGGGTCATAAATCCAACTTGACATAGTAACTTTTCCATCTACCCATTTAAAAGAAGCAAAAACAGGAATAACCGCTTCTTCACCATTACGTTTTACTTTCCCGGTCCAATTAGTGTAAAAATGACTCCAAACTTGATTATTATTATTTTCGTCATAAACAGTGGTTTCAGTAAAACTCCAAGGTAAATCTATATCTGTATATAAAAGATTATGATGAGCCATATAAGCTTGTTTCACTTGTTCTTTAGTAAAATTATTACCGTTTATCATAAAAATGGTTTCGTCTGTATATATCTCGTCAAATGTAGTATACTGATTTGATACATACTCCGACGTCATTTTAGCAATAGCTTTTGAATATTTATCTCCGGTAGTAGTAACCCCAGTTATATCCTGAGCCCTTGTTAATGTTGTTAAAAGTAAAATAAAGAGTAAAAGAAATTTTTTCATTTTAATTGATTTATGGTTATTAATACCTCTAAGATATACTAAATAGCTCACATATCATATCCAGTCCCCTTGTTTCAATAGAAAAACCATTTTCAAAACCCATGCCCCTGCGTTTGGATTAATGCTGGATAGAAATTTTTAGCTTTTATAACGGAGTAGCCGTACAAATACCGTACAAGAAGAAAATAAAAAATCCCTAGAACATTGATTTTAATGTAATAGGGATTGTTGTGGCGGAGAAAGAGGGATTCGAACCCCCGGAGGTGTGACCCTCAACAGTTTTCAAGACTGCCGCATTCGACCACTCTGCCATTTCTCCTTTGCGGTTGCAAATATACACTCTTTTTTAGATTAGAAAATATTTAATTCCTCACTTTTTAAAGCTCTTGTAATAGAGTTTTGTACCTTTAAATTCCATAATGGAAGAATATTTATCACTACTCTTTTTAGTTGTTATTGGTTTTTTTGCTGGGGTAGTCAACACCCTTGCAGGAGGGGGTTCTTTATTTACATTACCAGTATTGATCTTTTTGGGATTACCTCCACACCTTGCCAATGGAACCAATAGGATAGCAATTGTTGTCCAGTCTTTAAGTGGGGCTTTAGGTTACCGTAGTAAAGGAGTTAGTAGTTTTCCATTTACTATTTATTTGGGAATCAGTGCCTGTTTGGGAGCTTACTTTGGTGCCCAAATAGCAATTGATTTAGATGGATCTCTTTTCAACAAGATATTAGCACTAATCATGATTCTTGTCGGATTTCTTATACTTTTCAAACAAAAAAAATTAGAGGAAGGATTGGTTGAGCGTCTGTCGGGTACCTACTTGATTTGGAGTATCATAGGTTTTTTTCTTATTGGTATTTACGGTGGATTTATCAATGCCGGGATTGGAATTGTGATTATGTTGTTTTTAAATCGCTTCAATCACATGTCCCTTATACAATCAAATGCTACCAAAGTGGCTGTTGTTTTTATTTACTCTACTGTAGCCCTATTGATTTTTGCTTACAACGATGCAGTTGATTGGAAAATGGGAAGTGCCATGGCTTTTGGTACTAGTTTTGGTGCTTGGTTTGCTAGTAGATGGTCGGTAAAAAAAGGAGATCGAGTTATTCGTATAGCGATGCTCTTTGTTGTGGTACTGATGGCGATTAAGCTTTGGTTTTTTGAATAACTCAATAGGTTTGATATCCTTCAATGGTAATACCGTACCCTGTTATTCCTGTTCTTGGTTGTTGTTTGGAGTTGCTTATGACTTTTAGTTTCTGAATGCCCATATCGTGAAGAATTTGAGCACCTATTCCAAAGTCTTTACTGTCCATTACCATGGGAGGAGCCTGATCCAACTCACCTTGTTGTTGCATATTAAACAAAGTTTCAATTCTGGCAAGAAGATTTTCAGGGCTTTGTTCTTGATTAATAAAAAGGAGAGCTCCTTTTTTTTCTTTATTGATTAAACTAAAAATATCATCGAGCCGTTGGTGGATAGAACCTGTCAGTGTACCTAAAATATCATGGGTTACCCTAGACGATTGAATACGGGTTAAGATGATCTCATCCGATTTCCATTGACCTTTGCTCAACGAGAGGTGAATCTTACCATTGGTAGTTTGTTCGTATGCACGCATTCTGAACGAACCATATCGCGTTTGGATCTCATGGTCTGCCTTTTTGACGATCAAACTGTCGTGTTGCATTCTAAAGGAAACCAAGTCTTCAATAGAAACAATTTTAAGATTAAATTTTTTAGCAACTTCAATTAGTTGAGGAAGCCTTGCCATAGTTCCATCCTCATTCATGATTTCCACAATAACCCCAGCAGGCTGAAACCCGGCTAAACGAGCAAAGTCGATAGCAGCTTCAGTATGTCCTGTTCTGCGAAGTACTCCCCCTTCTTTTGCAATAAGAGGAAATATGTGTCCAGGTCTTGAGAGCTCATGAGGAGCTGTTTTTTTATCGACAAGTGCTTGCACGGTAAGAGCTCGATCAGATGCCGAAATACCTGTCGTGACGCCTTTTCCTTTTAAATCCACAGAAACAGTAAATGCGGTTTCCATGGGGTCTGTGTTGTTGGAAACCATCTTTCCCAATTGAAGTTCCTCACAGCGCTCTTCTGTGAGTGGAGTACAAATGAGACCACGTCCATGGGTGGCCATAAAATTGATTAGCTGTGGAGTGATTTTTTCCGCTGCGGCAACAAAATCTCCTTCATTCTCTCTGTTGGCATCATCTACAACAATAATGACTTCCCCTTTTTTTATTGCTTCAATAGCCTCTTCAATACTATCGAGTTCAAAAGAATCTTTTTTCATGTTTTTTTACGGAAAGGTATTTTTTCAAGCAATTTAAGAAAAGGGGCATAGAAAGCATATAGACTTACAAAACCCTTGTCTGCAGAAGCTCTTTTAGTTAATATATAGGAAAAAGGCGCTAAGATTAAGGTTGCTAGCCAGCTGGCTATAAGCGGTGGAATACTGTTGTCTTCCGCTGCATTTTTACTGAAAAGGCCAATGTAGTGATAGGTTAAAAAAATAATAACGGACAGCACCAGTGGAAGCCCTAATCCTCCTTTGCGAATGATTGCCCCTAAAGATGCTCCAATCAAAAAAAGTAAAAGAGAAACAAAAAGAAGCGTGTATTTTTCTTGAAGGGTAATTTTGTGAAGATTGATCAGCTTTTGAAAAGCAAAAAACTGCCCTCTTTTGACATTTAAATCCCGAATTGAATTTCTGAGACTTGACATGGCTTCATCGTATAATCTGCTCTTTTTCCATTCTTCGTCCGCTACAATAAAATCTAAGAGGTGGGAGGGAAGGCTGTCTTTTTGGACCATTTCAGTCTCTTTTTTTACCCAGGAAACAACAGCACTTTTTCTAGAAAAATTGGTATTAAAGACTTCTTGCTCCTCAGAAAAAGAGGTTTGTAAAGTATCGATACTTACTTTTAATTGATCAATTTTTTGCATTCGAAATAAGGTGGTAACATTTTCCTCATCTAAGTCCACATTATTAAACTGTGATAAATCGATGTTCATCTCATATTCTTCAAAAGTAACCTTGGCGTGGGGTATTCGTTCTCGGTCTTTTATTTTTTTCGGAATGACCTCCTCATAGCGGTTGCCATTGTATAATACGAGTTTTAGATTAGGATCGGTAGGCTCGTTTTTCATCTCTCCACGTTCAGCTTTGATAACAATGTTATTCTTTTTATCAGCTGTATATTCATGTATGATGACATCTTCTAAAAAACGGTCATTGTCACCGTATTTCTTTTTTACTTTGATGTTATAAGCGCCTATCTCATTAAAGATACCTTCTCTTATGGCCAAGGTTGGTTCAAGCTTGGCTAGGTTTCTCCTTAAATTATAAGATTTCAACTCCCCATATGGGATGATATGATTCGAAAAGTAAAAGGTTCCGATTCCTAATGCAATATGGAATACTACTAAGCTAAGAAGTGCACGCTGAAGGGAAATTCCAGTAGATTTCATTGCAGCAAATTCATAGTTTTCAGAAAGTGTACCAAAAGTCATCAATGAGGCCAAAAGAACAGAAAGGGGAAGAACAAGAGGGATCAATTTGGGAGAGTAATAAATCAAAAATTTCCCAATTATTAATACATCAAGGCCTTTGCCCGCCAACTCATCAATGAACAACCAAAAGGTTTGTATTATAAAAATAAACATACAGATCGCAAAGACACTGATCAGACGTGTCAAATAACTTGTTAAAATATAGCGATCTATAATTTTCACTTTCCTTAGTTGTTTATGTAGTAGTCTGGATATTTGTTGACATCAAAAGTAAAAAGACCATCAGCTAATTTGGTATTAGTTTTTATGTTTTTAAGAGTAAGGGTAGTACGGGTGTCTCCTTTACCAATTTCTATAAGCCGATAGATTATTTTTGTCCGCATATCGATCCCCAATAAAAGGTATTTCAGATCATTGTTTTCCTCACTCGGTAGGAGCTTGACAAACTGAATAGGTCGCCCTTTAACGTATTGTTTGATGTCCCATTGATAGGCATATCCAGTTTTATAAAATACCAAGAGTTGGGTAGGGTTAATTCCAAAATCGGCATCATCTTCTTGGGAGCTAATGGTGATTTCTTCATTTTCTGGAACGATAGTGTAGGTGGTTTTTCCATCAAAAAGTTGCTCGTTTCCCAAAAAGTTAATTTTGTAACGATCTCCACTTATAACGGCATTACCATTGGTTTCTTGTCGTATATTTTCAGTTCTGTTTTCCAGGACATAGGTAAAATCAAAACTCATATTTTTGAAAGAAGCTATGGTAGCTGATACTTCATTCAAAAGTTTTTCCGCCTCTTCAGGACCTTGAGCGCTGAGAAAAAAACTGCTCAATAGTAAAAGGTTTAGTATTACTTTTTTTTTCATTAGTCAATTGCTTTAATAGTTCAGTTTCTAGGAACAGATTTAATTTTAAAGATTCTTGGTACTACTCATTTTATAGCGCTTCATTATCTAGTAGCCGATCTAATGCTGCAAGATCACTTATTAACACTTGTCTGGCTTTGCTTCCCTCAAAGGGTCCTACCACACCAGCAGCTTCCATTTGATCGATGATTCTACCTGCCCTGTTGTACCCTAGTTTTAATTTTCTTTGCAGCAAAGAGGCAGATCCCTGTTGAGCGGTAACAATCACTTCTGCTGCTTCGCGAAAAAGCTCATCGCGTTCTCCCGCATCTAAATCTAAACTTGAGCTGGACTCCTCTCCGACGTATTCGGGAAGATTGTGAGCGCTTACAAAACCTCTTTGTCCACCAACAAAAGAAGCAATACGTTCTACTTCTGGAGTGTCTACAAAGGCACATTGGATACGCGTCAATTCATTTCCTTGGGTGTATAACAGGTCTCCTCTTCCGATCAATTGATCTGCACCTCCACTATCAAGTATGGTTCTAGAATCAATTTTGGAAGTAACCCTAAATGCTACACGAGCAGGGAAATTAGCTTTAATGATACCAGTAATTACATTTACAGAGGGACGCTGTGTAGCAATAATCAAGTGAATTCCAATAGCTCGGGCCAGCTGAGCTAATCGGGCTATTGGGGTTTCTACTTCTTTCCCAGCAGTCATTATGAGGTCTGCAAACTCATCGACAACAAGAATGATATAAGGCAAATAGCTGTGTCCCTCCTTTGGGTTGAGTTTTCGTTCTTTAAACTTCTTGTTGTACTCTTTTAAGTTTCGGCATAAGGCTTTTTTTAATAACTCATAGCGGTTGTCCATCTCAATACACAACGAGTTTAAAGTGTTAATTACTTTGTTGTTGTCTGTGATAATTGCTTCTTCTGCGTCAGGTAATTTTGCGAGGTAGTGTCGTTCAATTTTACTGTAGATGTTCAATTCTACTTTTTTGGGATCGACCAATACAAATTTTACTTCAGCGGGATGTTTTTTGTAGAGTAGGGAGGTGAGTACTGCGTTAAGACCTACAGATTTACCTTGGCCTGTTGCTCCTGCCATTAAAAGATGTGGCATTTTGGCTAAGTCTACCACAAAGGTTTCATTGCTAATGTTTTTTCCCAGCGCTATGGGCAGTTCCATCTCTGCATTTTGGAACTTGGCAGAAGAGATGACTGAACGCATGGAAACAATACTCGGTTTCTGATTTGGGACTTCTATTCCAATCGTTCCTTTTCCTGGTATAGGTGCAATGATTCGAATACCTAATGCCGCTAGTGATAGTGCAATATCATCTTCTAAGTTTTTAATTTTTGAGATTCGAATTCCCGCATCGGGTACAATTTCATAAAGGGTAACTGTGGGACCGATTGTAGCCTTTATATTGGATATCCCAATTTTGTAATTGTTTAGTGTTTCAACAATTTTATCCTTATTAGCTTCAAGCTCCTCTTGATTGATGGTAATGCTACTGTCTCCATAATTTTTTAAAAGCTCTATGGTAGGCATTTTATAGTTACTCAATTCTAGAGTAGGATCAAAAAAACCTTGTTTTTCAACAAGTCCTTTTGCTAATTGATCCTCTAGTGTTTCTTCCTCTGAGGTTTCTACCTCCATGACGAGGTTTTCTTTTGATTCCATAACAGGGTCTGAAGAAGTAATTTCGTCTTCAAGCAGCGCTTCACTTTCAGTACTAGAGGGAACTTCTGCTTCCATTTCACTTTTCGACTCTTCAAATTCCATGGAAAGAGTATTTTCATTCTCTAGCTCTTCATCGGTAGGAGCATCCTTGGTTTTGATAATAATAGTTTTCCACCACAAATTCATTTTCTCTGGGGTCCATTCTAACTCGATCACGATAAAACATAGAAAGAAAAAGAGTAATACTGCTAAGATTCCAATTCTTCCGATATAAGCACTAAAAAACAAGTTGATTTCATAGCCAACTATTCCAGAATAGAGTGGCTCACTAGGAAAAAAATATCCCAAAGCCAGTGAAAACCAAAGTAGGTGAGCGATACCCCAACCCCAATTGGATAGTAAAGTATTGGTTTTTTGATCAAAAAAAAGTTTAACACCTGTTAACCCGATAAGGTATGGAAAGAAAACTGCAGCTAAACCAACCCCTTGGTAGATAAAAAAATGACTTACCACAGCTCCAATTTTATTGAGAATGTTTTTTGCTGCGACAGTTTTATCAAAAAAGGCATCAAGGGTACTGTAATCTGCTTTCCAATGAAGTAAATAAGATGTGAAAGCGAGGGCTAAAAGAAACGCTAACAAAAACAACCCTCCTCCAAACAGTACTTGGCGCTGGCGAATGATTTTTGGATCTGTAGGTTCTCGTTTCTTTTTTTTTGGCATTCGTTTGCTTTGTTAAACAAAAATACGAATTCAATTGCAAAGAAAAGCATTAAAATGAGATTGCTAAGGTAAGTTGTTACACTCTGATTAGATAGAGAAAAAATGATATTAAAAACAACAAAACCCGATTATAAATCGGGTTTTGTACACTTAATTTTAGTGAAATTTTACTTCAAATCAAATCGATCTGCATTCATGATTTTATTCCAAGCAGAGATGAAGTCTGAAACAAACTTATCATTGCTGTCATCTTGAGCATAAAATTCTGCAAGAGCTCTCAATTCAGAATTAGAACCAAAGACAAGATCTGTTCTTGTGGCTGTTCGAACCTCTTCTCCTGTTTTGCGATCTTTGGCTACATAACTGTTATAGCCTGTACTGCTCCAAGTCACATCCATGGATAGTAAGTTCTTGAACCAAGAGTTGTCAAGTTTTCCTTCGGTCCAGACTCCTTCGCCAGTGTAGGAAATACCCATTGCGCGTAGACCCCCTACTAAAACTGTCATTTCAGTTGGTGTGAGTCCTAGCAATTGTGCTTTGTCAAGTAAAATCTCTTCGGGACTTACGGCAAATTCTTTTTCTGAATAGTTTCTAAAACCACAAGCTTTAGGTTTGAGCAATTCAAAGGAATCAATATCTGTGTTTTCTTGAGATGCATCACCACGACCAGTAGTTGACTCAACGGTAACTCCACTAGCGTTTTCAATAGCTACAGCACCTCCAAGGACGATGACGTCTGCTACACTAGTATTGTGTTTTTCAGCCAGTGTCTCGTATACAGCAAGTACCTTGGCTAGTTGTTCAGGTTTATTTACTTCCCAGTTTTTTTGGGGCTCTAAACGAATACGAGCTCCATTGGCACCACCACGATTATCAGATGCTCTAAAAGTACTCGCACTAGACCAAGCAGTGTAAATCATTTCTTGATTACTTAAACCACAGTTTGCCAAGGCATCACGAAGGGTTTTTTCTTCGCTAGAAGTAAGCATTTTACCCGTTGGAGTAGGGTCTTGCCAGATGTATTCTACGTTTTTGTAGTCTCCTGTAACATAATTGGTTTTAGGTCCCATATCTCTGTGTAAGAGCTTAAACCACGCACGTGCAAAAGTTTCACCAAATTCATCAGGATTAGCTAAAAACCGTTCGCAGATAGCTTTATACTTAGGATCCGTTTTTAATGACATGTCTGCAGTTGTCATCATGGGGAGTACTTTTTCATTACTACCATCAACTTGAGGTACGAGATCTTCTTCTGCACAGTCTATGGGATGCCACTGCCACGCTCCTGCTGGACTCTTTTTACATTCCCACTCGTATTTGAAGAGTAGTTCCAAATATCCCATATCCCATTGAGTTGGGTTTGTTGTCCAAGGACCTTCTATACCACTTGTAATAGTGTGTACACCTAGTCCTGAAGCGTATTTATTTTTCCACCCCAGTCCCATTTGTTCCATAGGTGCTCCTTCGGGTTCTGCCTCTACAAGAGCGGCATCCCCAGCACCATGTGCTTTACCGAAGGTGTGTCCTCCTGCTGTTAGCGCTACTGTTTCTTCATCGTTCATTGCCATGCGCTTGAAGGTTTCTCGAACATCCTGAGCAGATAAGGCTGGATCAGGATTTCCGTTTGGACCTTCAGGATTGACATAAATAAGTCCCATTTGCACTGCTGCAAGTGGATTTTCTAGGGATTGTCTTGTGTCACCGTAGCGGTTGTCGCCCAGCCATTCGTCCTCTGCACCCCAGTAGATGTCTTTTTCTGATTGCCAGATGTCATCTCTACCTAGTACAGTTCCGTGGTTAGGTCCTCCCATATCCTCAATGGCTACATTACCTACCAAAACAAGAAGGTCTGCCCAGGAAAGTTTGTTGCCATATTTTTCTTTAATGGGCCAAAGTAACCTACGTGCTTTATCCAAATTCCCGTTATCTGGCCATGAGTTCAGCGGGGCAAATCGCTGTGCACCCGTTGCAGCTCCTCCGCGTCCATCTCCTGTGCGGTAGGTTCCGGCTGCGTGCCAGGTCATACGGATGAAAAAAGGACCATAGTGTCCGTAATCTGCAGGCCACCAGTCTTTAGAGTCTTTTAGCATCACTTTGATGTCATTTTTGACTGCTTCTAAATCTAATTTTTTTACTTCTTCTTTGTAATCTAACTCAGAAAAAGGGTTACTTCTTTCACTGTGTTGGCGAAGAATATCTAAGTTAAGTTGATTGGGCCACCAATCTTTGTTTTGCGTCCCTAAGTTGGGAGTGGTTGTTGAACCGTGAAAAGGGCATTTGCTTTCGCTCATAATTAAATTTTTTTCTAAAGTAAGAAACCCATGTGAAGTAAATCGAATTTGGGTTTCGGATTTACTTATGATTTTATAGATTTTTCTTATTCCTTTAATTTAGCAATTTTAATGCTAAGGGCGGCATAAAACAATGTCATCAAAGGGCTAAGCCAATTAAAAATGGCAAAGAAAAAGTATTCACCTACACCTACTCCTAAGACACCAGATTGATAGGCACCACAGGTATTCCAAGGTATTAATACTGAAGTTACAGTTCCAGAGTCCTCAAGCGTTCGGCTCAAATTTTCTGGAGCCAAGCCCCGATCTTTATAAGCTTTAGCAAACATTTTTCCTGGAATAACAATAGACAAATATTGGTCTGAAGCTGTTAAGTTGATTGCTAAACAGGAAGCCACAGTACTTGCAAATAATTGAAAGGTGTTTTTTGCCCACTGTAAAAGTGCATTGCTTATTCTAGCAAGTGCTCCTATGGCATCCATGATTCCACCAAAAACCATAGCACAAATGATCAACCAAATGGTTCCCAACATTCCTTCCATACCTCCTGAAGTAAACAAATCATTGAGTAAAATATTTGAGGTGGTAATTTCAGTGGAGACAGAGATTGCATTCATTATACCCTTATAAGCTACAGAAGTAGTCAGCAGTTTAGAACCAGTAATTTCCAGAAGAATTTGTGGTTGAAAAAGTAAGGCAAACAATCCACCTAGCAAGGTGCCTACTAATAAAGCCACTAGTGGAGGCGTTTTTTTAATAATTAATACAATGACACTTATTGGAACTAAAAAAAGCCAAGGGGTAATTGAGAATTTTTCGTTAATAGCCCGAATTAGCTCCTCAGTATCCGCAGTTCCGGAAGTTGATTGAGTAAAGCCCAATATTAAAAAAACGATTAGTGTTATCACAATACTGGGTATTGTGGTGTAAGTCATATAGCGTATATGGCTGAAAAGTTCTCCTCCTGCCATAGCTGGAGCAAGGTTGGTCGTATCCGAAAGAGGAGAAAGCTTGTCTCCAAAATAAGCACCAGAAATGACAGCACCGGCAACCATACCTACAGGGATTTCCAAAACAGTGCCGATACCTATTAACGCTATACCTACTGTTGCAGAAGTAGTCCAACTGCTTCCAGTTGCTAAGGAAATAATTGCGCAAATAACAATACAGGCTGGTAAAAAGATACTAGGATGTATTATTTGAAGTCCGTAATTAATCATTGCAGGAATAATTCCACTGATCAACCATGTCCCTGCAAGAGCTCCTACAAAAAGTAGAATGAGTAGTGCTCCCGTTACAGATTGTAAATTTTCTGCAACCTTATTTATCATGGTCTCGTAAGGGACTTTATTTATAAATCCGACAACTGCAGCAACTGCACCGCCAAGAAGTAAAATAAATTGATTAGAACCACTCAGTGCATCATCGCCGTAAATCAGTACATTATAAGAGAGTAGACATACTAGAATTACAATGGGTAAAAATGCTACAGTGAGTGAGAGTTCTTTATTTTTCAATTGTATTTATTTCTTTGTGTACAAGTTTAAACATTTTAATTGATATGTGCCTTAGGATTGTTTTTTGCACAAAACCATAAAACCACTCCCTTCATCGAGTGAGAGAGAAAAAAAATCTTCTCTGCATTTGAGTTTTTCCATCAGTATAATAACCTTATCTTGATGAGACCTGGGCCAATCAGATTGAAAATTTAGATCATCTACTAAATAAAAACCTCCTGGTTTTACCATAGCTAATACTGCTTCCAAATCTGTGAATTTACCCGTCCATGTATCAGCAAAAATAAGATCAAATTGAGCTCCTTTGTTATCTTGAATCCACAAGTGGGCATCCTGATGAATCAATTGTACTCTAGGATCATTCCCAAAAAAGCCAGCAGCGATTTTAAGATAATCCTGCTCTTTTTCAATAGAAATCACGCTTCCTTTTTTACCCAAAGCATCAATAATCCAACACAGAGAAAGACCTGTTCCGGTCCCCAGCTCCAGTACCTGTGGATTTTTTTTAGAAGCGGTTAAAAATCGGAGTAGAAGACCTAAGTCTTCTTGAGAGTACATTTCAAAATGAATTTTTTTCGATTTTTCTAAAATCTCGTAGTAGTATTTTGGAGTTAGATTTGGGGTGTATTTCATGATTTTAAAATTTTAATGTTATCCCAAGCCCCTTTTTATTGAGTATGGGTTTGATTTGGTAGGTCAGTTGGTGTTCTAGACCGTTGTTGTAGGTCAAGATTGCTTTTTTCTTTTTGTTGTTTCCACTGTGAAAAAAAAACAAACTCACTAGTGCAGTGCTAAAAGGAATCATTTTATGTTCGAGTCTTTTAGTTGTAAATAACCCTAAGCTGAGAATTCCAGTAGCGGAAGCAACTGTAAAATCTGTTCGTGATCTCTTCCAGTAAATGTATGCCAGTTCATTTTTTGATAGCAATGCATTTACTTCTTCTTGAATCAATCGTCTGTCGTTTTCATAGTATTGGTAGCCAGTTGTACCAAGAAATACAGTCATTTCTTGAGCGGAAAGTTTCGCAAAAATGATGAATAGAAAGAAGAGTAAAGGGGAAAAGAGTTTCATGATATTGGGGCGGCTTGGGATTCAAAGTAGGTCTAGGATAAAGGATAGTATTCTAATAAAGTATTTTTCTTTTTTGAAATTTATCGTTGATAATCAAGAACTAAATTGGTTTTTATATTGTAATGTTTTTCATTATTGATGGATTTGTAATGCTTTTAGTAAGATATAAAAAATTCGCTAAAAAAAGGAGAAACGATTGAAGTAGCTGAGAAACATTTGTATTTTTACGACCTAATAGAATTTGATATTATGAGTGTTTTTGATGTCGCTGTTATTGGTTCCGGACCAGGTGGATATGTAGCCGCAATTCGTTGTTCCCAATTGGGTTTAAAAACGGCTTTAATTGAAAAATATGAATCCTTGGGAGGGACTTGTCTTAATGTGGGTTGTATTCCTTCAAAATCGTTATTGGATTCTTCTCATCACTACGAAGAAGCAGTCAAACATTTTTCAGAACACGGTATTGAAATTAAAGGTGAAATTAAAGTCAACCTAAAGCAGATGATCGATCGTAAATCCGCTGTTGTCGAACAAACCACGAAGGGCATTGATTTTTTAATGGAAAAAAATAAAATAGAAGTTTTTCATGGTTTAGGTAGTTTTATAGATGCCACTCATATTCAGATTGATGGAAAGAAAAAGGAAACTATAGAAGCAAAAAATACCATCATTGCTACCGGTTCAAAGCCGGGTAGTTTACCTTTTATTTCATTGGATAAAGAACGAGTAATAACTTCTACGGAGGCCTTAAAACTAAAAGAGATTCCCAAACATCTCATTGTCATTGGTGGGGGTGTCATAGGTTTGGAGTTGGGTCAAGTCTACCGTCGTTTGGGAGCAGAGGTTTCTGTAATCGAATACGCAGATAGAATCACTCCTATGATGGATGCAAGTCTATCTCGAGAACTTATGAAAGTTCTTAAAAAGCAAGGAGTGAAATTTTTCCTTTCGCATGGAGTAAATAAGGTAGTGCGTAAAGGCAATGAAGTTATTGTGACCGCATTAGATAAAAAAGGAGCTGAAGTTCAATTCAATGGAGATTATTGCTTGGTTTCTGTCGGTAGAAAGCCTTATACCGAAGGGCTAAATGCTCAAGCCGCTGGTATTCAGATCAACGAAAGAGGACAAGTAGAAGTGAATGCCTCCCTCCAAACCTCAGCAGCCAACATCTACGCTATTGGCGACGTGGTACGTGGAGCTATGCTTGCTCATAAAGCAGAGGAAGAAGGAGTCATGGTTTCAGAAATTATTGCAGGACAAAAACCTCACATTGATTACAATTTGATACCTAATGTTATTTATACCTGGCCTGAGGTAGCGGCTGTAGGAAAAACAGAGGAAGAGTTGAAAGAATCAGGTGTTGCCTACAAAACAGGCCAATTTCCAATGCGAGCACTAGGTCGTGCCCGTGCCAGTATGGATACTGATGGATTCGTAAAGATTTTGGCAGATGCTACAACAGATGAGATTTTGGGTGTTCACATGATTGGTGCCCGCGCTGCGGATTTAATTGCCGAAGCAGTGACCGCTATGGAGTTTAGGGCTTCAGCAGAGGATGTAGCCCGTATGAGTCATTCCCACCCTACCTATGCAGAAGCTGTAAAAGAAGCTGCATTGGCAGCTACTGAAAACCGTCCTTTACACCTGTAAAAAATCAAAATTTACGAATCAAACGTATCAACTGATACCGAATGGAGGAAGCGTCTGCAGGAGGATTTTCAATCGCCTTAATAAGTACATCGAGGTCATATTGAAACCCTTCTTCGTATTCAAAACCTTCAATACTATCATAAAAGTAGTCCCATTGTTCTGTTCCAATTTGGTTGCCTTTTTGAACCAAAAGACAATTCATTTCAATTATTCCTTCACAGGGAACAGTATAGCTATTGATTCTCATAAAAGTCCCCTCAGGGACATAGGTATCTTCATTTAGGTCTTTTGAAGTACAGTTAAAGAATAATAGAAGCAGGAATGTAAGGGATCTAGTATACTTCATTTTGAGTTTTTAATTGTTTAAAAACAAAAACAATACCAATGCAAGATTATAGAAATAAAATCAAAGTGAGGACGGACACTCATAAAAGCAATTGGCAAACAAAATTTTACTAAATTTATAATTCCACTTAAAACTATATAATGAAACGAAGAGCTTTTATTCAAAAATCAGCAGCAACAGCTTCTGTATTTTCCATTGTACCCAGTCATGTTATGGGTTTTAATACAAATTCACCCAACGATAAGATACAACTTGGATTTATAGGAGTTGGTAAGCAGGGGCGAGGTCTAATGACCAATTTTGTGAAATACGATACTGCTGCTGTAGTTGCTGTAAGTGATGTGGATAGTGACAAAATGAGTTTATTCACTGAAACATTTAATAAAGCTCTGGCAAAACAAAATAAAGCTCCCCATAAAATAAATGAAATCGCTTCATATCGTGCACTACTGGAAAGAAAAGATATTGATGCTGTTGTTATCGCTTCACCAGATCACTGGCACGCACAAATGGCAGTTGATGCTGCAAAAGCGGGAAAGGACATCTATTGTGAAAAACCTCTTTCTTCATCTGTATCTGAGGGTCGCGCTATGGTGGATGCCGCTAGAAAATATCAACGCGTATTTCAAACAGGAAGTATGCAGCGCTCTTGGGATCGATTTCGACATGCAGTAGAATTGATAAGAAATGGTTATATCGGAGAAATTAAAGAAGTTAAAGTGGCGATAGGTGCGCCCTACAAATCGTGTGATTTACCTACTGAACAAGCTCCTTCAACGATTGACTGGAATGCTTGGGTAGGTCCAGCTCCTTATAGGGGTTATCACAGGGACCTCGCTTGTCCGATAGGCGACAAACGTTGGGGCATGTGGCGCGACTATTTTCCTTTTGGAGGAGGTATGATTACTGATTGGGGAGCACATATGTTTGATATTGTTCAATGGGCTTTAGATCAAGACCACAGTGGACCTGTACATTTCAAACCTCCAAGCCAACACGCGGAAGAAGGCCTTGTTTATACCTATGAAAATGGTATTACCGTTACGCATACCAAATGGGGTAGTGGTAATAATGAGATTCAATTTATCGGAACTGAAGGACGTTTGGAAGTTAGTAGAGGTTATCTCAAGACTTTTCCTGATGAAAGTTTAGCTGATAAACCCATTGAAAAAAGTAATCCTGAACGTGTTTACCTCAGTAAAAATCACCACGAAGACTGGTTAGCCGCAATCAAAAACCGTACTCGACCCATCTGTGATGTTGAAATTGGACACCGTACTGCCAGTGTTTGTAACGTTGCAAACATAGCATATGCGCTGCAACGTCCATTACAATGGAATCCTGTTCGTGAACAATTTATTGATGATCCAGGAGCCAATTTGATGTTGGATCGTGCTTATAGAGGACCATGGAATTACAGGGATTTTTAACTCAATGTTTTCTTCATTTTTGCTCTGATGGCATCGAGTTGAAGATTTCCAATACTTCCAATGTGAGTGTG
>Ga0075477_10000606_pt1 | contig 15780 bp, 15 predicted proteins | sample DEB08_DNA_FD_76338 | JGI IMG/M metagenome (GOLD analysis project Ga0075477, IMG submission 76338) | Aqueous microbial communities from the Delaware River and Bay under freshwater to marine salinity gradient to study organic matter... | ecosystem: Environmental > Aquatic > Marine > Coastal ...
TAACAGCAGCTGTCAAAATAGAAGCAAACAGATCAAGCGGTGATTTTTCTCAAAAATCCGTCAAGTTGGAAAGAACTGTCACTAGCACGTCAAAAGACCTTGAGTTTTTGGGTATTGCTGAAACCTTGTCTTTGAAAGGTGTATTAGAGGAAGACCTCATAGTTTTTACGACGGGGGGAGCTAATGACGAATTGAACTACTTCGCTGAATATGAGGATTCTGAAGCTGACTCTCTCTATCAGCGGCAGCGCATAACTGATTTTGAGTTCACCAGTAATTCGACTTACAGGGTTGTTGATCGCTCTACTAACACAATTATGGCTGAAAACACTTGGTCACTCGGCACGCCGATAAACTATGGCGCTATATCATTGAGTTTAGTGGGACAACCGAGCAAAGGGGATGTCTTTTCGGTGGACGGCAATCAGTCAGGAGTGGCGAGTAATGAAAATGCCCTCAGAATTGCCGGTCTTGATAATCTAGATTTAGGTGGTGACGGTAAAACACTTAAGGAAAGCTACCTCTCGATATTAGCACAAGCGGGTAATTCTTCCCGGCGAGCGGCTGTTGCACAGGAAGCGCTTAATGTTGTTTATCAACAGTCTGTGCAGGCTAAAGATGCAAAGGCAGGGGTGAACCTTGACGAGGAAGCCGCTGACCTTTTGCGTTTTCAGCAAGCTTATCAAGCTTCTGCGAAGGTAATGCAGATGGCAGGCCAATTATTTGACTCGATTTTGAGAATCTAATCCGAGTTGGGAAATCACTATGAAGATATCAAACGCATACTTATTTGACCAGGCGACGAGAAATATTCAAACGGCGCAGAGTGATGTCTCAAAGTCTCGTGAGCAGATTGCGAGTGGCAAAAGCCTGGTTAGACCAAGTGATGATGTCAGCAAGCTCAGAAGTATTGAGGTGCTCAAGTCTCAGCAACACAAAGTTGAGTCTTATAAAAACAGTATGAGCTACTTAGCCGATCGTTTTCAGCTTGAAGAAGGTGTTCTGCAGTCAGCAAGTGATATTTTGATTCGACTTAAAGACCTCGCGATCCAAGCAGCAAACGATAGCATGAGCGCTTCTGATAGAGATATTATTGCCATAGAGGTGAACGGTCTCAGGGATGAACTTTTGTCTATTGCAAACACCCGAGATGTTGAGGGTAATTTCATATTCGCAGGAAGTAAGACAGATGCACAGCCTTTCAGGATGGACGTTGAGACCGGAAAAGTTAACTATGAAGGAGATAATCGGAGGTTATTTACATCCGTAAGTGACTCCAGGATGCTTCAGGTTAATACTGATGGAACCCAGGTGTTTCTTCCGGTCAGTCGAACAACCACGGACTTTAATTTTTCTGGTATAGAAAGCGCGGGTGATTACAACTTCCGCGTTGGCGATTCTGTGCTGGAGTTCAGCGTTGAAGAAGGTCTATCTGGTGCACAGATAAAAGCAAGCATCGAAGAAGCTCTTCAATACTCATCTATTGAAGGGCAGGTCTCGGTGGCAGTCGCTGATGGAATAGCGTCAGTGCAATTGACATTAACGGGACAGGCTGGGATTGCTTTAAGCGGAATAGAGGTCACTCAGGATAATGCGGCTTCGACGCCACTAAATGTCAGCGTTAAACAGGAAAACGCGGTAGGTGTTGATTTTTTCAATATGATATCTGATTTTTCTACAGCGCTCTCAAGCGACACTCGGAGCAATATTGATCGGGCGATTAGCGAGTTGGGTTTTGCTCAGCAGAAAATTTCGGGTTTTTTGGGGGAGATTGGTTCTAAGCTCAATACTCTGGAAAGGCAAAAAGACATAAACGCAGATCTGGGTTTGCGGGTTGACCAAATGCTATCGTCGGAAGAAGATTTAGACTATGCGAAAGCAGTGACACAGTTTAATGCAGAATTAGTGCGTTTAGAGGCTGCTCAAGCGAGTTTTGCAAAAGTGTCGCAGTTGTCTCTTTTCCAATTCATTTAGTTTTAGACGATATGAGACGTTGAAGCCAGGGAGCTCTTTTCTCCTTTAAGTTCTCTTGACTGAGTGCTTTGGAGAGAGTTAATACCTTCCCTTAACTCAATTGTAAGCTGGATAAGCTCATCGAGCTCTCCAGATATCGGTATATGACTGTTATCTTCTAGTGTTCGCCGAAAATAGTCGAAAAGGTCGTTGATGTGGCCACACAAGCTGGGTATTGGTATTTTGAGCAAAGCTGCCTCGAGCAAGGTGGATAAATTCATCGCGTGTACAATCGATGGCACTGCCCTGACGATTGAGCTCGAGCCAGCATTTCTCGATGCGGTTCTAAGGCTGATTAGCAGAGAGTCGAAGAGAAAGTTCAGCTCCGGATTCGTGTCACAGAAATATCCATCAATCTTCTTTGATATTTTTGTTACTTGGTTCATGGTAGCTCTCGGCTTGATAACCTTTAAGTCGGACAAGCCGTGAATTTCTTTAATCAGCTCCAGAGAAAATTGGGCAGTTTTTATAGTTGCTGGAAATACATAGTTCAACAAGCTCCTCGGAAATTGTAATCTGCTCATCATCGAGCTGTGATTTGGTGAATTCAACGAGTTGAGCGGCCAGAAGTTGCCCACTTTTCTCAGACAGCATGGACAGTGACAACGAGGCAATCATTTTGTCTGAAGACCCGTCGGTAAAAATGCTAAAGTCGAAGGGCGATGACCTGGTCGCCTGATGTTTATAGGGACTCTCTGCATCGCCGGTAAGGACCATATGTGCCAGCATATACTGACTGTTCGCATCTCCCTGGCTGGCCGCTGCAGTAAAATGTTGGCTTGCCCTTTTCATTGAATTTTTAACACCCTCGCCTTTGTAGAACATCAGTCCAAGCATGTAATGAGAGTCTCTCAACCCCTTATCTGCGGATTTTTTGAACCAGCGTCTGGCAATTTGATAGCTCTGAGCTAGGCCATGGCCTCGATAATTGAGAATGCCCAGGTTATGTTCTGCCTCGGCCAATCCTTGATCTGCAGCACTTTGATACCACTTGATCGCTGTATTGTAGTTTCTTCGGACGCCTAAACCGTTTTGAAAAAGGAAACCGAGATTATTTTGTGCCTCTGCGATACCTTCGTCAGCGAGGGGCTTGAATGAGCGATAAGCAGCGGCATAGTGATTTCTATCGATAGCATTGAGTCCCGCCACGAAAATCTCGGCATAGCCGAGACAGGGTGAAAACAGGATGAAAAAGGCAGCTATTTTCCTGGCAGATGAGTACAACTTACTTAACGATACCTTCATGTATTAGTCCTGAGAACGAAGCTCTTCTTCGATTTCGAGCACTTTTTTAAACAGATCACCCTCGCTTATAGCGCCCTTGAACTGTTTTCCATCCAGGATCGGAATACTTTCACCGACAAACTCGGTGGCTATTTCGAGTGCCTCAGCAAGAGAGTTTGAGGTATCAAGCTTTAGAGGAGCCAGATCAAGATTGTTTTCAAAATCATCTTGGTTGCTGATTAAATTCTGAAGATAGAGCTTCCCATGAAGGGTGCGGTCTTCGTTTATAATATACGCCTCTGTAATATGATGTTCCTGCATTGACGAGAAGATATCAGTTGACTTGGTGCCCCGGGGAAAAGTGAGAAATTTGCTCGGTTCTAGTTCACCAACGAATATCTGAGTCATGGTGATATACTCTCTGCCGCGGGTCAAATCGATACCACGATTCAATAACTGTCTGTCGAAATAGGATACTCCATAAAAACGGTACGTCAGAGTACAGCATAAGGATACGGAGAGGAGAGCCATCAGTCCGTAGTCATATGATCCAGTCAGTTCTATAACTATCAGTACAACAGATAAGGGCGCACCTATCACTGACGAACCGACAGCTGCTAGAGTGGCGAAGGTGATGATACTGCCGTAGTCAGCGGAAAGACCGGACGCGATGAGTAAACTAGAAAAAATCCCTCCAAGAGTCGCTCCTACGAACAACGCTGGACCGAAAACCCCACCAAAAAAACCAAAGGAAATACAGGCTGACGTCAACAGAATTTTCGAAAGTAACAGAAGTGACAGAAAGGGTAGTGTGTATTGCCCATTTACCATCTGGTTGATCTGAAGAGAACCTAGGCCAAGAACGTCAGGCAAAAAAATGCCAATGGAGCCCACAACTATTGCAGCTGAAAAAATCATAGTCGTGAAAGAATACTTGCAGGAAGCTGCAAGCTGTGTGAAATACTGAATTGATACCATATAAGCTATTCCGACCGCAGAACATACCGGCGCAAATAGAATCAGGAAAGGAACAACTTCGATGAGTTCAAGATTCGAGGAAGGTACTTCAAATGCCAGATTTGCAAAACCAAAATGTTGATTAGACGCGGCTGCAACGATTGCCGTTACGGAAATTGGAGCTACAGCGCTGATCGAAAACCTGCGTAGTAGTGCTTCGTGATCGAAAACAATTCCAGCAATAGGGGCATTAAAGCCTGCTGAGATTGCTGCCGCGACACCGCAGGCTAATAGCACATCATTACTTATCTGCAGTCCACGAATGCGAGAAAGGATAGTTGCCAGCGTTGCTCCGAAGTGAACAAGCGGGCCGTATTGTCCGACAGAGGCTCCCCCACTTGCGGATATAAAGGCGGCGAGTGTTGACCCTATTCCAATGCGGACGTCGACGCCGATTCTTTGCTGATGCAGGGCGTATATGCTGTCTGCCGGCCCCGACCACTTGGTCACTCCCAATGTTTTCCTGATAGTGATAATTAAAATCGCAGCCATCAGCATGGCGACGATTGGTAGTAGATTAATATCAGCACCGCCGATGGGTACTGTCAATGTGTTGAACTTCGATTGCAGTGATAGAAAATACCGGGCTCCCTCGATAAAGATATTTGCAACCACTGATACAATCAAACCTAAGATGACTGCTAAGAGCGTCTGCACCGAAAGAGTTTTGATGATTTGAATTTGCAATAGCGAACTTTGCGTATTCGGTGTGGATAGATCAGGCTTTCCCGTTTTTTTTGGCCTCGAATGCCAAGCAGTCCCTATCATCGATCAACTTAACCTGTTGTGACGGCAAATAATGACTCTTGAATGCTATTTTTTTGCACTCATATCTGTACCGAGGATCCCAACTTATCGCGAAAAACACACAATTCCAGCAGGAAATTTTGTTATCTTTTGTCACTTTTTGTGTTGTTTTGTAGTGATGTTCATTATCGTGTGAGAATGTTTGACTAAGTCGCCGATTTGCTCCTCAGAAAGTCCTAGAGAATGTCCAAGTTCCTCTATTGCTTTCCGTTCTCTCTCATCGATGGTGCCGTCAATCAATGCATCATCGATAGCAAGCTGTAAGGACTGTCTTTTTCGTCTCATTTGTTCTGAAAAGGCGGATGCCAAAATGCCCGATGGTAGAGCTACCATGCCGATCCCAACAACAGTAACGAGGGAACCCAGAATCTGACCAGGCACTGATTGCGGATAAACATCGCCGTATCCGACCGTGGTCAGTGCCGCTATTGCCCACCACATTGCTTGAGGAATTGAACCAAATTTATCGGGCTGAATGTCTTTTTCGACAAGATATAGGGCTGACGCTGCCAGTGTAAGAACGACGAGCAAAAGAAAAAATATCCCAGTGAGATTTTTTCGTTCCTCGTGGAGCACGTTAAGTAACAATTCAAATGAAGTGAAGTAACGAGTTAGCTTGAAGACTCGCAGTAAGCGAAGCACCCGTAAGAATCTGAGATCTATGCCTGGAAAGATTAGTTGCAAGATAGACGGAAGAAAGGCTAGAAGGTCGATAATTGCGAGTGGAGTAAGAGCGTATTTGACTCTGCTTTTGAAAGGTGACTTGACTCCTCCCTCTGATTCCACACAAGACCAGAGACGCAACGCGTATTCCAGCGCAAAAATGATCGTTGAAATCATCTCGATGGCAAAGAATTGGTTGCGGTAAAGGAGGTCGAGTTCTTGTATTGACTCGAGGACGATGCAAAGGATGTTGATGGAGATCAATGAGATGAGAAAGAAGGAAAACGCCCTGGAGAGATAATCCACGGGATCGGTCATCTCTAATATGTTATAGACTCTTCTGCGCATTCGTGTGCTCGCCCATTGAGATATATTTAAGGTGAGAAGCCAATTAGATTAACTGTCAATTAAAATTTCAATTCTTCGATTTTGAGACCGGCCTTCAGAAGTGCTGTTACTTGCGACAGGCTTGGTGTCAGCGAACCCGACTACATCAATACGGCTGTCGATAACTGCATTTGTTGCGAGGAAAAAGTCAGCAACAGCAGCCGCTCTTGCGGCGGACAAATCCCAATTAGATAAGAAACGTTCGCTGAATGCGATGGGGATGCTGTCTGTATGACCGGAGACCGTTACTTTCGAATTAAGGTCCGTGATTGAATCCCCTACAGCAGATAAAGTCGGTAGAAAGTCTGCCCTTAATTCCGCGGAGCCTGATCTAAAGGAGTTTTGTGTTGAGAGTTGAACTAATATCTGATCGCCGACACGTTCTACGTTGGCTAATCCTTGGTCTATTTGAGATTTAAGGTTGGCTCGAACCTTTCTAAGCTGATCTTCGATTTGCTGGTCCTTTTGCCTTCTATCCTCTCTATGGCTCTGGAGTTCGCTGCTATCGCTTGCGACAAGCACCTCCGACTCGACCATGGATTGAGCTTCAGCAACTTTGGCATAGAGTTCCAGTAGCTCAGTTGGAATTTCTCCAGTATTTTGTTCGTCTCTCTCGGTAAAATTGACATCGGGTCGTAGTAAGTCTTTGTTCGCAATGACGACAATAGCTTCGGTTTGAATTTTTATTTCTACTTGACCCCTTGATATTTCGTTAGCAAGGGCTTTCCTCAGTATTTCTTTGTCAAAATTCACATCGTAATCACCGGATTTAGAACTGATTTGTAGTTCCTTTTCCTCGGGCTCAAGGTCAGTGGTTTCCTCTTGAACGTTCACGATCAGGGAGGGGTCAACTTTGGAGGTTCGAAAGTTCTTCGCAATGATGGTTTGACCCATTGGGGGTTCGACGCTGGGGACCTCGCGTTGGACTCCGAAGCTATCCGACATTGAGCCAGCGACCTCTTTGAAGATGGAAGGATCTTCCATCTCGACAAACGAAAGAATCAACACGAAAAAAGCCATCAGCAGCGTGGCCATATCAGCGAACGTGGCCATCCAGGCTGGAGCCATCGCTGGACATTCCGGACACTTTTCAGAAGAGGCTTTGGAGGCGGCTAATTCTTCGAGTTCTTTATCAAGGCTTTCTTCTGTGGCGTCTTCCTTGCCGGGATTCTCTTCATCGCTCAGAGTTTCTTCTTCAGCCATCGACCATTACCTCTATCCTGCGGTTTCTCGCACGACCTTCGGGCGTATCGTTTGATGCTATAGGTTTACTGTCGGCAAAACCCGCGACAGAAATATTACCTGGTTGTAGGCCTGAAGAATCAAGAATGTAATCTGCGACTGATGCTGAGCGGGCTGCCGATAAGTCCCAATTGGATTGGTAGCGAGAGCTGAAGCCAACAGGGACATTGTCAGTATGACCCGAGATTTTGATCATTCCCCCCACATCCTTAAGTGCTAGCCCAACTTGTTTCAGTGTGGCTTCGAACGAACCTTTTAGTTCTGCTCTGCCGGAGTCAAAACTATCTTGCTCACCAAGTCGTAGAATGATCTTGTCGCCATCACGCTCGACCTCCACTAATCCATTGGCTATTTCGTCTGACAAGATGGATCGTATTCTGTTGTATTTTTGATCTCCATCTCCTGAGTCATTACCGGCCGTTTCGCTTCTGTCATTAATCTGGTTTCTAACTTTAATAGGGCTGATCAGGTCAGTTTTCAGATCCGAGATTTTTTTTGCAACTTCAAGCATTTCCTGTGGAACAAGGTTGCCGAGACCGATTTGGGATTCCAATGGCTCTTGACTAGAGCCTGATTCGGAAACGTCAACGATGATTTCTTCACCCTGAGTATTGATTTGTACCAAGCCAGCTGCGATTTCTTCTTCTAAGGCCTCAAGCACCGCAGTTAATTCGTCCTCCTGAATAAACATCGACTCTTGACTCTCTGTAAGTTGCTTTACATAGTCTTTATTCGGGTCTTCCAAACTCTGGTTTTTGTTTGGGATAAGAGTGGCCTTTGCATCAGATGGGGTGAACTCAAGGCTGAGAAGTGTTTCACCTTTAGGTATGACAATCTTCGGTATGATTCGCGACACGCCGAAAGCAACTGCTAGAGAACCGCTGACCTGCTCAAATTTAGGAACATTGACGTTTGCAAACGATAAGATTAAAACGAAGAAAGCCATTAGCAATGTGGCCATGTCTGCGAAAGTCGCCATCCAGGGAGGCGCCCCTTCTGGACATTCAGGACATTCTTTTTTTTTCTCTTTAGGATTCGAAGGATGAGGTCCGTTCTCCCCCTCAATTGAATTGTCCTCGAAATTTTCGTCAACGTTTGCTTCTATCGTAGACATAGTTAAATCTCTGAAAACGCTATGAGCTCGAGAGTTTTTCTCTATCGCTTGGGCTTAAACGGCTTTTGAGAACCTCTTCCAGAACTCGTGGATTCATAGTCCCTTTGCGTATCTCCAGGACGCCCTCTAGAATCAGCGAGCAGTTATTTTGTTCATTCGCCGAGTAGTTATCGAGTTTTTCAGCTAAAGGTCCAGCGAGAACATTGGCGATAAGCGCGCCATAGAGAGTAGTCAATAATGCGATGGCCATTGCCGGGCCAATAGCTTTCGGGTCGCTCATATTTTGAAGCATGCCAACAAGACCCACGAGCGTTCCGATCATTCCCATGGCTGGTGCAATGTCTTTCCATGATTTGAATACGCCAGATGCTTCAGAGTGTCGATGGGCCATTAGTTCCATATCGTTAGTAAGCTTCATTTCGATTGTTCCTGCATCGGTGCCATCCACGACCATACCGATGCCTGATTGAAGAAAAGGGTTTCTTATCTCTCCCATTTGGCCCTCGAGAGCGATAACACCGTCTCGTCTTGAGATGTTAGCCATGGAAACGATTTGTTCGATCAACTCACCAGGGGCTTCGTTTTTATTGAGGATAGTTTTCATCAGCACTTTTGCCCAAGCGTTGATGAACTCAGGAAGTGTTGAGCGCATGAGCAGAACCATGATTGAACCCCCGAAGACAATCACCACCGACGCGGGGTCGATGAACGCTGGGAGACCTGCCGCTGAATTCATTGACCAAACAATCAAGCCTAAGGAGCCAACGAGACCGATTACTGTTGCGATATCCATAATTTCTACCTAGCTACCACTTTCTGAGGAACATTTCCGATACCGGAGTCAAAAGTATCGGATAGAATAACTATATCTAAAGTTAGTTTTAACCTAATCTAGAAAAATAGGAAAAATAGGAAAAATAGGCTGTGAAAAGCGTTCCCCTCCTGATAACGGTTGTGTGTGTTTTGAGTGGATGCGGAAGGAAGTTGCCGCCTGATTGCCGGGATATTCTGGAAAGCGGGGATTATGGTCGTTTTCAGATTCTGGGCTCACAAGGCATAGCGAGGGATGAAAAACTTGGGATAGATTGGTTCAGGTGCTCAGTCGGTCAAAGATATAGGAATGACCAATGTGTCGGAGAACCGCTTTTTCTTCAGTGGGAAACGGGCGTTGTCACCATAGAAGAAATGAACAAAAAGTCTGCGGAAACGTGGCGGCTACCTTCGTTGGAAGAGTTAGTCAGCCTTAAGTTGAAAGATTGCGTAAACCCGAATGTAAACCTAAACGTTTTCCCGGGTGTTCTGGTTGAAAATTACTGGGCCAGCGATAAAAGCCCGCACAAGGGTTTTCGTTGCGGTATGTATACATACTCAGGTGCGACGTCTTGTCGCTTATTCGACAATTTAGAGCGACCAATGTTGATAGTAAGAGACGTTAATCGCTAGACAAGGTATCTTTTAGCTTATTGCTTCCCAGCCTTCACGTAATTCAGTGAGGGCGCTGTAAAGTTTCCCTACTGAAATCAGGTCTCGCTCAGACCGAGCCTTGGACAAAGATGCAGCTATTGCCGTGTAGGTTTCGAACAATTGAGCCGCTAACTGGCCTCCGTGGTCGACATCCAAAATCTCACGTAACCCGAGAACGATTTGCATCGCGTGGCTTGTAGAATTATAGAAGCCTTCGTGATCTTCTCTCTTTAATTGTTCTTCGGATTGACGCAGCAGAACACAAGCTTTTTCAAAAAGGAGAGTGACAAGGCGATGAGGGTTCTGTTCGGTAGTTTTAGTTTCGACGTCTACCTTCGCGTAACTGTCTAGGGCAAAAGCTCGATTCATAGATTTTAGATCCTTCTTCTCCACGTCTCGCTGCCTCAGTTTGACAGCGAAGCAATTTACACACTAAGTCTATCGGTTACAACCTGAACATCTTTAGGGGCAAGGGTGTTAAACACGCTCATCAAGGAAATTGCCTAGCATTTTCGTGAGATTTCTCATGAAGCCCAGCAATTCCTCTGGAGGCATCTGGCGGATCACCTCTCCTGTTTCATCGTCGACGATTTTGATGACATCTTTGCCGGAGGCTTGATCTCGTTCAAATTGCACAGACCTCTCTCTTACATCCATCATTAGATCGATTGTATTTATCGCCTTTGTGACCTCAGAGTCTAAATCCACCTCAATCCTGATCACTTTTTGGGCGACATCCGGGCTCTCTAGAACAGGACGGTTTCTGTTCTCAGAAAAGGGCTCTGGCGTAGCCAGAGCGCTCTCTATGGAACCGGAGCCGCCTATGGGCCCCGCGCCTTGGGGTACGAATGGTATTGTGTCTATGGACATGGGTTATCCTATCTTTTTTATCCTCTTAGTAGCTGCAGCACGGTGTCTGTCGAAGCATTGGCCTGTGAAAGCATCGAGGCTCCTGCCTGTTGTAGCACTTGCGCTTTTGCCAATCGTGCGGTCTCAGCCGCGAAGTCCGCGTCAGCGATTCTTGATCGGGCCGCCGTAGTGAATTCGGTCACTTTTAATAAATTCGAAACCGTATAATCCAGTCGGTTCTGCAATGAGCCCAAGGAGCCCCTCATTGAAGAGACTGTTTCAATGGCGCCATCAATTATTGCCAGGGCATTAGATGCCTTAGTTCTTGTTGCAACTGATATTGAGCTGACGTCAATAAGCGGTGCTGATTGAATGCCGTTGCTGAAAAACTCATCGTTCGTCGATTGGTTGACCGTAAAGTCGTTATTTGAGGTGAGCTTGATATTGCCTCGGACAACAGCGGTGTCCTCTGCTGAGCTGCTTGATGCAGCATCCAGGCTGATTTCTGTGGAGTCAGCTGTGACACCATCAATGCCTACAGCTTTAACATCTAAGTCTGTTCGGGCGGAGCTGTTCATAATCGTGATATCGTTGCCGTTATTCTCAGTAAGAAGCACTTTGTAGTCACCGGTGCTGCTTGCTTGAACACCGGTGGTATCAGATATAGCGTTGATCTTTTGGATGGCGTCGCTTACGTCGTTACTTGTAAGTGTGAATGAAGCTGTTTCAGTCACAACCCCCGTTGGCCCAACGAACTTAAGTCGAGCTTGAACGGAAGGATTCGCGGTTGGTGTATAGATCCACGCGTAGGTACTCGCAGAAGCGACCACCTGGGTAGAGGCGGCTACGGCATTGATTTTCTTGGCGACGGTCTTGGCGCTGTCTGTTGTCTCTACATCGACTGTTCTGGAAGCACTTGAAGACGTAATCGTAATGTCTGCATCGGAGACTGCAGAGCTGTAGTCAGATTCGCCGGTGTTCGCTCCCTTCTGAGCTGCTTGTGTCAGCCCATCAACAACATAGGCACCTAATTTGCTGGACTCGACGTTTCCAATGGAAAAGTCCAGAGTTTCACCAGCTTCTGTGCCAACCTGAAGAGACTTAGCTGAGAAAGAACCATTTAAGATTTGGGCACCGTTGTAACGTGTGTTTAACGATACTCTGGAAATTTCTTTCTGTAGTGAGGTGATTTCATTATCAGCAAAGGCACGTTCTGTGGCTGTATTCGTGTCGTTTGCGGCCTGAACCGCCAGTTCTCTCATTCGCTGAAGCATGCCGGAGACCTCGACCAGTGCATTTTCAACAGTCTTTATGAGTGCTATGCCATCATTTGCGTTCCTGGTGGCCTGGTTTAGCCCCCTGATTTGAGTGTTCATGCGTTCCACAATTGCAAGACCGGCGGCGTCGTCGCCTGCGCTGTTGATTCTTGATCCTGTGGATAAGCGCTCCATAGCCAATTCCATTTCTTTCCGCGATTCCCCAAGGGCACGCTGTGCCTGAATCGACGGTATGTTTGTATTTAGAACCATTCCCATAACTAAACCCCTTTAGCTGTCTGTTCCTTGGCAAAGGCGGAAAAAGTCGGTAGTGATTTTGCCTATTTGCCGCTTATATCGGCGTCTTTTTGCCGTTTGCAAAAACAGTATCGGATTGGTTCAAAAAAACTTTAGGAATGATTTATGCCTGGAGAGGCATTTCAGGCATCCTGGATGCCTCTATAAATTTTGCAGATCCCCGGACCGGGAGTTCTTTAACTGTCTCAAGCTAAAGGGGTCGTGAACTCCCGGTCGGAGAAACGCGGAGCCAGTTTGGGCGCAATGGCGCTGAACATTACGTGGCTCTTTCCTCTTTACAGCTCTGAAGTCACGACCTACTTCAAGAGTTGCAGTGCGAGTTGTGGCGCAGCGTTGGCCTGGGCCAACATTGCGGTGCCGGTTTGTTGAAGTACCTGCGCTTTCGCTAACCTAGCGGCTTCCATGGCAAAATCTGCGTCCTGGATACGCGACCTGGCCGCTGTGGTAAATTCGACAACGTTCATCAAGTTCGAAATTGTGTATTCGAGCCGATTTTGACCGGCGCCCCATTCTGCCTTGTAGCCGGCAACTTCCTCGATAGCAGCTGTGATAGTTGCCAGTGCATCTGAAGAGTCAATCTTCAGGTAGCCGGGGCTCGAAGCGTCAGTGTGTAGCTTAAAAGAACCCGTCCCGTCAGCAGCTTCATCGATAATGCCTAAATTAGTTGAATCAATAGCATGGGTCGTTAATGCAATGACGTCACCATCGTTGTAGCCCACTTGAATGTTTACTGTACGTGAGGCTGCGTCAGCGTTGTCTGCATCCACAGCCAGGTATGCGACACCGTTATAGGTTGTATCCGCCGAGACTCGATTGATTTCGTCAATTAACGATTCTGCTTCTAGCTGGAGGTTGGCGATGTCGCCATCGCTGTTTGTATCATTTTGAGCTTGTACAGCCAGTTCTCGAATCCGCTGAAGCATATCAGTTACGTCGTTCGTGGCATTTTCGACGACCTTAAGCAGTCCGAGTGCGTCATTGGCATTCTTGGCCGACATCGAAAGCCCTCTGACCTGTGCTGTCATGTTTTCAGCAATGGCGAAGCCGGCAGCGTCATCCGCTGCACTGTTAATTTTTTTACCTGTTGAAAGTCGCTCCATGGCACTTTGCAATTCCTTTCCGCTGTGCATAAGAGAACGCTGTGCGTTCATTGAAGCAATATTGGTATTAACTACGATGCTCATATCAAAACCCCTGTTTGCTAAATCTAAGTTGCGGCAAAAATTTGCCCTACTAAACGGCAAGTTATTACCGGTTGCATTCTTAAAGTCGGCAATGGGTGGTCAAACTTTAGTAAGAAAAGGCAAAAAATTGCCGTATATAGTGAAAGAGCTTGCCGCTTTATTGTGTAAGGGCAAAAAAAATGCGAGCGATGAGCTCGCATTTTTTTAGAGAGGAAAGTCTACGATAGCAAAGATATCGCCAGTTGAGGTGATGCGTTAGCCTGTGCCAGCATAGCTGTACCCGTCTGTTGCAATACTTGGGCTTTGGCGAGCCTGGCGGCTTCGACAGCAAAGTCTGCATCTTCGATCCGGGATCTGGCTGCGGTGGTAAATTCGACAACGTTCATCAGGTTAGAGACCGTATATTCAAGTCGGTTTTGACCTGCACCCCAGTTAGCCTTATAGCCCGCGACTGTTTCGATAGCCGTAGATATCGTGTTCAGTGCGGTTGCGCTGGAAATATCCAGATACTCACCTGGATCATTGATACCGTCTGAATCCGCATCTGCCACTAGGCTCAGGTCGATTGCGCTGACAGCATTGGTTGTTAAACTGATGCTATCACCGTCGTTATAACCAACCTGGATGTTTACGGTTCTGGTGGCGTTCCCAGCATCGTCTTTGGCAAGATAAGCGACCCCATTAAAGGTCGTTGACTCAGACACTCGGGAAATTTCATCCATTAGTGACTCAGCCTCGAGCTGAAGGTTGGCAATATCATCCGCGCTGTTGGTGCCGCTTTTCGCTTGAACAGCGAGTTCACGGATCCGTTGCAACATATCAGTAACATCGTTTGTCGCGTTTTCAACGACTTTCAAAAGAGATAGACCATCATTGGCGTTTTTTGCTGCCATTGAGAGCCCTCTAATTTGAGCGGTCATGCTTTCGGCAATAGCAAAACCCGCAGCGTCATCTGCGGCGCTATTGATTTTTTTTCCGGATGACAATCGCTCCATCGACGTTTGCAGCTCTCGGCCGCTGTGCATCAGTGACCGCTGTGCGTTCATTGAAGCAACATTTGTATTAACAACTAAACTCATGTTCAGTGCTCCTTGATTAATTACAAAAAGCTACTGGTGTTGCGTTTAGCCATGACGACCCTTCACGGATGATGCGACCCCTACATCTGCACACCCGTAGATTTAAGATAAACGGCATGAGCCATGAGGCAGAACATTGCCGTTTACGTAAAGTAGCGGCAATTAATTGCCGTACTGAAGATCATTCGGTCAATGCTAAAGAAACTTTAGCCTTTATTTGTTTTTTTTTGCTAGGTTGACGGTCTCCCAATGAATCGAGCCACTGACGGTCCCCCAATAAATCGAGCCACACTTGATGTGACTTTTGGCAGACTTTAACGACAGAGGAGATCTGTATGAAGCGCAAAAGATACTCGGTGGAACAGATTGTTGCCGCCGTCAAACAACACGAACAAGGCACCCCGGCAGCGGATATTTCGCGGAAACTCGGTATTGCTGAACAGATGTTCTACCGCTGGAGGAAGCAGTACGGCGGTCTTGAACCCGACGAGGTCAGAGAGCTCAAACAGTTGCGTGATGAGAACGCAAAGCTCAAGCGACTGGTGGCAGGTTTGAGCCTCGACAAAGTGGGAAGTCCAAAGACTAGCGCAGGAATGTCCACAAGAGCGTGGTAAGTCCATGCTTGAACACACATTGCTTTACTGGGGTACGGTCACTTTTTCTTGAAGTAGTCGGTGTAGATGCGAAAGGCGAGTGTCGCGAATAACGCGAACAAGATAAAGTTAGTGAATAAGAACTCAATCGGGATATTGGGGACTGCGACATCCGGCCGGGTTCCGATCAGTAGGAGGATCGGTGCAGCAACAAGCAAAAAGTAACGGATTTGTTTACAAATCTTACAGGGCTGTTCTGCCATGTGAGATCCTCAATGAAAAGCCCAAGACTAATCTTTCCTGTTGCTGAAAGGTAGGTTTTCGAAGGAAGCAATCATACTTTCCTTGGTGCTGTTCATCTCCTCGATAATGGTCTGCATCGCGAGGAATTGGCGGTTATATCGCTCTTCAACCCTTGCCATACGCTCATCGAGGTCTTTTAGGTCCTGCTCATAGCCGGAATTACGCTGGATGAGCGAAGCCTCTGCAGTCGAAAGGTATCCGTCTGAAGCGGTAACGCGCTCGATGAGGCTCTTTATATCCCCGGCCAAGCCTGCTGGATTATCATTG
>Ga0075477_10000639_pt1 | contig 15371 bp, 10 predicted proteins | sample DEB08_DNA_FD_76338 | JGI IMG/M metagenome (GOLD analysis project Ga0075477, IMG submission 76338) | Aqueous microbial communities from the Delaware River and Bay under freshwater to marine salinity gradient to study organic matter... | ecosystem: Environmental > Aquatic > Marine > Coastal ...
TCGACATCGGCACGACACCCGAACCCACCACCTGGCTCAACGACGACGTGGTGGAGTATCCGGTGCTCGTGAAACCCACAACTCCTCCGGCCGCACTCCGCATCGGTATGACCACAAAGGCTGAAATCATGACGGGGGCGACCGACAGCCGCTGAATGGAGCCGCTTCAATCGGCCCGAGCATTGACCTGCAGAAACTGCAGCCACTGGGTTTCGTCATTGAGACGAATCACGCCGAGGTTGTTCGGCGCTTCCATGCCGATCGCAAGCCCGACCACCATCAGCCCCTCGGGTCGCTTGAGTTTGCCAACGAGCAGACACCAGGGAGTGTCGGTGAGATCACGCCCGGGCACCATCAAGTGCCGAGCAAGCGTGTTGGCAAAGCCGGTCACGCTGACCTGATTGGACCAGGTCTGCACAATCGGGTTGTCTCGACGGGCCATCTTTCCCAGCCCCGGTACCACCGTGTTGAGCACAGCGAAGGTCTCGTCGGCGGCTGGCGGCTTGATCTTGCCAAGCGGTGCAAAGACCACCACGCCCAGCTTTCCGGGAAGGTTCTGCACCCGCAGACCGTAGGGGCCATCCTCTGGCAGTGGGATCTCAGAGAGATCGACAAGGTGTTTCGTCTCAATCAGCGGATCGACATTTTTCTTTCTGCCGAACACAACCCGAAACAAGAACATCAACACGACAAGGCCGCCAACAGCAGCCCCGATCAGACCAAGTGCATTTGGTCCAAGAAGAGAGTCCAAGACGTCTGGCATGGTGAGTGGCCCTCCGCAACCTTCGGGAACTCATAGCGAGAAGGGCGGACACATCCGAACCCTTCGTTCCAACCCCACAGACAGGGATGATTGTTAAGCAGAGACACTCGATTTACCAGCCAAAACTTCAAAAAAATCAGCCACCGCCTCCTCCAAAGGGGTACGCTGCAAACACGTTTTTCCCCGCCGAGAATCGCGAGTGTGCTCCGCCATGCCGACGCTGTTTCCTCCATTTTCGCAACCACGACGCCCATGTCTCCTGGCAATCTGCTGGCTGGGGGCTGTGAGTCTGTTCCTGCTCGGCTGCGGCCGGCCGCCGCCGACGCTTGCAGAACTCCCGCCGCCAGAAGTCAGCGTCACCCGCCCCACCCGCCAGGAAGTCGTCGATACCGTTGAGTTCACCGGCAACATCGAAGCGGTCCAGGAAGTTGAGATCAAGGCCCGGGTCTCCGGCTTTGTGACCGCCATTCACTTCATCGACGGGCAGGACGTCAGCGAGGGAGATCTGCTGTTCACGATCGACCAGCGGCCCTACGCGATTGCCCGCGACTCCGCTGCTGCCGAAATGGCCAAGCAGCAGGCGATCCTCGCCGAGCAGAAGAATGAGGTGGTCCGTAAGGAGAAGCTGCTACCTAAGGGGGCGGTGACCCAAGAGGAGTACGAGATTGCCGTCGCTCAACGGGACGCCACCGCAGCCATGCTCGCCGCCGCCACCGCACAGCGGGAACAGGCAGACCTCGATCTTGAGTTCTGCCAGGTCACCTCGCCGGTCACAGGCCGCGTCAGCCGCCGCTTCGTGGAGGTGGGCGATCTGGTCGCGGGCACAGATGCCACGGCCACAACACTGACTGCTGTGGCGAGCATTGATCCTGTCTACGTGACCTTCGACACCGACGAGCGGTCACTGATTCTGGCGCGACAGCGGGCCCTGGAAAAGATCGGCGACACCGGCGAGGCCGCACCGGAATGGCGAGACATACGAGAACTTGAGATCCCCGTCGATGTGCAGCTCGTCACCGACGAGGGCTTCCCGCATCAGGGCCTGCTCGACTTCGTCGACATTGCCGTCCTTGAAGGCACTGGTACGGTTCGCTGCCGGGCGGTGCTCCCGAACCCCGATCGACTGATGATGAGCGGCATGTTCGCTCGCGTGCGGCTGCCCTTTGGTGACCCACGGTCAGCGTTGCTGATTCCTGAACGGGCCATTGGCAGCGACCAAGGCAACAAGTTTGTCTTCGTCGTTGATGGGCAGGACCTGGTCGAACAGCGGGAGGTCTCGCTCGGGTTTCTCCGTGACGGCATGCGGGTTCTCGAGGCGGGTCTTGAGGATGACGACCGGGTGATCACCAGCGGGCTCAACCGGGTTCGGCCTGGAATCACCGTACGTCCACACGAAGCTGAGTCTGACGAAACCGCTGCTGCTCCCACCGCTCCCACCGCGGCTGCCGACTGACATGTTTGCTTCCATTCTCGACCGGCCTGTGTTTGCCAGCGTGCTCTCGATCGTGATCGTGATCGTGGGTCTGGTTGCGCTGAGTGGTCTCCCGGTGGGCCAGTATCCCGAGATTGCTCCACCAACGATTTCGATAACGGCGGTCTACCCAGGAGCCAGTGCCCAGGTCGTGGCCGACACAGTGACCACGCCGATTGAGCAGGAGGTCAACGGTGTGGAGAACATGCTCTACATCTCCAGTAAGAGCAGCGGTGATGGCACGTCTACCATCGAGGTCACCTTCACCCTCGGCACCGACATCGATCAGGCTCAGGTACTCACCCAGAATCGGGTTGCGATCGCTGAAGCAAAGCTGCCTGAGGAAGTGCTCCGGCAAGGCGTGACGGTCAAAAAGAAGTCCCCGAGCATTCTGCTCTGTGTGAACCTCACCTCCCCGGATGGCCGCTACGACCAGCTCTACCTCAGCAACTACGCAACCCTGCAGATCAAGGATGCTCTGGCTCGTATTTCCGGTGTCGGTGACGTCAGCTTTCTCGGTGGCCGTGACTATGCGATGCGGGTCTGGCTCGATCCCGACAAACTCGCAGCGCGAAGCCTCTCCGCCGGCGACGTTGTGCAGGCGCTCCGCGAACAGAACGCTCAGGTCGCCGCTGGCCGGCTCGGCAGTGAACCGACCTCCGGGGTGATTCACTTCCAGCTGCCGATCAACACCACCGGCCGACTGCCAACTGCGGATGAGTTTGCCGATGTGATCGTGAAGGCTGGCCCAGACCCGCTCGGTGGCCGTACGTCAGCTGCGGGGCCCGCCCGCTCCTCAGGCATCGTTCGGCTTCGTGATCTCGGTCGTGTGGAACTGGGAGCGAAAGATGAGGAGATGGGCAGCCGGCTCGATGGTGATCCGACAGTCACGATCGCCGTCTTCCAGCTGCCCGGCTCCAACGCCCTTGAAACGGCCGATGCGATTCACCAGGAGATGGCCTCCCTCGCCCGCGACTTTCCCGCAGGCCTCGACTATGCGATCCACTACGACACCACGGTGTTTGTTGAGGAGAGCATCCAAGAGGTGGTCAAGACGCTCTTTGAAGCGGTGGTGCTGGTCTTCCTCGTGGTGCTGATCTTCCTCCAGGACTGGCGGGCAACGCTGATCCCGATGCTCGCCGTGCCGGTTTCCCTGATCGGAACCTTTGCGGTGATGGCTGGCCTCGGCTTCACGCTGAACAATCTCTCGCTGTTTGGGCTCGTGCTGGCGATCGGCGTCGTTGTCGATGATGCCATCGTGGTCGTGGAGAACGTCGAACGCTGGCTCGCTCAGGGCCTCTCGTCTCGGGAGGCCACACGACGGACGATGAGCGAGGTCTCCGGCGCCTTGATCGCCACCTCGTTGGCGCTCGTGAGCGTGTTTGTGCCGACAGCGTTTATTGCGGGCATCAGCGGCGAGTTCTACAAGCAGTTCGCCCTCACGATCGCCGCGAGCACGGTGATCTCCACGTTTAACTCACTGACGCTCTCACCAGCAATGGCGGTCGTCCTCTTTCGTGGCCATGAGGCTGAGTCGGCCAGCAACACCCAGGCGGCTGCCGCGAAGCGAGCCCTGCCAGCCACTGGCGTAGCCCTGCTTGGTGGGCTGCTGGTGATGTGGCTGTCGGAAGCCCAGGTGCTGGCCGCTGTGGGTGGGATGCTGCCTGGAGGCCTGCCGGCAGCCGGCGCCGGATCGAGCGATGGCTGGCTGTCGCTCGGTGTGCTGACATGGCTCGTGCGACTCGCCGTCTTTGCCATTGGCGGGCTTCTCGGCTGGCTGGCCACACCGCTGGTCAACCGAGTGTTGGCTGCGTTCTTCCATGTGTTCAATCTCTTCTTTGAGATCACCACCGACGCCTACGGAAAAGCTGTCGGCCGGTTGGTGCGAGTGGCGATTCTCGTGATGGGGATCTACGCCGGCCTGATGGGTCTGACCTACGTCGGCTTCACCAACGTCCCAACTGGCTTTATCCCTGAGCAGGATAAGGGCTATCTCGTTGTGGACTGCACCCTGCCGGAAGGCGCGAGCCTGCAGCGGACCGATCCGGTCGTCCGTGAACTTGAGACGATCGCCTTGGAAACCCCTGGAGTAGCCCATGTGATCTCCGTCACCGGCTACTCGCTGATCTCAAGCGTCAACCAGTCCAATGCCGGCGGCATGTTTGTGCTCCTGGAGCCGTTCGCTGAGCGGCAGGTCGACCCAGCCAAATCCGCGACGAACCTCCTGCGAACGCTGCGACAGAAGTTCGCCACAATCCGCGAGGCCACCGTCGTCGCGTTTGGTGCTCCACCGGTCGACGGCCTTGGCCGCACCGGTGGCTTCAAGCTGGAGATTCGTGACCGTACCAATCAGGGGCCGCTCGCTCTGGACGCTGCCGCCGAATCTCTGGTCGAAGCCGCTGCCGCCCAGCCAGGCATCGCGGGTGTCTTCACCAGCTTCCGGGCTGACCAGCCGCAGCTGTTTATTGACATCGACCGCACGAAGGTGAAAGCCCAGGGGATCCCACTCGATGAGGTCACCCGCACGCTGCAGGTCTATCTCGGTGGCGCCTACGTCAACGACTTCACTGCCTTCGGTCGCAACTGGCAGGTGAACGTGCAGGCCGACGCCCCCTTCCGCATGAGCGAAGAGGCCATCCGCCAGCTGAAGGTCCGCAACTCCGCCGGAGCCATGGTGCCTCTGGCCACACTGGCCACCGTTCGCGATACCACCGGCCCAGCCATCATCACACGCTACAACCTCTATCCCGCCGCCGACGTCTCCGGCGGCACACTGCCAGGCACGAGCTCCGGCGAGTCGATTGCGATCCTTGAGGCCCTCGCCGCACCACCCCCCGTCGGTCGAGGCGTGCTCCCGCCAGGCATGGATATTGAGTGGACCGAGCTCGCTTTGCAGCAGATCCTCGCTGGTGACACTGCCACCTTTGTCTTTCTTCTCGGCACGGTGTTCGTGTTCCTTGTTCTCGCCGCCCAGTACGAGAGCTGGTCGATGCCACTGGCGGTGATCCTGATCGTGCCGATGTGCCTCCTTGCCGCGATCACCGGCGTCTGGATCACTGGCATGGCCAACACGATCTTCACCCAGATCGGCCTCGTGGTGCTCGTCGGCCTCTCGGCGAAGAACGCAATTCTGATCGTGGAGTTCGCCAAGCAACGCGAAGCCGCCGGCGTGCCGCTCTATGACGCTGTCCTTGAGGCCGCCACCTCACGGCTACGGCCGATCCTGATGACGGCGTTCTCCTTTATTCTCGGCGTGGTGCCGCTGCTGATTGGCCGTGGGGCCGGAGCCGAAATGCGGATCTCTCTCGGCACCGCTGTGTTCTCAGGAATGCTGGGCGTCACCCTCTTCGGCATCTTCTTCACCCCCGTCTTCTACTGGGTCGTGATGCGACTTGCCGGCCGCAGCCGCTGAGCAGCGGAACCGCCGCACACAAGCGAGGGAGAGCCCACCACGGAGCGGGTACCGGCTGCGGGGCGGCAGATGTCTCGTCGCTGGACTTTTTCGCCGTGGACTGTTGCGGCGGTTCAGGGCTCACCGAAGTGGCGAAAAACTCGAACGCTCCTCAAGCACCCGCCGTCCCCTCCGCCTCATCGGTTGATGCTGCGAAGGCATGACGCCTGCCAGACTCGCCAGGGATCCTTCCTTCTCTTTTAGCGAGGGGGAGCCCGATGCGGATCCGCCGGCGTGGTTCTGCGAGTGAAGCCTGGAAGGCGAGAGCGAGCAGAACCTCGAGAGAGCGAAGGCCCATGGAGGGGCCGCAGCGAACGTCCGGCGGAGACGCATCGGGCTTCCCCGAGCCCACCACCAGGCGGGCCAAACACACCCCAGTTCCCCCAGCTTCCCCTGCCGGAAAAACCTGCAGGTTTCTCCCAGTTCCGCCCGATGCCTTAACGGAAAAGTGATGCAGTTCTTCACACACCAGCACGGCTGCCGCCGCCTTCGACGCTCGCTGGTCATGCCGCTGTTCGCGGGATGGCTGTTGGTGCAGTGCAGCCCGACGGCAATGCGGTCTGCCAACGCTCAGTTGCCGACCGAGCTGCCAGCGGCGGCTGCACCGGCGGCCACGAACCTGGAACCGACGACGGTTTTGCAGGACCCTCAGGATTCGCTAGACGCAGGTGAGCTTGTCTCTCGAGGGCTTCTGCCCGCTGAGCATGATCCGCTGACCCGTGCCGAGATCGAAACGCTGATTGAGAGCGAAGTGAACAGGCGGCTCGCCGGAATCCCGCGGCCACAGTATCTCCCTGCCACAGACTTTGTGCCTCCGAAGGGGGTGCTGCTGGTGAACACCAGCCCGAGTCATGGGCAGTTCCCGTTTGCGATGACGCTTGGCGGCTTCATGCAGTTGCGATGGTTTGAGTTTGCCCGCAGTAAGGATTCGTGGATCGACTCAGCAGGCAACGTGCGACCCGTCGAGAACATCAACACCTTCAACATCAACAGGTTTCTTCTGGCGCTCAATGGGCATGTTGCAGACGAGCGACTCTTCTACAACTTCGCTCTCTTCGGCACGACGAATGTTGGCATCCGCTCTGGCGTCGTGCCGATTGGACTGGCGGGCTGGAAGTTTAGCGATGCCGCCAGCATCGGCGCCGGCATGTCGATCGTCTCTGCGACGCGTGAGTGGACGCAGATGAACCCCTGGACGATCGGTGTTGACCGCAGCATGGCCAACACCTTTTTTCGTCCCGGCTTTTCCCCAGGTGCACAGGCAAGCGGCAGTCTGCTCGATGGTGAAGTTCGGTACGTCGCAGGTGTCTGGAATGCGATCGATGGCGGCACCACTGGTGTCCTTCGGCGGGGAACATCCATGGCCTGGGCGGGGAACATCTGGTGGGAACCACTCGGGCCGTTCGGTCTCGGTGGCTCTGACATGGAGATTCACGATGAAGCCGCCGTTCGGCTAGGCACCACGGGAGCCTACGCCCTCACAAACGCACTCCCTATTCCTGGAAACAACCCGGAAGACACAGTGGTGCGTCTCTCGGATGGCACACCACTGAGTCTGCCGAACGCCCTCGGGCCCGACTCGCAGGTTGACCAGTTCGTGTATCGATTGATGACCGTCGATGCAGCCTGGAAATGGCGTGGCGTCGGCGTTGCCTTTGAGTACTACTTTCGACTGCTCGACAGTTTCCAGGGAACCGGCAGCTTTGAGCGAGAGAGTGTCTACGACCATGGTGGCCTGGCATACCTTTCGTGGTGCCTCGTGCCCCGCAGCTATGAGGTCTACGCTCGCTCAAGCGTGGTCACCGGCCCCTACGGCACCGGCCAGGAGTATGGCGGCGGCATGAACTGGTACATCAAGCAGTCTCGCCAGGCGCGACTGACACTTGAGGCCCTTTCGATCAATAAGAGCCCAGCCCAGAACTTCATCTATCCCTACCGAGCGGGCTACACAGGCACGGCGATTCAGACCCAGCTGGTGGTGGCCTTCTAAGACCCGCAACATCGCTACGATGTCACGGCGGCATGCTGTGTGTGGCAGCGACCGCAGGGAGGGATCATGCCACCACAGACAGCCCGACCGTTGGCGCGACAGCTCCTGCTGCCTGTTGTGGGACTCCTCGTGGCCGGTGTGCTGGCCAATGTGGGATTTGCCGCCTGGCTTGCAGCCCGACGCCACAGTGAAGAGATCGCCCTGCGTCAGCGGCAGGTTGCTGAAACGCTCGCCTCCTCACGGGTGGCATTCTCCCCGGCAGTGCTCAACGCCTTAGCCAGTCTGACAGGCAATCACTTCGTCGTCTGGGGTCAGCAGAGCGTTGTGCAGTCGACCCTGCCCTTCGCCGTGGAGCCTGAGTTGACCAGAGCACTCGGTGGCCTCCTCGGCCCCGTGTTTGCCTTTGATACCTCGCTGGGCATCGTTCCAGTAGCGGGGAATCGCTACTCCGTCGCTGCGGTGCGATCCACGGGCGTCCGCCCAGAAACAGTCCTCGTGCTCACGCCCACCGTCGGCTATTCGCGGGCGTTGCTCGATGCGATCTGGCCGGTACTGGCGGTGGCCGCGGTGACGCTCACGGTCCTCGTGCCGCTGGGTGTGCATGCCACCGATCGGCTCGCTCGACGTATCAGTAGGATCGAGCAGCATGTCAGCCAGATTGCCGCTGGCGACTTCGGGCGCACTCTCGACGACACCAAGTCGCCCTCCGGGAGCTCCGACGAGATCAGCCGACTCGTGGTGAGTTTCAATGCGATGAGCCTTGCCCTGGCACGCCTCCGTGACTCCCTTGCCGCGAGCGAACGACAGCGGCTGCTCGGCCAGCTCGCCGCCGGCTTTGCCCATGAGTTTCGCAACGGGCTCACCGGTGCACGGCTCGCGCTCGACCTGCATCGCTCACGCTGCACCGCCGCCAGTGTGGATACACCGGATGAGAGCCTGACGGTCGCCCGTCGCCAGCTCGACATCATGGAGGAAGAAGTCCACGGCCTCTTAGCGTTGGGCAGCAGCAGCGAGGCGGCCCACAGCCTGGTCCCACTCGATATGCTGCTCGAGGAAGTTCAGGAACTGGTCGATCCCCGCGCAGCCCACGCTGGTGTGCAGCTGACGGTCTCCACTGTGGCCGATGGTGTGGTCTTGGGACGCCGAGAGAGCCTCCGCGCCGCCGTGGTCAACCTCGCTCTTAATGCCATCGATGCCGCGTCTGCCGTGACCAGCAACACTTCTCAGCAGCCAGCCCCATCCCACGGAAGCGTGCAGATCTCTGCAGAACGGCTCCGTGCGGCCACAGGGCAGACGATGCTGGCAGTGACGGTGGAAGATTCTGGCCTCGGCCCCCCTGCAGAACTCTCGCTGAGTGTGTTTGATCCTTTTGTGACGGGGAAACCGGAAGGCATTGGGATTGGGCTGGCACTGGTCAAAATGGTCGCAGATGAACATGGTGGCGGCGTGTCCTTCGAGCGAACCGGTGGCCGCACCCGCTTCACCCTCACACTGCCCGAGGCCTCGGTGGCCGGCCCGGAGAGCACCACGGAGGAGACTGCCCAGTGAGCCGCGTCCTCGTCATCGACGATGAGCCTGCGATCGGCTGGAGCCTTCGGGAGATCCTCACTGACCTCGGTCATGAGGTGCAGCTGGCTGCCTCAGCGGAGGCAGGCCGCGAGACCTGCGGCACGTTTCGGCCAGACTGCATCCTGCTGGATGTTCGGCTGCCCGGCGAAGACGGCCTCTCCGCCATCCCTCGCTTGCGTGAACGTGCTGGCCCGGTGCCGATCGTGGTGATGACCGCGTTTGGTGATCTCGACACGGCCGTTCGGGCAGTCGACGCCGGCGCTTTTGAGTACCTGATCAAGCCATTTGATCTGGCGAAGGTCTCTGCGGTTGTCGGCCGTGCCATACAGGAGCAGTCAGAGACCGCCGCAGAGGAGCCGCCGTCGACCAGCCCTTCGGTCACACTGATTGGCTCCTCTCCAGCGATGCAGCAGGTCTTCAAGGAAATCGCGCTGGTGGCAGCCTCCGAGATCCCTGTGCTGCTCACCGGTGAGACCGGCACAGGGAAGGACCTGGCGGCGCGGCTGATCCACCAGCACGGGCCCCGTGCCGCTGAGCCATTTGTGACCACGAATCTCGGTGGCCTCGCCACCGGCGTCTTGGAGAGTGAGCTCTTCGGCCATGTCAGGGGTGGCTTCACCGGAGCCACTTCAGACAGGAAAGGACTCTTCGAAGCGGCCGATGGTGGCACCATTTTCCTCGATGAGGTGGGCGAGGCCTCGCCGGAAGTGCAGATTCGCCTCTTGCGTGTGCTGGAGAACCGCGAGGTCGTGCCCGTGGGAGCGACTGAGCCTGTGCCGCTCAACGTGCGGGTGATCGCCGCGAGCAATCGTGACCTCTCCAAAGCCGTGACTGCTGGCAGTTTTCGCGACGATCTCTACCACCGGCTAGCAGGCTTTCCGATTCACCTGCCAACACTTGCGGAGCGACGTGACGACATCCCCGCCCTCGTGGAGCACTTTGCACTCGCGGCAGGCGGAGGTCGGCAGGTGCCGATAGACGAATCCTTTCGCGAGGCCTGCCTGGCCCGCAGCTGGCCAGGCAACGTGCGTCAACTGCGACGTGCAGTGGAGTATGCACTCGTGGTCTCCCGAGGTGGGCTCCTCCGCGGCGACCACCTGCCGGCGGCGGCAGTCTCCGCCGCTGAACGCACAAAGACCGCCCTCTCTCTCGAAGAGGCTGTCGGCCGCTGGGTGGCCGCCACGTCCGCAAGCCTGACCGAAACCAGCGACGGCCAGCTCCATCGTCAGCTCACCGAGCAGGTCGAACGGGTGCTCTTTCGCGACGTCCTCGAGGCGACCGACGGCAACCGCACCGCTGCTGCCCGACTCCTCGGCCTCGACCGGGCCACCCTCCGCACCCGACTGAAGACGCTCGGCCTGGAGTGATCGCGTGCGGTCGCGTTCCAGACGCACACCCGCACCGATCACGACAGCCCTCACGAGCGTGCCGGGCCAGCGGGGCATGTTTCCCCGCGCGAGGAAAACTTCCCCTTCTTCCCGGCCACCCCCCCTGGGAAAACTTCACCGAAACTGGCTTTCCGCGGCTCTCCAGCCATGATTGAGCGGAGATGGCACGACACCTGCAGTGTGATCACTGACGCGGCCACCGGACGGCCCACCCCACACCCGCAGAGCTTCAGCCCCTGATGACAAGACCTGCCCCACTCGTCACCAGCCAGATCTACAGACCCTTCCAGTGGCCCTGTCATCAGCCGGGTTGCCCCGTCACCAACCGCTCCGGCTTCACACTGGTGGAGTTGTTGGTCGTGATCGCCATCATCGGTGTGCTCGTGGGGCTGCTCCTGCCGGCGGTGCAGTCGGCCCGCGAGGCCGCACGAAGGGCCAGCTGCCAAAACAATGTGCGGCAGCTGGCGTTGGCAGTGAGCCTCTACGAGAGCAGTCATCGACAGCTCCCGCCCACGATGCTGCACACGCCAGGCACCACGTTCTCCACCAACAACGGCTCATGGGGCGTGCATGGCCGGATACTCTCCTTCATCGAAGAGGGCACGGCAGCGGTGCAGGTCGACCTCGAGGTTGCCTGGGACGCAGGAGTCAACGCCTCAAGTGGTGTGCCAACAACACGCATCCCTGTCTTTGTCTGTCCCAGTGAGGTCAACGACACCGTCCGCATCAAGAACACGGCACCGTATGTCTATCCCCACACCTACGGCTTCAACTGCGGCACCTGGTTTGTGTACGACCCCGCCACTGGCCGTGGTGGCAACGGGGCGTTTCATCCCAACAGTCGGCTGACCCCTGGCAGCTTCAGTGACGGAATGAGCAAAACGCTCTGTGTCGCGCATGTGAAAGCCTTCACCCCGTATGTCCGCAACACCTCCGACCCGTCAGCAACCTATCCAGCTGGCAGCCCACCAGCCGATCCTGCCGTCGTGGCCTCACTTGTGAGCGGTGGCCAACAGAAACTGGGGCCAGACACGAACAGCTGCACTGGCCACACAGAATGGCCCGATGGCCGCGTCCATCACACTGGCGTGACCACCACTTTTCCTCCGAACACGGTCGTTGCCTTCTCCACCGGCGGCGTCACCTACGACATCGACCTCAACACGCTGCAGGAAGGCAAGAGCAGCACGCAGAAGACCTATGCGGCTGTCACGTCCCGCAGCTATCACCCTGGGCTGGTCACCATCGCCCTGATGGACGGCTCGACCCGCAGCGTCAGCGATGACATCGATCCGGTCATCTGGAGAGCCCTCGGCTCGCGGAACGGCAGCGAGGTCGCCCCCCTGCCGTAAACAAGGGCCGAGCCTGCGGAGAACATGGGCGACGCGTTATGGTGGGAAGAGTTCTTCGTTCCTGGACGCTCTATGCCTGCCGATTCCACATCCGCCGCTCGCTTCTCCCGCCGCACCCTCCTCCAAGCCTCGGCCGGGCTTGGCGTTGGCCTGCCAGCTGTGCTTGCTGCCGATGCATTGATGATCACGCCGCGTTGGTTGACGACCACCAGCGTTGACATGCCACCGTTGTCTCCGCCTCCCCAAGGCAAAGACGCACCGCCGGCGGCAACGCTGATGCAGCTCTCCGACCTGCACATGCGGCAGCTCGGTTCGCTGGAAACGCAGCTGCTTGACGCGGTGCACGCCAGTCTTCCTGACCTGCTGCTCTTCACCGGCGATGCCTTCGACACCCCTCAGGGCCTTGATGTCTTCGCCGAGTTCCTCGCTGCCTGCCCGACACAGTCCATGCCGCTAGGCATCCTCGGCAACTGGGAGTATCGCAGTGGGGTTGCCCGTCAGCGGATTGCCACACTCTACGAGCAGCATGGCGGTCGGCTCCTCGTGAACGAGTCGCTCGAAGTCACCACGCCTCATGGCTCCTTGGTGGTGACCGGCCTCGATGACCTGGTCCAAGGCAGGCCACAGCAGCAGGCCGCGACGAGGTTGTCCGGCCGCAGCCCACACCTGCTGCTGGCCCACTGTCCAGGCCAACGCGACAGGCTCGAGCCGCAGATCCGTGATGGCATCGACCTGATCCTCGCCGGCCACACCCATGGTGGTCAGATCGCTCCTTTCGGCATGGCCCTGTTCACGCCAGCCGGCAGCGGCCGGTATGTCCGCGGCTGGTATCGGGAGGATGGCCCGGCGATGTATGTCTCCCGCGGACTCGGCACCTCCACACTGCCGATTCGGCTCGGTGTGACCCCTGAGCTGGTGACGATTCGCTGGCCACTGGCATAGCCGCTTCCGTCGCAGCATTCGGCATGATCCACCTCTCCGATTCAGTCCGTGCATGCTGCCGTAAAACCGCATGGGCTCCATGCTGCCCCGTCAGCCGCCGATAGACATCTCGGAGGCGTTTTTCATTTCTGTAGGCCTCCGCCGATTCCCCGGAGCCGCACGATCCCATGCCCTCAGCCCCCCGCAAAAAGCCGGCCACGACGGCTGCCCAGAATCCGTTGGAGACGTATCTCCGCGATATCAACGCCACCTCCTTGCTCACCGCTCAGCAGGAGAAAGACCTCGCCACACTGGTGCAGGCGGGTGACGCAGGAGCACGTGACCATATGGTGCGGGCCAACCTGCGGCTCGTGGTCAACATCGCTCGTGGCTACGCCAACCGCGGGCTGCCTCTGCCTGACCTCATTGAAGAGGGCAACCTTGGCCTACTCCGCGCCGTCGAAGGCTTCGACCCCACCGTCGGCACCCGCTTTAGCACCTACGCCAGCTACTGGATCAAGCAGTCCATCAAGCGGGCGCTGATCAACAATGGGAAGACGATCCGGATCCCGGCCTACATGGTGGAGCTGCTCTCGAAGTGGCGCCGGGCCGTGACACGGCTCACCGAGGTGCTCGGCCGTACGCCGACCCATGAAGAGACCGCTCGCATGCTCGGGCTGGCCCGCAAGAAGCTGCCGATCATCAAGAAGGCCATCCAGGTCCACCAGGCATCACCACAGAGCGACCAGAGCGAGAATGGCTGGTCACTCTCTGAGATTGTCCGTGATGAGAACGCCCGCTGCCCATCAGAGGTGCTCCTCGACGAAGACACCCTGCGGCATGTGCTGGCTCGGATCGACCAGCTGGACGAGCGTTCGGCCACGATCATTCGGCTGCGGTTCGGGCTCGGTGGTGAGGAGCCGATGACGCTCAAGCAGATCGGAGCCGTGCTCGGCCTGACCCGCGAACGGGTCCGGCAGATCGAGGCCGAGACGCTGACAGCTCTCGCGATGGAACTTGACGCCGCGCCGCGGGCAACGGTGCAATTGCGAAAAGGCGCCTGAGTCTTCATTCCACCCGGTTCCCTGAAAGCACCTCCTGCATGAGTACCCCGTCTGTCGATCTGGAAGCCTTCATCCGTGCGGTGCCCGACTTTCCCAAGCCGGGCATTCTGTTCCGCGACATCACGCCTCTGCTGGGCAACACCGAGGCCCTGGCAGCGGCGATTGAGCGGATGGTCGATCCCTGGCGGGATGGCGGGGTCGACGCCATCGCCGCTGTCGAAGCGCGGGGCTTTCTGTTTGCGGTCCCGATGGCCCTCACGCTCGGGGTGGGTGTGGTGCCCGTCCGCAAGCCGGGCAAACTCCCGGCCGACACGCTGACGTATCAGTACGATCTGGAGTACGGCAGCGACACCCTCGAGATGCACCGCGATGGCGTTGCCAAGGGAGCGCGGGTTCTGGTGGTTGATGATGTGCTGGCCACCGGCGGGACCGCAGCTGCCTGCGGACGTCTGCTCGAGTCGGCCGGGGCCAGCGTGGTCGGAACATCGTTTCTCGTTGAGATCAAACCGCTGGGGGGTCGCGAGCGACTCACCCCGCATCGCGTTGAGAGTGTGTTGGTCTATTGAACGCACCTGCAGGCGGGCCGCCGTCCTCGGCGAAGCCCACAACCGAATCGCTGCGACACCGCGATCAGCATGTGCTGGTTCACTCTCTCCACTCCCGGAGCCTGCAGGAGCAGGCCCATGTCTGGGCCGGTGGACGAGGAGCCGTGCTTGTTGACCACGATGGCCGTGAGTTTCTCGATGCCCTCGCTGGCCTCTGGAATGTGATCATCGGCCATGGTCGCGAGGAACTCGCCCAGGCCGCCCAGCGGCAGATGTCCTCCCTGGCCTACGCCTCCGGCTACACAGGTAGCACGAGCCTGCCGGCGATTGAGCTTGGCGAGCGGCTGCAGCAGATCTGCTACCCAGCCGGCGAGGGCCGCTCACCAGGCTGGCCCGGCATGGGTGGGTTCTACTTTGCAACCGGTGGTGGTGAGGCCGTCGATGCAGCAGTCAAGACGGCTCGCTGGTGGTGGAAGCTGCACGACCGGCCTGAGAAGACTGGGGTGATCGGACGTCGATACGGCTACCATGGCACCGGTATGGTGGCGATGAGTGCCACAGGCCTACCGGCCTACTGGCCCATGTTCGAGCCGCGGCTCGCCGGCGTGGAGATTGCCGAAAGTCCCTATCCCTATCGCTTTGACCGTCAGCAGCACGCCCGTGGACATGACGATCCCCGCAGCAATGGCGAGATCGCTGCCGACCTGATCGAAGAAACGATCGAACACATCGGTGCCGACCGCATTGCCTGCGTCCTCGCCGAGCCGGTGCAGGGCGCCGGCGGGGTGATCGTGCCACCAGACGACTACTGGCCGAGGCTGAGGGCTATCTGCTCCCGGCATGATGTGCTCCTGATC
>Ga0075477_10000646_pt1 | contig 15282 bp, 25 predicted proteins | sample DEB08_DNA_FD_76338 | JGI IMG/M metagenome (GOLD analysis project Ga0075477, IMG submission 76338) | Aqueous microbial communities from the Delaware River and Bay under freshwater to marine salinity gradient to study organic matter... | ecosystem: Environmental > Aquatic > Marine > Coastal ...
CAGGAAACTGTATCAAAAATAACAAAAAAATAGACGAAAAAATAGTTTTGATTAGCTTCATTATTGTTCCTTAAATTTCTAACTTTTTGTATTTAGCAAAAAAGCAGGAGGGATAGTCCGTTCTGTTGCCCGGTGGACTATGCCGCGGAGTTCACAACGTATTAGGCTGCGAGTAATTCACCTTCACTAGCCATTGACATGTCTAATGAAGTAAATGCTCCAGGTACAAAATTTTCGTTTGCACTTATAAAGGTTTCTTGCATTAACCGAGCTTGCTCCGGATAACTCAGCATCTCTACTTACTGCTTGTCGAATGCCTGAACACCCCCGTATGTTGAAAGTATGTGGTGGAGGTGGCCGGAATCGAACCGGCGTCCAAGGTCAGCTTTTGTTCAGCGTCATCGTTATTAGTTTAGATCAGGTACGTGTAAAGCAATTTCTGCTGACCAAATTAATATGTATATAATAGCCATACACAATAACCAAATAGCCAAGTTTTTACCGTCACGCATCTTAATCTCCTACGTTAGCAACCGCACTCTTTGCAATTAGGTTTACAGTCTTTGCAGTTGCACGGATCGCAGTTACAGTTTGGATTATTACACATAATTTTCTCCTTGTCAAGTATTTATTTGCCTTGTCCACGATATCTTTTCCATGCCCTTCGAATTCCTTTATTCTTGGGACGGCTATAGCCACTGTTTCCTATACTAGTCCTTTTACGAAATCTTGTTCTTTTTTGTACTTTAATTTGCGCCATTTTTTTCCTTTAATCTGCAAATGAGGTTCCTGATCCTGATATGATTACACCACTACCTACAAAGGGTTGTATACCTTTAGCACCCGAATGATCAAGCGGACAAGTTCCAAATGTGCTGTCGCCTATCCTAGCAACAGGAATTCCGTCTGCATTTGTTGTTCCTGATCCTGACGTTATTGTAGCGACATAAGGTCCTGTAACTGAATCACCTATCCTAGCAACAGGTATACCATCTGCAAAGGTTGTTCCAGAACCGGACACAATAGTGCTTACATGACCACAACCTGGTAGTACTGAATCTCCTACTCTAGCTATTGCTGGCATATGTTACATCGCATTCTTTTTGTCTTGGATTTCTTTTCGGCGATCTTTTGTTAGTTTTCCTAAGTCACCAAGAGCTTTCCTTGCCCTTGCTGCGGCTGCTTTTACGCCTTTGTCATCAAATGTAGCTGTTTCTGCCATATACATTGTATATGCATGTACTATTTGTTCATGTAAAGTCATTTTATACTCCTAAACTTATTCCTGTTGTTGATTGTAAGTAATGATCTGCAACTTCTTTGTGACTTTTTGCAGTAATTACTATTTGGTTTTTACTTACGGTTAAATCCTTTTCTGGATCAACGGTCAGCATAAAAGGTATCATTGCTAATCCTTTTTCTGACATCATTGCCGCAAGTGGCTGTTTTAATTTCATTGTATTTGTGTCGTCTGCTAGTAGTTTTCCTACTATTTCTTCTCCTGACGAAAGTCTAACCGATATTACATCACCTGTTGTATAAGGTGCTTCTATTAACATTTTATCCTTTGTGCATAATGTTTTGATAATTCATAGTTTCTACGTATGTAATCATTTGATCACACCCACCTACACTTTTACCGTCAATGGTAATTTGTGGAAAAGTCTTTGCGCCTGGAAACCATTCAAAGATTTGTTCTCTTGTAAAATCTTTGTCTAGTTGCTTATACTCGTAATCTAGATTCCTAGTTTCACAGAAAACTTTTGCTTGGTGACACTTAGGACAAGAACTTTTTCCAAAAATTTCTATCATAATGAAAATCCTTTTAATACGTCTTTGTTAACATCTTGTTTAATACCGCCAATTATATACGACTCTACTTCTGTTTCTTGGGGAGCAACTTGTAAACCTGAACTGCTTAACCAATGTGTTGTCCATGGCAGAGGATTAGTGTTTACAGGTTGCTCAAATATTGTTTCATATCCAAGTGCTTTCAACCGTCTGTTAGCAATATATTCTACATATTGATCTAACAGCGTTTTATTTAGTCCAATCATCGATCCATCCCTAAATAAATACTCCGCCCATGCTTTTTCTTCGCCTACACACTCTCGCCAGATATCATATACGTCTTCTTCGCATTCTTTTGCTGCCTGTTGCATAGCAGGATCGTCTTTGCCTTGCATCCATAGTTTTAGTATATGTGTGCTAATTGCTAAATGCTGTGCTTCGTCACGTGCAATTAACGATATAATTTTCGCAGATCCTTCCATTAATTTTAATTCACCAAAACCGAACGTACATGCAAATGAAACATAAAATCTTAAGCCCTCAAGGATATTTACAGTCATCATTGCAAGGAAAAGTTTTTTATTTAGGATTTTTTTGTCAATCGACTTATCGTGTGTATATTGTTGTGCAAGTTTCATAAATTCATCGTAGTATTTTGTTACACTATTTGCACGGTTAATAATCATTTCGTCGTCTAGTATTGTATCAAATACTTCCTCTGGATTTGCATATACATTTTTCATAATATGAGTGTAAGATCGACTGTGGATCGTTTCAAAGAAATCCCATGTAACAATACATCCTTCTAATTCTGGCAGTGATACATATGGAAGGAAAGCTAGGCAAGGACCTCTACCCTGTACACTATCAAGTAGGGTTTGATATTTTAGATTTGCAGTAAAAATATGTTTTTGTTCTGGTCGGAAATTTTGATAATCTGCACGATCTTTTTGTAAACTTACTTCTTCAGGACGCCAAAAATAACCTAACATCGTCTGATTTAATTTATCAAACTGCGGAAATTTAAAAGTATCATATCTCTGCACATTTTGGTCAGCACCAAAAAACATATGTTGTTTACTAAAATCGATCTTATCTCTATTAAAAACAGTTTTCATTTTTTTCCTTTCAAATTGCACATGCCTCACACTCCTCATCAGGTATTTCTAACTTTGGAGTAATTAGTTGTTCTTCTTCTTTCTCTTCAACATCATTTGGATCAATTTTAAAATCATATGTATTCTGATAATAACTTGTTTTCCATCCGAGCTTGTAGGTTGTAATTAAATCTTTGATCATAACGCTCATTGGTACTTCGTTATTAGGATAATGTGTAGGATTGTAACTCCAATTACCACTGATTGCCTGATCAAAGAATTTTTGCATCACTGCTACGATATTTATATAACCTTGGTTGTCTGGCATATCCCACAGTAGTGTGTAATAAGCTTTTAAACTTTGGTATTGCGGAACTATTTGTTTTAATGGTCCTTTTTTACTTTTCTTAACTGATAAGAATCCTCTTGGAGGTTCGATACCATTTGTTGCGTTAGACACTACCGAGCTGCTTTCGCTTGGCATCTGTGCTGATAATGTGCTATGTCGTAATCCCCAGATTTCTATTTGTTTGCGTAAATCGTCCCAGTCCATTTTTAGTTGATTTGGAACAATAGTATCTACATCATTCTTGTAAGTATCAATTGGTAATAGGCCTTTTGCATATTTTGTTTTCTTGTAACCATCACACACACCTTTTTCCTGTGCAATCCTATTACTTGCCTTTAAAAGATAGTATTGGAATGCCTCAGTTAAATCATGCACTAGGACAGCAGCATTTGGATCACTATAACTCATTTTATTTTTTGCTAGATAATGTGCAAGTCCAATATAACCTATACCTAATGACCGACGTGCCTTTGTTCCAATTTCTGCTGCTTTTACAGGATATTTTTGATAATCAATAATTTCTTCTAAGCCTCTTACAGCTAAATCGCACAGTTCTTCTAAATCGCCAAGATCTTTAATTATGCCAACGTTTATTGCACTCAGTATACACAATGCTATTTCTCCATCACAATCATCAATATGCTGCAGTGGTTTAGTAGGTAGTGTAATCTCTTGGCATAGATTTGACATGTAGACAGTGTCGGTAAAACTGCTGTGGGTGTTACAGTGATCTACATTCATGATATAAATTCTACCAGTTTCTGCTCTTTCTTTAATCAGAGCACTAAACAGATCCATCGCATCGATCTTTTTCTTTTTAATGCTGGTTGCCCTCTCGTACTTTTCGTAAAGTTCTTTAAACTGTTCTGTATCACTAAAATATGCATCATAAAGATCTGGAACATCGTGTGGAGAAAATAATGTAATATGTTCTCCAGCTAATAGTCTTTCATACATTGTTTTGTTGAGCTGGATAGAATAATCTAATTTTCTAACCCTGTTATCTTCTGTGCCCTTATTATTTTTTAAGACTAAAATGTCTTCGATTTCTTGATGCCATAAAGGAAAATGTACCGTTGCACTACCTCCACGCACACCATTTTGTGTACAACATCTTACAGTAGCTTCAAACTTTTTTAGAAAAGGCACTACGCCAGTATGTGCAACTTCGCCACCTCTAATCTTGCTGTTAACGCCACGAATCCTACCAGCGTTAATGCCAATGCCTGCTCTCTGTGCAATATATTTTCCAATTGCCATATCACTAGAAAAAATACTGTCGAGCGTATCGTCACTATCAACTAGCACACAACTTGCAAATTGTCGAACTGGTGTCCTAACACCGGCCATTACCGGAGTAGGAATGTTGATTTTAAATAATGACAACGCATCATAATAACGTTTTATATAGTGCATGCGAGTCTCGGGCGGATATTTTGCAAAAAGTGTCGCAGCAATTAGCATGTACATGTATTGTGGAGATTCAAAGATAATACCTGTTGACCGGTCTTGACAGAGATATTTGTCAGCAATTTGTCGTAGTCCTGCGTAGGTAAAATTTTCATCCCTTTTATGATTAATATACGAATTTAATTTGACGAATTCTTCCTCTGTGTAATAAACTAAGATATCCTTGTCATACACACCTCTTTCTACATTATTTTTTACAATGTCATACAAAGGAATAACATCATACGATCCAAACAATTCTTTGTACATACCGTAAAGAAGTAGTCTTGCTGCTGCATATTGGTAATTTGGATGATCAAGTGATATCAAATCGTCTGCACTACGTACAAGGATTTCTTGTATTTCTTTTGTTGTCATACCATCATAAAACTGTAGATTAGCGTTCATTTCTATTTGACTGCTGCTTACACCAGCTAATCCTTCACACGCAAACTCAACAACTTTATGTATCTTATCAATGTTTAAATTTTCTTTGTATCCTTTTCTTTTGACAATTTGTATCTCTGTTTTCATTTTTTCCTCAGTGTACTGGTGGTATGTTTTTTATATTTAATATTGTTCGATTGTTTGTATTTTTTGTTGGATCAAAATAATAAATAGTGTCGATCATGAAAGCAAATTCAATAGAGTGTGTATCATGATTTTGATATATTACAATAGAGAATTTTTTTTGTGTATATTGTTTAATTAGCTGCAGGGTATAGCACAAAAACAAGATTTGACTAAAAGCACAATATTTATTTTTATCTATTAATGTCCAAGGATCTGGCCAGGTGTTTTCGTTCCAAGGATCAAATTGTAAAGTATGCAGTGTTATTTTAGAAAAATCTTTAAAAGCTAACTCACTAGGATTTTCAACTAGCTCAAGAGAGTTTCTATAAAGGCTCCAAGAAGCCATTCTCTCTTCGAATGTTTTTTCGGTGAACATTAATATGTAAAACGACGAGTTTCTATTGTATATCGAAATTCACTTGCATTTTGAACCTGATTACCAGTTTTTGATTTTAAATAAACACTATAAACAGGAGCTTCTTCGCTACCATCATTAACAAACTCACTATAGAATGTTATATCTCGTGATATATAAGCATCACCTTCGTTGAAATTTCCTGTGCCAATGTGTTCGTATTCATCGGTAAGATTAGCCACTAGTCCGCCGGTGGTATCACATAAAATGGTTATAGTTCCTACTCTATGAAAACTATCCAGTGCATTAAAGAGATAGTATTTAATTATATAAGCTTGATCCTGACCTCCAGGTAATTTTAAAATATCTCTTTCTTCTGTGGCAGGAATGATGGTTATTCGTCTAAGGGCATTGTCAATATGGTGTGTGGCTCCACTGACCTCTGGCACATAAGGACGACTTGATACACGGAAATTTTCTTGTGAAAGCATATCAGTTCTATAAAAATAATCGCCTAAAGTCTGATTTGAAATAGACTCAAATTTAATAATGCTTCTTAAAGCCTGAAATTCTGATCCTCCGTCGTTACCTACATCACGGAAATAATTATATTGGCTGCTGTTAAAGCTGCCTTGGATTATTTTAATAGCTTCATATTGGATATCTTGGAACTTAGAGTATTTAATAATATTATTTTTTGGATGTTCATTGTTAACAACCCATGACCCAAAATCCACACCTTGCCCTAATGTTTGAAAAGTGGTATTTTCAATTATATTATTGTTTACTTCTTGATTTGCTGATATTCCATAAGACCATCCACTAATTTTACAATTGTTAAATTTATTATTTGTTGATCTTACTGCAGGGCTTAATGAATCAAAAACAATGCCAACTCCTACAGATATACCAATTGGATTAGTGGTTTTAATTTGTTGTCCAATATTCCACGGTCCAATAATATGCAGGTTCTCAAAAATACTATCTCTACAACTGGCAAGATGTAAACCAATATCATCAACGGAATGTTTGATTGTAAAGCCTTTGATTAAAATTTCTCTCGGTGCATTTCCATAATCAGTTGCACTGTCAGGAGATGGCTGATTAATTTCGCTCAAGCCGTTTACAGTTTTAAATATTGGAATATCTGTGTCTGCAGGATCGACTAATTCTATAACCGTCTTTTCAGGACCTGCTCCTACAAGTGTAGTAAACGGAGGAATAAAAACAGTATTATGAATTTTGTAATGTCCAGGTTCAAAATTTATTGTTATCCTTCCAGCTTCTACACTTCCTGCTGCTGTAAGATAAAGTTGGTCAATAGCTCTTTGAATTATTGGGGTAGCATCTTGATCAAAATCTCCGGTTGCACCAAAAGCACGGATGCTAACCATATCATCTAATCTATCTTGTAGCGTTCTTGCAACAGGACTAGATGCCGCTTCACCTGTTTGTGTTGATCCTTTTTTGTAAATGTAAGTTGCTGCAAGCTCAAATAAATCATCGGATTGTGTTAAAACTTTTGTATTACCTACAAACGGAGCGCCTTCACTTAAACTACCATTGCCTATAAATAATTCTTGACTATCAATTGCCCAAGCAAGCTCTCCACTTGCAAGTTGTGGTAATCCTTCATTTTGATTTTTTTGGCCTCTTCTAATTTGTATCCTACTGATTTGAACTATTGCCACTTACCTCTCCTTGTTTATAACTAATATTTATCAGCTTATAGTAGATTCATAATAGGCATATAATCGATTATACCATTCATTTTTCCAATAGGAATAGTCTTTAGGTAATAAGTCAAACTGCTGATATTGTAAATCACGACTACACATAAAGATATGTCCTTCGTTTATTGAAGTTTTGTATAGTTCATTATGAGCTTCTATATATGCAACAAGTTGTAGATAATAATCATCTACCCATTCTTCTTTTTTAGGTTTGTTAGTTTGTTTAAAATCACAAATACAAAGATTACTTTTATAAGTACAAACTAAATCTGTTGTTCCTGCATATAGATTAGGCATCCATAAATTAATTTCTGACCCTATAATTTCATCTATGTAGGAAAATGCATTTTCTCTAATAATTTGAGCCATCTTATTTGCTTGAGATGCGTAAGGGTTACTACCAGCCTCTGGCCAGAATCCTGTTTCTATATAATCTTCTAAATATTTGTGCATCCTTGTGCCTACACCGGCTGCTTCTGTTGTTATCTCTTGAGCTTTCTGTTCGCCTACCCTTTTTTTCCATTCGAAAAGATGCGTATTATCTTTCGTCTTATTTAATATTGTAGTCACACTAGCTACAGCATTACCGTCTGGCGTAAGGTATAATCTTTTACCATTAACTTGTTTTCTAGATATAGAAGCATAATTGAATTTCTTAACAAGAAGAGTCATTCATCCTCTTCATTAAAATAATAATCTTGATACATAAATGGATCGTGTTGATAGAAAGGATCAACAGAGCTGTTTGGATCATCTTGAGCAATAATATTAGTAACTTCGGGTACAAAATGCATTAACATACCTTCTACACCCTGCTTCAAAGTATACATGCTGCCTGCACAACCACTGCATGCTCCACTAAGCATTAATTCAACAGTGCCGTTATCAAAGCTTACAAAGTCTATATGTCCGCCATGTTCTGCCACTGCTGGTTGTACATAATCTTCTAATGCTTCTTTAATTGCAGTAACTATTTCTTCGTTTGTTCTTTCAGTCATAAAACCTTTTAATTTTTAATTATAACGTTAATTTAAGTTTATGTCAACTGGTCTCCTAAATCTGTTGCTGATTTTGCCATTTGTGCAACTTCGTCTCCTCCAGCATCTCCTTGTTCAGGTTGATCTGATATCGTACTTGCTGTTTTAGGTTCAATTCCTGTTTGATTAAAATTGTTTACCATAGTTTTGATTCTAGGATCAGTATCATATGCAGCCTTAAAACTACCATAATCAAACTGTTCTCCTTCGACATTTTGCATGAGTTTATTAAGGTCAAGATTCATTGCATCTTGTTTCATATCTTCTTTTTTTGGAGGGGTATTAAAGTGTAAGAATAATGCAACATTATCCTTATCGGCTGTTGCTATTACTGTGCGAAGGACTTGGACTAACTTTTTAGAATGGTCCAAGTCTTCAGTAATACTTAGTTTTTTTTTGAGCTAAGGATTTGGCCTAGAGATCTTGATAAATTTTGTCTTTCAATAATTCTAGCTTTTCGGAATTCCCTGCGGATTGATTCTCTTTGTTCTCTGCCTGTTTCTTCCATTCCGCCTGCGGCTGGTTCGGCTGCAGCAAACTCGTCGCCCATCTCTGCTTCGGCATCGACAGTAGGCTCCATTCCTGGTTCTTCCATTCCTGGTTCTTCCATTCCTGGTTCTGCACCCATTAGAGCAGGCATTTCTTCGCCTGTTAACATGGTTACACCTTGTGTTAGTGTGCTTCTTGTGCTTTCAAGTGATTGATATAGTGCCTCAAGTGCTGGTTTTACAGAATCGATAAATGATTGAGATTGTTCTTGACCCATTTCATCACGGATAGCGTCACCTAGTTCTAGCATAGATTCTGTTTGCATTTCTGCAGTATCTTCCATCCATGCTGTAATGCGATCAACCATGTCTTTTGCTGCCATTACTAGTTCTGCTTTGTCTTCTTCACCTTCTCTAACAATAGATTCATCCGCTTTCTTTTTACCTTTGACTTTTGCAATAGCTTCAGGTTTGCTCATGCCAGAGGCTACCATTCTAGCTATCCTAACATCATCAAAATCATTTTCGCCATCGCCATCTTGATCTACTTTTTTTGCTTCTTGTATATTTCTCTCTGCAATAGCTTGATTTAAAACATCTAAAAACATTTTATTTTTTTGATAAGAAGCATTATTAGAAGGTGCATCAAAGCTTTCATTGGTCTCAATTTGGCTTAATGTTGTTCGTAATTTATTCCTAGCATCTTGTAGTTGTTCAAGGGTAAACGTGTCAACGTCAATAGTAGTGTTGAACATTCTGGCTAGATTTTCGTTAAGTGACTTAACTGTGGTTGGTTTAGAAATTTCTCGTAACTTCATATGAATAATCCTAATTAAACTTTACATTTATTTATCATCTAATGCAATATCAATCCATGTAATTCTTTTTTTGAACTTTGTAATATTTGATCAGCAATTTCTAGCCTTGTCATCGTAGAAAATCTTTTATTTTTATTTTTTACGGTTGCTATTGTATGTTTATAAAAAGTACAATCATTTTGATTTTTTTCAATTGTCTTATCCAATTCAAGTATATACTTTTCATTCTTATCATTTTTTAATTTTGCTTTTACTATGGCTAGGGCAGCGGCTTTTGTGTAGGTGGTTGCAATACATGTATTGTTTTTAGTAATGTAATATAAATTATTTTTATAATTTATAATCCAGTCTTTAATTTGAATTTGATTATCTTTTACTTGTGGAATAGACGTAAGGATTTCATTTTGGAATAAAAGTTCTAATTGTTGTAAAATTTTATTTTTGTTCATTTTTCCTTATATAAACATCTGACTGATTGTTAATTTTTGTAACTAAACTTTTACGTATTAAAGAATCCGCTATAAATTGATCATGCTCTTCTAGATCTTTATAGCGTTTTGGTTTTGTATCTAATTTATCTAACAGTGTTTGTTCTTCACTACTAGTATAGATACCAAAATCTCCTAATAATTCATTTACTTTCATTTTTCTTCAGGTAGTCCTTTGTGCTTAGTGCTAGCAAAATCTTTTGCATCTTTCTTTTTCATGTTGCTTGCAACTTTTGCTACCTCATCAGATGCCGGTTGCTCTCCTTTTTGTGCTGCGTGTACCATGCCCATAAAACGTTGTTGTTTTCTTGATACTGCCTTCTCCATTGCTGCAACTTCTACCTGTTCGCCTGGTTTAATGGTTTGGTCAACTTCTCCAGATTGTTGCGTATTTACTATGAACTTGTTACTGGTAGGATCTTTTGTAATCATTCCTGGCTTAGTTGGATCCTTAGGTATCAGAGTTTGTATCTTTGTTTTTGGGTCTACCAGCGTGGTTTGCTTTGGGTCATCTGCTACTACTTGTAAAGTTTGCTCTCCTAGTATATCAGCTACTTTCATTAGTTATTCCTTTTATTCATGCTTTGTACCCTTTTAGACGCTGGGTTTACACGTTTTGTTTTTTTTGCTTTCCTAGCTAGCTTCGAGCCTAATCTAGCTTTTGTCTTTTTTAACGTTATTCTTTTTTTAATATCAATAGGTGCAAAGCATTGTGCAGGATTGCTAACTACACGACCATTCCTACGCCCGCCTGAACAACGATATTTACGGACAACAGATTGTCCTGATCTTGCCCAAACCTGCTTTTCACCTAGTATTTCGTTAACTAACATTAGCTTATCTTATCCAGTATAACCACTACTGTAGATAGAAATCCTACAATAATAGTGGCTGCAGCTCCTATAAAGACTTTTATCATTGCCTTATTGCCTGCAAGGATATCATTATGAACACGTTCTACTTTATCTTCTATAACAGATAATCGTTTATCTAATTGTTGATATCTTTCTTGGCACAGTTCAACGTGCGCTTCAAGATGTTGTTTTTCAATTTCCGTTGCAGACAATGTAATCCTCCAAATATATATTATTTATGCTTATATATCAAAGATAAAACTTATATTTTTATCAGACTCATTGTCTGGATTAAAAACTGGTTCAGATATTTCTGCTGTTTCGTTGAGATTTAATACAATTGGAACTAGCTGGAAGTCTTCTATTAAAGAATTTTCATCAATTGATGTGGCTTCTCTTTCACTTTCAAAGGTAACAATCCAATAATTTTGTTTGCCTTTGAAATTACTACCTAAATTATATTGCGTTATGCCGCCTGATTTTAGTTCACAATTAACAGGCATCATGTTAGCCCTTATGTTAACCGTTTGTACAAGTGTGTTGAAATTTGATTGCTGTGAATATTTTTTTGTGTCACCATCTCTTTTTTCTCTTGTCTCGGTGACGTCAACAAGAGAAATTGCTTGTAGTCTCATAGTATTATTTACAAGCCAAAAAAAAAGCACCATGTAAAAATGGTGCTTTTATCGGTTATAATTTATGGTTTAAATTATAGAGCTGGTTCAAATATACAAACTTTTGCAACTGTAACGTTTGTCAATGCACCTGACATTCCTGCTGCTGCGGTAGCTTCTGTAAAGTCGCCTGTACCTTGCATTCGTAAATAAACGAGTTCGTCTGCAGTAGTGTTTGTAAGCTCTGCGCCATCCTCTGTGCCTACAGCACCTACTGTGAAAGCATGATCACTTTGGGTAACACCGTCACCTGTACCGTGTGGCATTGTTAAATAAGCAACTACGTCATTAATTACTGTATCAGTAACTCCACCATTAGCAGTGGTTCTTGCAATACTTACAATAAATTCTTTACCTACACCTGATTGTGATTTTCCATTTCTCAAATAATTTGCGGCAATATCCGTTCCTATTAAACTTGGCATTTTTTTCTCCTTTTAATTCATATGCCTTATGCCTATAAGGCTTCTACTTTTATTTATCATCGATAAATTAAAACTTTTTGTTACGCTGTTTTTTAGCTCTTTTTTGTAAAGATTTTAACATATTGATGTAAGTAGGTCCTGCAGTAACAATGTCATCCATGATTTCGGCTACAGGAGCGTAAGCCCTAACCATATTACTGGGTATTGCTTTTCCATCTCTTGTGTTTTGTAGGAAATTTTTGATTAATATTAAATTTTCTGGCTTTGCTAACAATCTATAATATGTCAAATCTTGACTAGTTGTTACAATATCAGGCTTGCTAACGGTTGGTTCAGGATCAGCTTGCCATTGACTTTCTAAATCAAAGTGATTAATTAATTTTTCAAAGTCTTCTATTATATCACTATTACGTAATTTTGCTCGTGCTGCAAATAACAACCTGGTAGCAATAGCTTTTTGTCTACGTTTATCCTGCTGGTTAAGCTTGCCAACGCTTCTCCTAATTTCTTTGTAATCGCTGTTGTTTATATGAAGACCATTCTCTAACCTTATAAACATTTGTTGCACCATAAAGGGCCTATTACCATTTGAAACTTTTGTAAAGTAATCTATTACATCTGGTAATGGTAATGCGGTCGACGCCTGGGCTCTTTGTGCAGCTTCTAGATCTTTTAATTTTCCTAATGCATGTTCGTCGCCATTTAAAAAATATAGGAAATTATAGGCATCAGTGCCGCTTATCTTAAAATGTTTAAAATTATCATATTTTGTGCGCCTACAATAGTTTTGTACAAAGTGTGTGCTGTAAGGCATTTCACGCATCATTTCTAGCACAAGCATTATTAGATAAAATTTTTCGCAGCAGTCATTATAGGTTAGGGTTTTTTGATTACTCTCATCACGGGTCATTCGACCTTCGTTTAAATCTCTAAGGAAGTCCATATTATCTTTCTACTGCTCTATTTGCGGCTGTAAACCCGCCTCTGTCTACTAGCTTAATTGCTCCTTCAGGATGCGCCATTACAAAGCCTTCACCGCCTGGCTTATCGTTTATGTAAGCTTTTACAGGAACATCTTGTGCTTCTAGCTGATTAATTATATTGTGTTTTACATTTTGTATACCTGTAACAATTTGCCATAAAGCTGCAACCCCTCCTTGTTGTCGTCCGACAAATTCTGCAATTTTTGCTTTTTTGTTTTGACTAACTTTGCTTGTTGATAGCCATTCTAGGAAATCCTTACCTAAATTTTCCATACCTGTATCAACTTTGCTGTTTACATAGGTATACAAAATATTAGGAAAGTCTGTTATTTTCATTGACGCTAAAGTGTTCTTATCAAGTAAGGAATCTATAGCTGCAGCATTTTTGCTAGTTAAAGCCTGTAATTTTTTTATTTCAGTATCGTCAACCTGTGGTGCTTCCTGTGCTGTAACAGGAGGCATAACTAGCACTTCGTTGCCTTTAAAGAAAGTTTCGGGATCAATTTTTAAACTGGTTTCATCACCGTTAATATCAATTTCATTATGTATTACTACTGCTGATTTACTCCTAGCAATTTGCATACCAAGAACACTTTTTGCATCTACAGTGTAGGTTACAATGTTAGGCTTAAATGTAAACTTACCTTTTACCAGTAGAGGTGTATTGTAGTAAAGTAAATCTCCTTTAAAATAGCCTACGTGATCTCGCGGCGTTGCTTTTTCGTATTCATCGAAGATATCACGCATACTTCCTGCAAACTGTCTATATGAATCTTCAGGTTCAATTCCTCTGCTTAGTTTCCTATTTAAGATCATTTTTTCTAGATCTTTGGCGCTAGTGCTTTTACCGTCATATCCTTTAGCTGAAAAACCGCTTTTATCTGTTAATACAAATTCGCCTTTTTCGTTCCTTCCAAAAATAACAGCAGGAGACCCATCCCACTTTACAGTGACGTCAGTATGTCCGCCTTGTTCGAGATTTTTTAAAGCTTCGATTGCCCGTGTAGCACCTTTACTTCCTGCCCAGAAGACTATGTCTTCTGCATGCTGGATACGTGCTCCTTCCATAAGTGGTATTGAGTTGGACTGATAAAATTCAAAAAATCTCATATTCCGGCTAGCTCCTTTATACGCTGAATCTCCGTGCCTTCCGGTAGTGTGAGTCTGTCTCTTTCAAATGCAGTACGAGCATCTGCAGTAATTTGTTCTAGATCGCTTCTTCCTCTGATAGCATCATATATACTGGTAACAGTTTCTAAACTTTTCGCATCGTTATTTTTACCAAGTAACATTTTTGCTATCTCATCGGGTTGATCTGAAATAACATCGTCAGTTGCCCTATCAATTAATCCTCGCAGGTAACTCCATTTCATTCCTTGTGCTTTAGCAATACTAGCTAAAAGTAAATGCCTATGTTTACCTTTGTATTGGCTGCCACCAGGTTCACCACGCATACTCCATTTTAACCATTCAGGATTTCCAAACATTAAATCCGTTTGCACAAATCCTAGTGACTCATCGCCGTTTATTGGTGTTTTAAAGTGTACATTGATGCCGGACTTGGCAATCCATTCTTTTGGATTTTTTCCATTTTGTTTACACCAAGCAGATAATTTTTGTACCATTTCATCTTTTGATACATCATCTATGTTGACAGCAACATCTAGATCACCTGAAGTGTCTGCTACGCCAGTACTACCTAACTTAAAATCATTATGTGGCAATCCTGTAATTTTTTCTAGCCAAGCAAGTGTAGTTTCAACATCTAGCCTGTCTATTCTTTTAGTCGCTAGTGATTTGTCTGGATTTTTAAAAACATTACCACCTTCTTTTAAGAGCATTAAAGTTTCCTTTTATTCTCAATTATACGTTGTATTCCTCTTTTAAATTTATTTGGATCAGCCGAACGGATACTATTAATAAATCTTTTTTCTAATTCAGCAGCTTCTGCAGGAGTATAATTTTCATAAATTAAATTAATCAAATTAATAGAACTGTTAATAATATTATTAGCTGTTGTATCAATGATTAAATCATTGTTTTTATTTAGAGCAAGATTACTTAATTCTTGCAATATACTTCTAGTTTGTTTTCGCATACACGTATCCTCTTATTGTATTTATTTTAAAATGTTACACAAAGAGGCTACTAATAGATTCTTCATTGGT
>Ga0075477_10000649_pt1 | contig 15249 bp, 13 predicted proteins | sample DEB08_DNA_FD_76338 | JGI IMG/M metagenome (GOLD analysis project Ga0075477, IMG submission 76338) | Aqueous microbial communities from the Delaware River and Bay under freshwater to marine salinity gradient to study organic matter... | ecosystem: Environmental > Aquatic > Marine > Coastal ...
GCGGCGTTCGAGCATGGCGGATCGTGGGACCGGGCGACCTACCCCGGCGCGTTCGTCGGCTCGGTCGCCTTGTTCCGGCAGACCCTGCAGGATGCAGCGTGGCATGCCGAGTGTCTCGACGCGTGGCGGTCCGGTCCGGAGGGTCTCGAGATGCCAATGGCCGCGACGGCGCTCGAGGCACTGGCACCGGTCGTCGCCGGAGACATGCCGGTCTATCTGCAGACCGATTCGGAGTTCGAACTCCTCGAGGCGGTCGAACTCGCTGCGGAGTTCGACGTGCCGCTGATCGTGGGCGGGTCGGGCAACGAGTTCCGGCGCCTCGGCGAAGTCGCCGCGGCGGGCGTGCCGGTGGTCGTGCCGCTCGACTTCCCGGAAGCACCCAAGGCGGACTCGCCGTGGGAGGCGTCCGAGCTGACGTTGCGGGAACTGCTGGCGTGGGAGCAGGCTCCGACCAATCCCCGCCGCCTGCTCGACGCGGGTGTCGAGGTGGCGCTGACGTCGCACGGTCTCGATCGGCGCAGCGACCTCGTCCAGCGGATTCGCGACACGTACGAGGCGGGTCTCGACGAGGACCTCGTGCTTGCCGCGTTGACGATCACGCCCGCGAAGCTGCTCGGCATCGAGGCGATGGTGGGAACGCTCGAGCCGGGCAAGCAGGCGGATCTGGTCCTGGTCGATGGTGATCTCTTCGGAAAGGACCGGACGATTCGCGAGGTCTGGATCGGCGGGAACCGTCATCGGATCGAGACGCCGCCGGTGTTCGCCCTCTCCGGCGAGGCGACATTGACCCTTCCCGACGGCAAGACCCATCGCATGTCGATCGACCCGACTTCCGGCAAGATCGAGATCGTGCCGTCGCAACCCCAGGAGGCTGCTGCAGCATCGTCGGAGCCCGCCGAGGATTCCGAGGTGCCGGGCGAGGAGGGCCCGACCCAACCGGCATCGCCAGCCGAGGCGAAGCCGGTTCGCGCCTCGGGAGTCAGGTTCGTGGGCGACACGGTGTCGTTCCGGCTGTCGGGCAAGGCGTTCGACCGAGACGGGACGCTTCGCGTCGCGGCGACGCTGATCGATGGCGTGCTCTACGGAACCGCCGAGGCCGATGACGGCGAGTTGATCCGGTTCACCGCGATGGCCGAGGAGAAGGCGCCGACCGGCCAGTCCGCCGTCGACCCGGCGGCTCCGGAGGCGGGCGAGGACGCCGTTGCGGTCGCGGCGGAGACCCCGGACGACGCGAACGCCTCCGGTGCGGACGACGCGATCGCGTCGGCGGACGCCGATGGGGAGACCCCGTTGTGGGAGCGACCGCTGCCGGTGCCATTCGGAGCCTTCGGCCGCATGGAGAAGGCCGCGCCCGAGCGAGTGCTGTTCCGCGGGGCGACGCTCTGGACCTGCGGACCGGAGGGCGTGATCGAGAACGGCGACCTCCTGATCGACGACGGCAAGATCGCCTATGCGGGGCCGCGACGAGAGTTTCGGCTCGAGTCGGACCTGCGGGTCGTCGAGGTCGGTGGGCGGCACATCACACCCGGGCTCATCGACTGCCATAGTCACACCGGCCTCTTCGGCGGGGTCAACGAGGCGACGAGCAACGCCACTGCGGAGGTCCGGATGGCCGACGCGCTCGATCCCGACGACATCAACTGGTATCGCCAACTGGCTGGCGGCCTGACGGTCGCGAACCAGTTGCACGGTTCCGCCAATCCCATCGGCGGCCAGAGCAGCGTGGTCAAGCTGCGATGGGGCGATTCGCGTGCGGCCATGCGCTTCGACACGGCGACGCCGGGCATCAAGTTCGCGCTCGGCGAGAACGTGGTGCGGCCCCGAAATCGATATCCCGAGACACGCATGGGTGTTGCGGCGTTCCTCGACGACCGGTTCGATGCGGCCCGCCGCTGGCGATCCGAGCAGGACGAGTATGCGGCGCTCGACGACGAGACCCGATCCGGCACGATGCCGCCGAGACCCGATCTCCAACTCGAGACCTTGGCGGAGATTCTCGCGGGCGAACGTCTCATCCACTGCCACAGCTATCGGCAGGACGAGATTCTCATGCTGCTCAGGCTTGCGGAACGGCACGGTTTCACCATCGGGACGCTGCAGCATGTGCTGGAGGGCTACAAGATCGCCGACGTCATCGCCGAGCACGGGGCCGGGGCGAGCAGCTTCAGCGACTGGTGGGCGTACAAGATGGAGGTGATGGACGCGGTGGCCGACAACGGGGCCATCATGGATCGCGTCGGCGTGCTGGTGTCCTTCAACTCCGACTCCGACGAGCACGCCCGCCGCATGAACACCGAGGCCGCCAAGGCGATGCGGCACGGCGATCTCTCGCCGGAGCGAGCGCTCGCGTTGGTCACCATCAACCCCGCGAAGCAGCTCGGCGTCGCCGATCGCGTCGGCTCGCTCGAAGGCGGCAAGGACGCGGACTTCGCGATCTGGACCGCGCCGCCGCTGAGCGCCATGGCTCGCTGCGAGGAGACCTGGATCGACGGGATCCGCCGATTCAGCGTCGACGAGGATGTCGAACTGGCCGCCTTCGCCGAAGGCGAACGCCGACGCCTGCTCGCCAAGGCGCTCGACGGCGATTCGTCGAGGGGCGGTCGCGGCGGAGAGGGACGAGGCCGACCTGCGGCGGACGGATTCCGGGCTCGCGGCATGCTCGGGCGAATGCTGCTCGAGCAGGAGGAGGCCATGCTCGAGTTCGCGCGCCGTGGACTCGATCCGACGCAGTCGGTTCAGGGAGGATGCGGTCTCGAGTGGGCCGGGGAGGGAGCACGATGATGCGACGACGACTCGATTCGGGCACGCTCGGAACCCTCGCGATCTGCGTGGGGGCATCTCTCGCAACCTCGGCGTCGGCGCAATCGCCGACACCTCCGGCGCCGCCGCAGTCGGCGCCGATCCTCATCCATGGCGCAACCATCCACACCGCCTCCGCGGACGAGTCCGTGCCGGCGGTCATCGACGGAGGATGGCTGCTGGTTCGGGATGGCCGCATCGCGGCGATCGGCGCGGCTGATCGCATGCCCGAATCCGATCCGGCGTGGGAGACGATCGACGCGACCGGCATGCACGTGTGTCCAGGCTTCCACACCATGGACACCCAACTCGGCCTGATCGAGACCATGCAGGTCCGTGCGACCGACGATCGACGGGAGACCGGAGACGTCACTCCCGAGGTGGTGCCGGCGGTGGCGATCAACCCCGACAGCGATCTCATTCCGGTGGCCCGGTCGGGCGGCGTGTTGCTGGCTTCGGTCGTCCCCACCGGAGGCCTGATCCCGGGGTGGTGCTCGACGGTGCGTCTCGACGGGTGGACGCCGGAGGATCTCGCCATCGAGGATCGGGCGGGTCTCGTCGTGAACTGGCCCATGATGACGCCGGTTCGCGCGAGTTGGATGCGCCGCAGCGAGCGCGAGCAGCAGGATCGCCTCGAGCAGCGTCTCGAAGCTCTCGAGGAGGTCTTCGAGTCCGCGAAGGCATGGGCCGCGTCGGGCGAGGATCGCGCGTCGGATCGTCGGCGTGCCGAGATCGCGCGGACGCTCGATGGCGGTCGGCCGCTGCTGGTCTCCTGCGGATCGGCGGCCCAGATCGAGGCCGCGATCGCATTCGCGGCCCGCCACGGGTTGAAGATCGCGATCGTCGGCGGTCCCGGCGCACTCGAGTGTGCGGATCTCCTGGCCAGCCGTGGGGTCGCCGTCGTCGTGGACGGCGTTCATCGACTTCCGAGACGGCGTCACGATCGACCGGCGGAACCCTTCGAACTCGCAGGTCGCCTGCACGCCGCCGGGGTCTCGGTGGCGATCGCCGCGAGCGAGGAGCCGGCGCATGAACGCAACCTGCCCCATCAGGCCGCGGCAGCCGCAGCGCATGGTCTTCCTCCCGACGCGGCCCTCGCTGCGGTGACTCGTGTGCCGGCAGAGGTCGTCGGCATCGCCGATCGCTACGGGTCGCTGGTTCCGGGCCGGTCCGCCACCCTGCTGGTGCTCGACGGTCCGCCGCTCGAGGTTGCGACCACGCCGATCGCCGCCTTCGTGGACGGCCGTCGCCTCGATCTGTCGAATCGGCACACCCGGCAGCGGGACAAGTACCTCGAGAAGTATCGCCGCCTCGGACTCATCGAGCAGTGAGCGTCACCAGACGACTTCGACGTCGGCATCCAGATGACGGTCGCCGAACTCGAGTCGCCCTCGAAGGCGAACCCGGTCCCCGGGCTTGGGTGGCACTTCCCACGGAGAGACGAGGCGGAGTCGGTACGCCAGCGTGACCGGGTCGAAGTGGGCCCGGTTCTCGGCCCGATCGGTCAGGTCGAAGGACCATCGTCGAGAAGTGGGAACCGCGGTCGGCGTCTCGACCTCGACTTCCAGCGATCCGATCGCCTTGACCGGATCGCCGTCCGCATCGAGGAAGTCGATCCGAAGCAGCAGCGTCGTGTCGGCGTCGACGGAGTCGGCTCGGCTCAGCGGGTGGAACGACATCGCCACCGGACGAAACGGCCAGGCCAGCTCTCCGACCCCAAGCGGCTCTGGTGGGGGCGGCGGTGTCGTGCATCCCCAGCCGAGACCTGCCGCAAGCGCAGCCATGGCCAGAACGACACCCATCCGACGGGTCTCCGCCTTCCCCGGGCGAACATCCCTCGTGTCTCGACTCATTCCGGTGACGACCTCACGCCGCGTCGTCGGCCGAGGCGATCTCCTCGATGACGCTGTACTGGTCGAGGTTCAGCGTGACCAGCTCCCCGTCGTCGCGGCGTAGTTCGAGACGGTCGAGCCAGAGCTTGTCGTCCCGGCCGTGCGCGAACCAGGAACCGGTCTTGGCCTGCCGGTACCGAACCACGGCACCCTCGGTGGCAGTGGTCCAGACCCGATCGCCCTGCGGCATCTGCTGAACGACCCGGACCCGCGTCTCGGGCTGGAACGTGGTGGTGTGGAGTGCCATCGCGCGAAGTATACGCCCGCGGCCCCCCGAATCGGCGCAAGGGACTCACGCGCCCGATGAACCGACAGCGCCCTCGGTCGCTGCCGCACTCTGCGGGGTCCTGGGGCCGAGGTGGACCTCGCTTCGCCTTGCGATCCAAGCCGAGGTGAACGTCTTCGCCAGGAAGGCCTGAAGTCGATCGAGATCGACCGCGGCCGCCTCGGCGGCGATCTCATCGAGTCCTCGAGGGCGGCCGAGGTGGTCGACGTCGCTGGCGAGCTGGGCGGCACGGGTCGAGGTGCGCTCGCTCTGGACAAGCAGGGCTCGGCGGAATCCGGCCGCCGCGCGGCGGAACTCGACCTCCTCGACCCCTCGCGCCAGGTCGGCGAGGCCTTCGAGGACGAGGCGGTGGCTCTCGCCGATGCGGTCGGGCGTGCTTCCGGCGTAGATCGTCAGCATGCCTCGATCCCGCCCGAGCGACGCGCTCGACCCGACCGAATAGCACAGCCCCCGACGCTCTCGCAGTTCGACGAACAGGCGACTGCTGGAGTGACCGCCCAGGATCCGGGATGCGATCGCCCAGTCCATCGCCTCGGGATCCCGCTGCGGCGGGGCGTCGAGGGCGACGCCGAGATGAACCTGCGACGTCTCGCGATCGATGTGCAGGATGCCTCCCTGCCGTTCGCCGGAGGTCCCGATCTGCCGAGAGTCGCCCTCCCATCCCTCGAGAAGCGCGGCCAGACGATCCATGAACGCCGGGGTCTCGATCCGCCCCGCGACCGCGAGCACGCCATCCGAGGGAACGGCTTCGCGGCGCCATCGCTCCCGAAGGTGATCGATCTCGATGGCCTCGAGGCCCGCTTCGGTTCCGTACCCGGTCCGGTCGAATGGAGGTGGTCGATGGCGACTGCCCAGTCGGATCATCGCAAGGCGCTGCGGCTCGTCGTCGAGACTTTCAAGGGACTGCAGGCAGAGTCGCCTCGCGGGCTCGAGGGCGTCTGCGGGGAGTCGTGGCCGGCGAACCAGGTCGACGAGAAGCGGAAGCGCCTCGTCGAGACGATCCCCCAGCATGGTGGCGGAGATCCGCATGGATCGACTGCCGTTTCGTACAGATCGCTGCACGCCAAGACGATCGAGGGCGTCGCTGTAGCCGCGACTGTCCAGATCACCCGCCCCCCGCATCAGCAGTTCGGAGAGCATTGCCGCCTCGCCGAGGCGGGTGTCGTGATCCCCCGCATCGCCGACCGGTACCAACCAGGAGATCGCAAGGGATGCCACCGAGGGCATCGGCTCGACCACCACGCGGAGGCCGTTGGGAAGCGTTGAGAATTCGGGCATGGGGTGGTCGCTCTCCGAGGGGTGCGTAGGTCCCCGAATGTAGCCGCCGCCCCGTTCAGTCCGCGCAGATCGCACAACCGGCACGATCGAGTCGATCTGCCACTCGGTGATGCACGGCAAGGTGCAGTGGGGCCGCCGGGTCGCCGATCAGCCGCTACCGCGAAGGGCGGCTTCCCTCATGCGAAGATTCATCGATCTCATTGCACTCGGACTGCTGATCCTGCTCCTGCTGGGGGCGGTGCTGTACGTCAACCACAATCGGCGTCGGTCCGACGCTGTCGAGGCGGCCCGGATGGGCCTGGAGCGGATCCAGGTCGAGGTCGATCTGATTCGAGCCCTGCATCTCCGAGAGACCGGCGAGCGGGCCCAGGTTCCAGGCGTCGACCCCTCGTGGTTCGACGGCTCGATGCCGATCAACGCGCTGCTTCCCCACCGGCACCGCTGGATGGACGTCGCGTCGGCCGAGGAGCAGTTCTATCTCCATCCACATCGCTGGTGGCTTGCCCAGGACGAGGGTCACGAGGCCATGTTCTGGTTCAATCCCCGGCAAGGCGTGGTCCGAGCGCGGGTGCCGTTCGAGCACTCGCTGGAGTGGACGCGGGCGATCTACATCGCCGTCAACGGAGAGGCGCCGGTGTTCGATCGCGTCGCCGAGGTGGAGCCGTCGCTGCCTCCGACCGGTCTGGAGACCGGCGTGCAACTCGGTCAGGCCACGGAACTGCCCGAGTCCTGATCCGGATCGCCGTTTGCGTCGAGGGGCGATTCGAATCCGTTGCCACTTCCGGTGCGTCCGAGAATCCAACGGGCCGATTCAGGTTGTCGCGGCGGTGAGTTCCGACCGGCTCGATCCGTCGGCGCGCGGGTCCACGGGCGGCCGCGCGAGTCGCCCGGCCTTGCCGCAGCGGTGCGCTCGCGCGACAGGTTCGATCCTTGTGCCGGTGCGACGGGGGTCGAGGATCGGAGGCCGTCGCCCGGGATCGGAACTCGGAGACGCGCCGCCGCTCGGGATCGGAACTTCATGTTTGGCAGTGGCTTCGGTCTCCAGTCGACGCTTGGAGGCGTGCGGGCGATCGACCGTCGCCGCCGATCTGGGCTCTTGCCATCGATGTGCGCCGCCTGCCGATGCGCGGGTCCGCGCCATGCGATCGAACCGCACCTTGAACCCAGAGAGTGACAGGCGAGACGAAGGCGTCGATCGGTGGCGCTGGTGACTTCGGAGTGGCCGGCGGCGCGCTCGTCTGGGATCGGACCGGAGCTGGCCGGAGGGCGGAGCGGCGCATTTGTCTGAAGCCGCTTCACAGCCGAACCCGATAACAGTACAACACTGGCATCGTGGGATTCCCGCTCCCGTTACGCTGGCGGGCTTCCCTTCTCTCCGACACGAGAGCGTAACGACAAGGAAAGCCAGCTATGGCGAAGAAGAAGAAGGCCGCCAAGAAGGCGACCAAGAAGGCGGCCAAGAAGACCGCCAAGAAGGCGACCAAGAAGGCGGCCAAGAAGACCGCCCGCAAGACCACTCGCAAGAAGGCGGCCAAGAAGACCGCGAAGAAGGCGACCAAGAAGGCCGCCAAGAAGACCGCTCGCAAGGCCGCCAAGAAGACGGCCAAGAAGACGGCCAAGAAGACCGCGAAGAAGGCGACTCGCAAGAAGGCCGCCAAGAAGACCGCTCGCAAGGCCGCCAAGAAGACGGCCAAGAAGGGCGCCCGCAAGGCGACCCGTCGGGTTGCTCGCAAGAAGGGCTCTCGCCGCTGAGCGAAGAATTCATACGGCGGATCACCGATCCGCCGCACGAGCAGAGGCCGGAGCGTTCATTCGCTCCGGCCTCCGTGCGTTTTGTCGCCCGTGTCGCTCCCGATCGAGAGAGGACGTGCGACTGCATCCGATCTATCCTGTCACCTCGAACTCGCCGGCGAACCCACGCCGTTTCACCCCAACGACAGTCTCGACGGAGCGCGGCCCATGGCCCACGTCATCGCCGAACCCTGCATCGGAACCAAGGACACCTCCTGCGTCGACGTCTGTCCGGTCGATTGCATCCACCCCGCCAAGGGAGAGGGGACCTTCGAGGCCGCCAAGCAGCTCTTCATCGATCCGGACACCTGCATCGACTGTGGTCTGTGCGTCGACGAATGCCCCGTCCAGGCGATCTTTCCGGAGGAGGATCTGCCGGAGGAGTGGCGGGAGTACATCCAACTGAACGCCGACTGGTACAAGAACAACGCCTGACGCCCTTCGCGTCGAAGGGCGGACCGCGGAACTCCGAGTGGTTCCGCCCAGAGTGGTGCCGCCCAGAGTGGTGCCGCCCATCGAGTTCGACTGATCGGCGCGTCGCCCCCGTCGTTGCACCGGCGGCGGCCGTGAAGTCGATCGGCGCCTTCCGTTCAGGCCGCGTCGTAGGACCTTGAAGGCGAGTCCACGGTGCCGGAGGCGATCGAGAGCGGTCTGGTCATTGGGGCGTCGGGTCGCTCGCACCAGTCCTGGGCTCGACCTCTCAGGTTGATCGTGCTGGCCATCGTCTTCCGATAGCCCAGCTTGCGGATCACTTCGAGCACGTCCGTCCAGTTGGGGAAGGCCTTGCCGTTGACCCGCTTGAACTCCTCGATCGCGAGCAGGAACAGGAACTGCTCCCGGTCCATTTCCCCTTCCTCCGCGGATCTCACGAAGTCCGTGAGTCGTCGGCCCGGTCCCCGGCGGCGTTCGAGGTTGGTGGCCGAGGGCCTCGGTTCGGCGATGGAGTCGGCCTTGAGGACCTCGGCATCTCGATCGCGCGACGTCGATTCGGAAGCCGCCTCGCCGGTGCTTTGGTTTCGATCGCCTGAGCTCATGGTGCATTCTCCCAGGCGAGCGGCGGGGGTCTTCGACGCCGCCGATACACTTCTCGCCGTCCTGTCCCATCGGCGAGGTCGTCTCGGATCTCGATCCCAGGAGCTCGGATGAACGAGCCGCCGGCCAACACGACCCGCACAACCATCAACACCGGCGCCGCCGTCCTCGCGTGGGTCGTCCCCGGCGCCGGCTACGTCATGCTCGGAGACCGCCGCCGCGGCGTGCTCGCCGGCGGAGGAGTGCTCGGGCTCTTCCTGTTGGGAATGCTGATCGGCGGGGTGGACGTCGTGGATCGGGCCGAAGACACCCTCTGGTTCGTGGCCCAGGCGGGAGCTGGTCCGGTCGCCTGGGTGGCCGACTTCGCGAACGCCGAACTGGTCAAGGCCGGTCGAGTGGGCGAGATGATCGCCGTTCCGACCGGAGATCCGCGGGTGCCGACCTATCCCGCGGTCTCGTCGCTGAAGGGTGTGGCCCGCCCCAACGAACTGGGAACGCTCTACTGCGCGATGGCGGGTCTCATGAACGTCGCGGTGATCCTGGACGTGCTCGGGCGGCGCCCGGGAGGGCGGGCATGATCGCGACGACGCTGGCGTATCTGCCGTTTCTCGAGCCGCTTCCGGGAGTCGAGCGGATCTGGATGCTGATGCTGTTGCCGCTCGCCCTCGGGATCTCCGTGATCTACAAGGCGATGAAGGTCGCCGACCTCGAACGCTACTGGCGATCGGTCGGTGTGATGACCGTGCAGATCGTGCTCGCGATGACCGGACTGGCGGTGCTGCTCGCGATCCTGGTGCAGGTCGTGGTCCCGATGCTCCCGGCGGAGTGAGCCCGTGGTCAGGCGTCGCCGCCGGGCCGACGCACTCCGCCGCCGCGCCGGACCTTCTTCAAGGCCGCGGCGGTTCGCTTGCCGCCGACCTTCCGTCGAGGGGCCGTCGCACCTTTGCCGCGGCCGCGGCCGCTCTTGTCCTTGCGCCGTGTCGAGTCGCCTTCCTCCCGACCCTTCCGTTCCCTCCGCTGGTTCGGGAGGTCCTTCGCGAGCTTGACTCCTGCCCGGACGGTGCGGCGGGATCCGGTCGACGTGTTCCTGCGCGGAGAGCGATCTTCGACCGGACGCGCCTTCGACGTCTCGCGAGAGATGTCGACCCCTGCGAGACGTTCGATGGCGCCCCACCGTGGTCCGTCGCGATCGGTGAAGAAGGAGATCGATCGCCCCGAGTCGCCACCGTGCCCGGCTCGGCCCACCCGATGCACCCATTCCTCCGGTGAGAGCGGCAGGTCGTAGTTGACGACCAGTTCGATGCCCGGCACGTGCAGACCTCGTGCTGCGACATCGGTGGCGACCAGCACGCCGAGTCGGCCGTCGGTGAACCCGCCGAGGGCTGCGGCCCGTTGGCGAGGCGTTCGATCGCCGTGCAGCATGCCGGTTCGAAGTCCATGGCGTCGAAGCGCCGCCGCGACCCAGCCGACGCGGCGTCGGGTCCGAGCGAAGATCAGCACCCCCTTCGGCGAACTCCCGAGTTCCTCCAGGAGCGTTGGGACCTTGGCCGCCTCCTCGACCGCGACGAGGCGATGGTCGAGGTGGACCGCCGCCGCGTTTCGGGTGCCGACCTCGACCCGGAGCGGATCCTTCAGAAACGCCTCGACGAGATGCTCGACCTCGCGCGGCATCGTCGCACTGAACAGCATGCGCTGCGGCAGCGGAGCGGTCCGTTCGAGAATCCACGTCACCTGTGGAAGGAACCCGAGGTCGAGCATTCGATCGGCTTCGTCCACGACGACCTGCCGCACGTAGGCCAGCGAAAGGTCGTCCCGCTCGACCAGTTCACGGATCCGGCCCGGCGTGCCGACGAGCAGATCGACGCCGCGGGCCAGCGCCTCCCGCTGCGGACCCAGCGCCGCCTTGCCGGTGACGACCGCGACCGTCGGGACCAGTCCCTTGAGCAGTCGTTCGAGTTCCGCCGCGACCTGCATCGCGAGTTCGCGGGTGGGGCACACCACGAGTGCCCGCAGGCGGGTTCGCGGATCGACGCGGCGCCCCGTCCTGGGCGGCCGCTGCGCGAGCAGCGAGCGAGCCATCGGGAGCCCGAATGCGACGGTCTTGCCGGTTCCGGTGGGCGCGAGGGCCACAAGGTCCCTTCCCTCCAACGCGGCGGGAAGCGTCGCGGCTTGGATCTCTCGCGGCTCCTCGAATCCCATTGCGGCGATCGTGCGCAGGAGTCGGGGGTCGTCGATCAGGTTCTCGAATCGCATCGGGCTCGGCACGGTGGGTCGGTCGTTGGTGAACGGTTGGAGAGGCGCCTTCCCGGACCTGTCGCGGTCCGGGAAGAGTGGCGCGCCGACGATGGCGTCGAGGTCGCTCGAACAGACCCACCACCGTGGCGAGGCGGTCCAGCTGGTTGGGTTGACCGCCATCGCATGTGGCGCACGGTATCAAGGAGTCGAGATCCGCATCCGAGCCACGAGGTCGAGAGGAGAGAGGACCAAGCCATGGACGGCGATCGCCATCCCGAGGGCACGCGGCCGCCGGGCAGCCACCCGATGGGCCTCCGCACGCTCGAGGCTCGGATGGTCGCATCCGGAGTCCGCGGTGATCGAGCCGTGCGCCTGCACATCGATCCCATGCACATCTCCGCCGCCACGGGCATCTGGCGTTCGGTCGCGCCGGATCGCTGCAGAAACCTGCTCCTGCGGGGCGAGATCGCCCTCGAAACGCTCGCGGACGGCGTGTCTCGTGAACTGGGGCGTCTTCGGACTCGCAGTCGCGTCGAGTTCGGTCTCGAGATCGACACCCGAGGTCTCAAGCGCCGAGGAGAGCCGCTGCCCGGGCCGATCGTCCTGAACGACGACGAGTTCGACTGGATCGCCGAGAGTCTGACCTGGGTCTCTCTGGAGGCGGTGCGCATCGAGGGGCCGGTGGATCCCGGAGACGTGATGGCGATGGAGGCGATGGTCGCCCGCGGTCGTCCGTCGATGGAGGGGGACATTCGAGCGGTGGCCTCGTTGTCCCTCGACGAGCGCGGCACCCTCGCCTTTGCGGCTCGTTCGCAGCGGCCGGCCCTCCGCCTGGTCGCGGAGGATCTGGCCCTGTATCTCGCGGCGGTGCTTCGACGCGATCCCGACGACATTCCCAGACCCCCGGCGCCGCTGGTGCATCGGCTGCTGGACGCGACCGGAACGATCGCGATTCGTCCGGCGGAGACCGAGGTCTATCCCGGTTCGGTCGACGTGGGCGTGGCGACCGGCGGCGTCGAGGGCGGTCCGGCCACCTTCGGATTGATCTACGACATCCCAAGCGCCTCCTGGCATGCCGACGCGGCGTAGACCGCGATCGCACCGATCCAAGGTCGTGTTCGGGGCTCTGCCCGTGGCGATCGTCCGGGAACTGCCGGTTGCAGGGTCATTTCGCCGATGGTCCGGCGATGCGGAAGGCGCTTGGACGGCTGGGCGGACGTGGCGTGGCGGTCCTGACGGTCGTGGCCTCGTGCCTGCCATGGGCCTGTGCGGGAGATGACGATCCCGCACGGCAGCCGATTCGAGTCGGCATCCTCCACAGCCTGACGGGGACCATGGCCACCAGCGAGACGCCGGTCGTCGATGGTTGTCTGCTGGCGATCGAGCAGTTGAACGCCGCAGGAGGCGTGCTGGGACGTCCCGTCGTGGCGATCGTGAGGGACGGCGCCAGCGACCCGCAGACCTTCGCACGAATGGCGGAACGACTCGTCGAGGAGGACGGCGTGTCGGCGATCTTCGGCTGCTGGACGTCCGCCAGTCGCAAGGAGGTCCGTCCGGTGGTCGAGCGACTCGGCAGCGTCCTGTTCTATCCGGTGCAGTACGAGGGACTCGAGCAGTCCCCGAGAATCGTCTATCTCGGCGCCGCTCCCAACCAGCAGATCATCCCCGCGGTGCGGTGGGCGATCGAGAACCTCGGTCCCCGCGTCTTTCTCGTCGGCAGCGACTACGTGTTTCCGCGGGTGGCGAACGTCCTGGTTCGCGATCAGGTCGAGGCGATGGGTGGCGAGATCGTCGGCGAGGCGTACCTGCCGCTCGGCGATGTGCGAGTCGGGCCGATCGTCGAGGCGATCGCAACGGCTCGTCCCGATGCGATCCTCAACACGGTCAACGGCGACACCAACACCGCGCTCTTCCGCGAACTCCGACGCGCCGGTGTCGATCCGACGGTCTCGCCCACGATCAGCTTCTCGATCGGCGAACCGGAACTCCAGGCGATGGACGCCCGCGCCCTCGCGGGCGACTACGTCGCGTGGAACTACTTCGAATCGCTCCAGACCCCCGAGAACGAGGCGTTCGTCGAGGCCTATCGAGATCGGTTCGGTCAGGACCGCGTCCTGAGCGACCCGGTCGAAGCCGGTCATCTCGCGGTCCTGCTGTGGGCTGCGGCGGTCGAGGAGTCCCGCGATCCCAGTCCCGACGGCGCCCTTCGCGGCATCGGCCGTCGCCACCTCGCGGCGCCGCATGGCCCCGTCACCATCGACCCGAGAACCCAGCATGCCTGGAAGACGCCGCGGATCGGACGGATCCGAAGCGATGGGGGCATCGAGGAGGTCTGGAGCGCAGGCACGCCGATGCGCCCGATGCCGTTCCCGATGTGGCGACTTCGCGGCGAGTGGGAGACCCTCCTCGAGGATCTCCGCGCAGGATGGAACGGCTCGTGGGCGGCGCCTCCAAACGATGCTCCGGGAGGCTCGCCTTGACCCGAAGCCACTCCGTCGCATTCGGCTCGATCCGAGCCACCCTGCTCCTGTGGTTTCTGCTGATCACGCTGGGCTCGGTGGCCGCCGTGGCGGTGGTCGCCTCGGTGTTGACCCAACGGAATCTCGAACGGTCGATCCTCGAGCATCTTGCGGCGCTCGCCGAGACCCGAGCGGTGCAGATCGAGGAACTCGTCGATGCACGGGTCGCCGCGATCTCCGCGTTGGCCCGCGATCCCTCGCTGGTTCGGGCGTTCGAGTCCCTCGAGTCCGACGAGAAGGTGCCCGCCGAATTCGAGTCCTTCCTCGGAAGGCTGTCCGAAGGCCTCGGCCTGGAGAGTCTCGCCCTGGTCTCGATCGAGGATCGCGTCCTGATCGCGTTCGGTTCGGCGAACGGCTTGAGCGGGGCCGATCTCACCAGAACGCCATGGGTGGGTGGACCTCTTGCCGCCGCGGTCGATCGAGCTGGAACCCTGCTGCAGGCGGATCTCTCTTCGCTGCAGCCGCTTGCGGGGAGAAGACGCCCGGGACTGTTCGTCGCCGGACCGGTGTTGGACGGACCTCGGGTCGCAGGTGTGCTGGTCGCACAGATCGACGAAGGGCCGATCGACGCCCTGATCGGCGACGTGTCGGGACTTGGTGAGACCGGGCAGACCGTCGCGGTTCACGACGACGGGACCTCGCTGGTCGTTGCGGCCCCGCTTCGGGACGATCGCAACGCCGCGGGCACCCGACGCCTGACCCGGGACGTCGAGACCTATCGAAGCGCGATTCGGGGCGAGGGGCGTGTGGGCTACGGGATCGGTCCCTCGGGCCGAGAGGTGATCGGTGCGTGGTTCCATCTGCCGGCGCTGCGATGGTCCGTCTCGGTCGAGCAGGATGCGGAAGAGGCGTTTGCCCCGGCACGTCGGCAGGCGTGGACGATTCTGGCGGTGGCTGCGATGCTGGCGATCCCCGCGGCGCTCGCGGCGCTGGTCGTGGCATCGACGCTCGGCCGACCGATCCGCACGGTCTCGCACACGCTCGCCCGGGCCGCGGAGGGCGATCTTCGAGATGCGCCGGAGGCGGCGGGCCGCGGCGAACTTCGGCAACTGCTGGAGTCGCTCGCTCGGATGATGCGCGATCTCGGTGGCATGCTCGGCGGCGTTCGGCACACCAGTCGCGACATCGCGACGACCGCCGCGGAGGTTCGCGAGACCGCCGGGCGTCAGCACACCGTGGTGCAGGACCTCGGCAGTTCCGCCGCCCAGATCGCGGCCGCCGTCGAGGAGATGTCGGCGACCGGCAGCCAACTTGCCACCACCGCCGAGGGCGTGGGCACCCTTGCCGAAGACACCGCGGCTCGAGCCGAGCGCGGTCGGCAAGGACTCGATCGGATGCGGGACTCGATCGGAGGGCTCGATCGCACCAGCGAAGGCGTCTGCGGACACCTCGCGGAGATTCGGCGACGAGCGGAAGG
>Ga0075477_10000657_pt1 | contig 15193 bp, 10 predicted proteins | sample DEB08_DNA_FD_76338 | JGI IMG/M metagenome (GOLD analysis project Ga0075477, IMG submission 76338) | Aqueous microbial communities from the Delaware River and Bay under freshwater to marine salinity gradient to study organic matter... | ecosystem: Environmental > Aquatic > Marine > Coastal ...
CCAATAAAATTCCAGCCATGAATATCGTCTATGTATCCATTATTGTCGTCATCTATTCCATTGTCTGGAATTTCATCTTCATTGATCCAGACATTAGCACGCAGGTCTTCGTGTTCAACGTCAACACCTGAATCAATAACAGCCACTACTACAGCTTGCGAATTTTTGTTTTTAAGTATTTCACTGTAAAGTTTGTTGGCGGATATACCTACTGAACTGCCAGGGTCAGCTGGCCCTAAATGCCACCCCGCTTCCTGTGCAGTGAGATTAAGATTGAAAATAAAAACCGTTGTCAAAAGACTGGATAATAGTAATTTCATATTGCTTAATTGTGTTTAGATGAATACAAAAGTGCTGCGAATATAAAGCGATTTTATCTAAGAGCGTTTTATCAAAATGCGTCTTCGCGATATTTCCGCTAAACTTTTAATGCAATTGCTGTGCTAAATTATTTTATTCATGCTGAAATAAGTATTTACTTCTACAAATAGGTTTACTATACAGACAAAAAATTATGTATATAGGTGTCTCAGGATTATAAAGAGATATTAGAAAAATATTGGGCTTATACAAATTTCCGGGAAGGCCAGTTGGAAGTAATCGAGTCTATTTTGGCAGGGAAAGATACGCTGGCCGTGATGGCGACCGGCGCAGGGAAGTCCTTATGCTATCAGTTGCCTGCCATCATTCGAGGAGGTACATGTCTTGTAATCAGTCCACTGGTTGCATTAATGCAGGATCAGATTTATTCCTTGCAAAAGAGAGGATTAAAAGCCGTTATGTTGCATGGTGGACAGTCTTCAAAAGACCATGATCGACTACTGGATAATGTGATCTATGATGACCAGGTTCGATTTCTATTTGTATCGCCAGAGAGACTTCATTCCCGGATGCTGATTGCGCGTTTGAGTAAACTGGATATTTCATTTCTTGCTGTCGATGAAGCCCATTGTATTTCTGAATGGGGTCATGATTTCAGACCATCATACAGGCAGATTTACGAGTTTAAAAAACTTCTGCCGGGAGTTAATACGGTGGCTTTGACGGCAACGGCGACAATAAAGGTCAGGGAGGATATTATAAAGAATCTTAAGCTTTGTGATGCAACCCAAATCATCCAAAGTCCAGTAAGAGAAAATATTGCCTATAGAGTTTATCGCACGGAGAATAAATTGCGAGATCTTTTGCATTTGATAGATACGACGAATGAACCAATGATTATTTATGTGAGTCGTCGGATTCAAACCAAACGACTGGAAAGCTCCTTGAAAAATCGAAACATTGATGCATATGCTTTCCATGCAGGTATGCCTTCAAAAGAAAAGCAGGCTATTGTCAGGGATTGGAATAATTCGAAAATTAAGCTTGTAGTGGCAACTAAGGCATTCGGGATGGGCATGGATAAATCTAATGTACGTGTGGTTGTACATTATGATTTGCCAGATAGTCTGGAGTCCTATGTTCAGGAAGCTGGTAGGGCAGGAAGAGATGGACTGGAGGCCACGGCATATCTCTTGTGGAGTGCTCAGGATTTAAATGATCTTGGCGAGATGCTGGCAAGATATTTTCCTCCAGAAAAAGAGATCAGGAGCCTCTATAAAAATTTGGCTGTATTTCTTGATACAGCCGCAGGTGCGGTGGGTGATCAGTGGTTGGATTTTGATCTGGATTCCTTTTGTAAAAATTACAATTACAGCAAGCTCTTTTGCCTCGTTTCCATGAAAATACTTGAAGATGCAGGTTATCTGATTTTATCTGAAAAATTTAAAAGCAGCTCCAGTTTAAGTCTTGAAGAACATTCGGTAAGATCTTATTTGCGGCAAGTCAATGGTGGGGAAACTGAGTTCGAGAATTTTATAAAATTGATTCTAAGAAACTACGATGGTGTTTTGTTGGATAGCACTGCAATAGATGAAAAGGATTTGGCCAGGACGTCGGAATTGAATGAGCACATGGTGGACAAATTCCTGAATAGAATTCATAAGTTAGAGCTTGGAGAGTATCACAAAAGTGTAGGTGATTATCAAATTAGCTTTAAAGGCTACAGACATAGACATAACGAGATTGGTTTTCCTGATAATGTATATTCTGATAAGAAGATGAGAAAGGAAGGCCAGTTAGAGTCTATTGAGAACTACATATTCACAAGTGAATGCCGTCAAGCATATATTAGTAGGTATTTTGGATTCGAAGAAGAAGGCTATTGCAAGTTTTGTGATAATTGCGAAGCTCAATTAGCGATAAGTGATCTTGACAGGATCCTGGATCAACTTGTTGAGAATAAAGCTTCTTTGTCCCGGACTCTACTACAATTGGGCGATTCGAATCGAAAAACATTTATAAAGTATCTTGAAGCTAAAATCTCGGAAGACCTTCTTATGGTGGATAACGACAGGATTGTTTGGAACTAGTGGAAAATCAGAAAAAGCATATAGTGTTTTGCTCGAGTTCATATTATGAATATGACCGGAGAATTCAGAGAATAATTAAGTCTCTTACTGATGAATACAAAATTACCTGGTTCAGCCGGGCATATCATAACAATGCAGACCAAAGAGACTTCAATCTTGAAATTATTAGATGTATTTTCAAAAGGGGTGTACTATTTTATCTGGAGTTTAATCTGCGATTGTTTTTTACTCTCGTCTTGCGTCGTCAGTATCAAGGCATCTCTTCTGTAGATGTGGATACCTTGCCTGCAGCCTGGCTGGCAGCTTTTTTGATGTCAAAAAATATTGTATTTGATGCTCATGAATTGTTTCATGAAGTGCCAGAACTTCAGGGTAAAAGGCTTAGAAAGCTGATCTGGAGAACTATATCCCGGTGCTTGTTCTCTAAAATAAGATATAAGTATACCGTTAATGCCTCTCTTCAAGCAAGATTCAAGGAAGTATTTAATACGGATTTTGACATAATAATGAATGTCCCTTCCTTAGACAAATATTCTGAATTGCCCCAATTGGCAAACAAAAGACTTGTATATATTGGAGTGGTTAATAAGGGGCGTGGTCTGGAGATAGCGATAGAAGCAATGTCGAGATTAAAGGAGTATGAATTGCATGTACTTGGCGAAGGTGATTTGTTTGATCAAATGAAATCCCTTGCTGGTCATTCCGAGGCTAGGAGCCGAATCATTTTTCATGGATATGTTGCCCCATCTCAGCTGGCGTATCATTTGACGCATGCCAGTATTGGCTTGAATATATTGGACCCTCAAAGTGGGAATTACTATTTTTCACTGGCCAATAAGCAGTTTGATTATATGCATGCTGGATTGCCCGTAATAGCCATGAATTTTCCTGAATACAAGATGATACAGGATGAATATCCTTTCGCATTATTGTTGGAATCGTATGATGTACATGCCATGGTTGAGGCAATACGATCACTAGAGGACCCGGATAGATATCATGCTTGTCAAAGCGAGGCTCTGAAAGCCAGAGAGATCTACAACTGGCAGAGTGAATCAAAAAAGCTTAAGACAATCTATAAAGAAAGTATGTCATGAACTTTTCTATTCTGCCCTTGAAGCGAGATCAAGAAGAAAGGCATACTCCAGGGCTGTCTCCCTGTAACGTTCAAATCTTCCTGACTTCCCACCGTGTCCCGCACTCATTTCAGTAAACAATAAAAGGGGATTATTGTCAGTCTTTAATTCTCTTAATTTGGCTACCCATTTTGCAGGTTCCCAATATTGAACCTGGCTGTCATGAAATCCTGTCGTAACCAATAAGGCAGGATAATCCTTTGATTCAATATTGTCATAAGGCGAATAACTCAGGATGTAATCATAATATTCTTTGTTTTTAGGATTACCCCATTCGTCAAATTCTCCGGTTGTTAGTGGAATGCTTTCATCAAGCATAGTTGTAATGACATCTACAAAAGGGACAGCAGCTATTGCGCCTTTCCACATGGTCGGATTCATATTGATAACGGCACTTATAAGAAGTCCACCAGCACTGCCTCCCATGCAGAAAAGATTGTCTTTATTCGTATAGTTATGATCGGTAAGGTATTGGCCAGCATCGATAAAATCGGTAAATGTATTTTTCTTATTTAGAAGTTTGCCACTATCATACCACTGCCGACCCATTTCCTGACCTCCCCTAATATGTGCTATGGCATAGGCAAAACCACGATCTAATAGAGAGAGACGCACCGAACTGAAATATGGGTCCATACTGGCGCCATAGGATCCGTAACCATATAAGAGTAAGGGTTGTGAGCCGTCTTTTTTAAAGCCTTTTCTATAAACTATGCTCACAGGAACCCTCTCACCGTCACGTGCTTCGATAAATATCCTCTCAGAACTATAATTGGATGGGTCGAAGTCTCCCAGTACTTCTTGCCTTTTTTTCAACTCCAGTTTGCGACTAGACATGTCATAGTCATAGGTGCTTGAGGGTGTCGTCATTGAGCTGTAGTACAAGCGTAGAATATCTGTATCAAATTCAGGGTTAGTAGAACTCATGGCCATATAGGCTTCTTCTTCAAACTCTATAAAATGCGCATCATCCATGGCATTCCATGGCATTACTTTTATCTGACTTATGCCATCTACACGCTGATTGATAACAAGGTAGTTTTTAAATATTTCAATGCCTGAAATTAAAGACAGAGGATCATGGGCAATAAAGTCTTTCCATTTATCTGCTTCTGTATCGGTTTCGGAACAGCTCATAAGTTTGAAGTTTTTAGCTCCATCTCTATTTGTGACTATGTACCAGGAGTCACCAAAATGAGATATGCTGTATTCGAAATCACGTTTTCGTTCGGTAAATAGCTTGAACTTCCCATCCGGATTATCAGCCTCTAAAACTCTGTATTCATTTGCTACTGTAGCGTACGAACCGATTACAATATATTTCTGTGATTTGGTTTTGTACACATAGCATGAGAAAGTTTCGTCCTGTTCATGGTATATTTCAATGTCGGCTTGAGTCTTGTCAAGCTTGTGTTTGAAAATCTTGAAAGCCCGCAAAGTTTCATCTTTCCGTGTGTAAAAAACCGTTTTATTGTCATTGGCCCAGGTGACACTTCCCGTAGTATTTTCAATTGTATTAGGCAAATATTCGCCTGTTTCCAGATTCAGAAAACGCATTGTATAAATCCTTCTGGACAAAGTGTCTTCGCCAAATGCGAGTATTTTATTATCGGGGGAAACAGCGAGTCCACCCACATTGTAGTAATCGTAAGCTTCAGCGAGCTTATTCACATCAAGCATGATTTCTTCCTCGGCTTCGAGACTTTCTTTTTTTCTTGAATAGACAGGATACTCTTTGCCTTCTTCAAATCGAGTCAGGTAATAGTAGCCATTCTTAAAATACGGTACAGACATGTCTGTCTGCTTTATACGTCCTACAATTTCAGTAAACAGCTCTCCCTTGAAGCCTTCGAGATGTTTGGTCATATCGTTTGTGTAGCTGTTTTCCTGCTCAAGATATTCAATTACCTTTCTTGTCTGATCATCTTTTTTATCTGCATTTTTCTGTTCGTCACTCAGTTTCATCCAAAAATAATTATCTATTCTGTCATGCCCGTGAATACTGAGTTTTTCAGGCACTTTATCTGCAATTGGAGGAGTGAATTCAGTGTTATGTATCATTTTGGATTCTGGTTTAGGCATATTCTTTTGACTGCAAGCAATAAAGCCTAGTACAAGCAATAAAACCAATCTTTTATGCATAGCTGACCTTAGGTTCTAAATTGCAGTAAATATATGCACAACATATATATAAAATATCTTCATATTAGTGAAAGATTTATATTTGCAGCCTTGTGAAACTTATTCGACTAGACATAAAGGGATTTAAAAGCTTTGCAAATGAAACGAGTATTCATTTCAATGACGAGATCATAGGCATTGTTGGACCTAATGGTTCCGGTAAATCCAATATTGTCGATGCTATAAGGTGGGTGCTTGGTGAACAGAAAAGCAAGGAGCTGAGACTGGAGAAAATGGTGGATGTCATTTTCAATGGTACCAAATCTAAACGGCGGGCCAGCATGGCTCAGGTGTCAATGACATTTGAAAACTCTAAAAAGCTAATACCCCTGGAATATGATACGGTTACCATTTCAAGAATATTGTATGACACCAACGAAAGTGAATACAGGCTCAATGGTGTCCTTTGCCGTCTAAAGGATATACGGGACTTATTTCTTGATACAGGTATAGGTTCTAACAGTTACGCTATCATAGAATTGGGTATGGTTGATGATATCCTGATGGATAAAGATCATGCGCGTAGAAAAATGTTTGAACAAGCTGCCGGTATTTCAAAGTATAAAGTCAGGAAACGAGAAACACTCAACAAGCTCAAGAATACCCAGAATGACCTGGATAGGATAGAGGATATTCTTTTTGAGTTACAATCGAATCTAAAATCTCTTGAAAAACAAGCCCGCCGTACCAAGAAGTATTATGAGCTCAAGGATAACTATAAAGAGATCAGTATTCAGCGAACTGTAACGCAGCAAAAGAAAGCCATTGAGCAACAGAAAAGCCTTAAGAGAAAACTTGATGAGGCCCAGCAGAAGTTCATGTCATTCAATGCTTCTGTCCATGAACTGGAAGCCATAATTGAGCAGATGAAGGCAAACAACCTTGATGGCGAGAAACAACTGAGCGACAAGCAAAAAGAATTCAATGATATTATTGAGTCGTTAAGAAAGACCGAAAGTCTCATTGAAATAAAAAAACAGAATCAGAATTTCTTAAGACAGAATGCCAGCAGGGTAGAGTCAAATTCAATCGAATTTAAAGCGACAGGGAAGAATATCGAAGCCATGCTCGACGAGCATTTCAGTAAACTTGAGCAGTTTCGTTCCCTTTCTGCAAAAATAAAAAGTGAATACCTCGAATGGAAGGAGCGCTTTGAAAAAATAGATCATGAGCGCATGCAAATCCAGGGAGAAAATAATTCCCGCCTGGAAGAGCTCAAGGATATTGAAACGCAAAGGTTTGATCTCGAAAAAGAACTTGTAGAGCTTAGGAGTAACCAAAAAAACAGGCAATCAAACCTTCAAAATGCCGAAGAAGAACTTCAGTTGTACGCGAGCGAAAGCGGTACATTGAATAAACAAATAGATTCTCTGCAGCAGGAAATCGATCAGGCTGTAAATGAACTCAAAGACCTGCAATTTAAGCTTGAGAATATTGAGGAAGAGAAAAGCAGACTTGCTGAAGAGCAAACGGCTGAAAAGGATAAACTCGTAAGCGCCAACAGAAAACTGGATGCTCTGAGCAATGAGTACCATCTCTTGAAAGATATGGTCGACAACCTTGAAGGCTTTCCTGAATCGGCCAAATTCTTGGCCAAGAAATGGAATAAGGCGAGACCGGTGTTGTCTGAGATTATTGAGTGTGAGGAAAGATACCGTTCGGCAGTTGAGGCGTATCTTGAGCCTTATCTGTCGTATTTTATATTGGATAAGGTTGAAGAGGCGAGAGAGTCAATCCAATTGCTAAGGAATGCCCAAAAAGGAAAGTCGCAATTCTTTATACTATCAAGCTTTGATGCTGTCGGCACCAATATGGTTAAGCTGTCACAGTATGGTAAGGCAGCTGTAAATGTCGTCAAAACAAATGCCAAGTATGATAAGCTGATACACCACCTACTTGCCAATGTGGTGATTATTGATGAAGATGTTTTGATCGATGAGGTTCTTCCTGACGATGAACTTGTTTACCTGTCCAGTTCTGGCGTAAGCAACAGGACTAAGCATGTGATCACAGGAGGATCTGTAGGCTTGTTCGACGGTAAGCGTATAGGGAGACAAAAGGAACTTAAAAAGTTGAAAGCGGCCATAGCGGAAGTGGAAGAGGAAATCCGTGTGATTGAAGCCAATATCCGAACTTATGGAGAAAAGATAAAGGCATTGGTGGTCGAAGATCTCATTACGGAAATTCAGACAAGGTCAGGACTGATCAATCAGCTTGAAAAACGAAAGGTTGAGTTTGCAACCAAGGCAAGCAACTATCAGAACACAACAGATTCTTTGAAAGCTAAGACCATAGCGATTAAAAACGCTATGGATGCAGACAGTTTGATCATTGCTGAATCAGAGCTTCTTATTAAGGATGTCAGCACAAAAGTGGAGTCTAAAAGGGGTGAACTGGAAGAGAAGTCAGAGAAGATTGAGGATCTTTCAAGAGCATACAGCGAAATCAACAATAAATACACTGAAGCGCAATTGAATTGGGTAAAACACCAGAATGATATAGAGAACCTCGAAAAGGATATCCAGTTCAGAACACAGCAGTTGAATGAGATGAGCAGCAAGCAAAGTATGGCTGAGGATGAATTGGTTGACATCCAGAATCAAATGCAGTTACATAAAGCTGAAATTGCATCTCTTGAAGAAGAATTGTTTGGTATAGCTCAAATACGGGAAGAGAAAAAAGACGAGCTAAATGAGACAGAGCAGAAATTTTTCTCGAGTCGATCTGAGATAAGAAAAAAAGAAGAGGACCTTAAAAACCTCAACAGGAGCAGTCAGAACCAACAACTGATTATTAATGACTTAAAGGATGAGCTGACAGGTATAGAGTTTGAACTTAGATCTGCCGTAGAGCGTCTAAAAATTGAATTCAATCTAGATGTTAAGAATCTTGATGCGGAAATCCTTGAAGACCCTAAAGAGATAGAAGAACTCGAAGCACGCTACGAAAAGATCAAAAGACGACTTGAGAATTATGGGGAGATTAACCCAATGGCAGTCGAAGCTTATGATGAAATGCTAGAACGCTTTGAGAATATGGAATCCCAGCGTAATGATATTCTTGACGCCCGTAATTCCCTCAATGCCACGATAAGTGAAATAGATACGGAAGCGACAAAGATGTATCTGGAGTCATTTTACCGCGTTAAAGATCATTTTAAAGAGGTTTTCAGATCATTATTCTCCAGTGAAGATGATTGTGATCTTATATTATTTAACCTGGAAGACCCATTGGAGTCAGATATTGAAATAGTAGCAAAGCCTAAAGGCAAAAGACCGAAGGTGCTGTCTCAACTCTCAGGTGGTGAGAAAACGCTCACCGCTACGGCCCTCCTGTTTTCTTTATATCTTCTTAAGCCTGCTCCATTCTGTATATTTGACGAGGTAGATGCTCCTCTTGATGATATTAATATTCAGAAGTTTAGTCGCCTGGTCCGGGAATTCTCAAATGAATCTCAGTTCATAATCATTACACACAATAAGTCGACTATGGCCGCCATGGATAAGCTGTATGGGGTCTACATGCAGGAACAAGGTGTGTCAGGGATTACCCAGGTCGATTTCAGGGAGTATGAACATAATGAAATGTTTCGTACCGTTAACCTGCAATAAAAAAAGCCCTGACATGAATCAGAGCTTTTATTGGTGGTTTTAACAGTTGCGGGATCTTGGGTAAGATCCTTGTATTAAGAAATTCAAATACTGTGCCAACTAGAAGATTCTAATGCCCAGGTTGAATACCAGGCGACTTGGCGTATCATCAAATGAAAATTGTTGCCCACCAATATTTATGTGATCTCCGAATTCCGAGAAATTACCTTCATACTCCAAACTCAGGTCAAGATTCCCTATAGCCATACACAATCCGGCCCTGAAACCATATGTAGCGGTTTTGAAGCGTTCATCATAACCAGCAATGTCGAACAGGTCAGAGGTTGCATTCAAATTTATGTGAGCTACAGGTCCTATTAAGCCTGTAAAAAACAAGAAATCAAAGCCCATCAAAACCGGGATGTCCAGATTTGTAAAAGTCTCATCTTTAATGTTGTCAAATATTCCACCATTATCACCATTAAAACTGTATTCTACACGCGTGGAGTTAAGCATTAGTCGAGGTTCAAGAAATACGCGACCCAATCCAATGTGGGTGTAGATGCCTCCCTGAAAACCTATTTTAGCATCACGGAATGAGATGGATTCGTCACCAGGCAAAATAATGTCTTTAGGATTGGATAAATCAAAGGAGTGAAAACCAACCTTTACCCCGAATTCAACCTGTGAATAGGCTGGTGTGCTTAATCCTATCAACACGACAGAACATAATAGTAGAAGTTTTTTCATAATTTAATTTGTATCAAAAACGGTGCTAGTTATCAAAAAGATACGTCAAAAGCACTTTTTTAGATTTTTTTAAGCACTATCTTAAGAACACGCTAAATAGCCTATTCGCTGTTCTGGCCCAAATTAATCTCATAAATCCCCTGATATTCTCTATTATTGCATATGCAATATGCAATGGGAAAAGCAGTTAATCAGGAATGATAATAAGCGATATAGAATTTGTAGGGAGCTTTGAACATGAATCCCAATGTCCAAGACATGACCTGCCAGAGTATGCCTTTATTGGGAGGTCCAATGTAGGCAAGTCATCCCTTATAAATGCAATTTGCAACCGTAAAGGCCTAGCGCGTATTTCTTCTACACCCGGTAAAACACAGCTTATCAATGTATTTCTTATAAATCAATCCTGGTACCTGGTTGATCTGCCCGGTTACGGCTATGCTAAGATATCCAAGAGCAAGAGAAAGAAATGGCGTCAGATGATAGAGAGGTATTTGCTTTTAAGAGAAAGCCTCTACTGCGTTTTTCAACTTATTGACAGCAGGCATGATCTCCAGGAAAATGACAGAGAGTTTATGGACTGGATGGGTGAGAATAATATACCCTTAGTTATCGCCTTCACCAAGATTGATAAATTGAAACAGACCCAACGCCAGGCTAATATAAATCAACTCGTAAGCTCCTTATCGGAATACTGGAACCCCGTGCCTCCTTATTTTGTGACAAGCTCAGAGAAGCAAACAGGTATCCAGGATATACTTGAGTTTATTGATAACACGAATCAACAATCAAGGGCATGAAAGTGAAGGACAATATTAATGTCTATCCGCACATAATGCCTTCTATGAAAGATTGGCCTATTACCCGGTTTTCGGAAGAAAGAGATGCCTTCATTGAACGACTTATCAAGTTTACCATGGATCGTCTTATGCGATCTGCCCATTCTGTTGAAGATTTGTTGGATAAATCCATATACCTGGAAAGGCAACGTGTCAAAAACAATCCATGGAGTGTCGATCCAGGCGATGAAAAATTGTACTGGAAGTCTCTTGTTAAAGAGCTTGATGAGGCCAAGCAAGCTGAAGACCCCGCCTTGGCTCAGCAAAAGTTGCTTAGAAGAATAGTGCATCGCTACTCCGAAGAAATTATTGGATTCTTTATTCCCAAGACTTTTAATTTTTCCAGGAAGTTTCTTACGGCATTCTTTAAAAGGCTGTTCAATAACGGGTGGGGAAGAGGACACAGGGGTATCTGGGGAAGTAAAAAGGATCTTCAAAAAAAGATTATTGTTGATGGTTATGTCGATGAACTCAGAGAGCTCTTTAATCACGGTACTGTGGTTATTGTACCTACTCATTATAGTAATCTGGATTCCATAATGATCGGATACGGCATTGACTCAAACGTCGGTGTGCCGGCATTTTCCTATGGTGCTGGCCTGAATCTTTATGACTATGAAGTCCTGGCGTATTTTATGAACAGGTTAGGCGCGTACAGGGTAGACCGTCGTAAAAAAAACCCGATATATCTCGAAACACTAAAAAGTATGGCCAGTCTATCCCTGATAGAGGGTCTGAATCATATATTCTTTCCCGGCGGCACCCGATCCAGGAGTGGTGCGATTGAAGATAAACTTAAACTTGGCCTTCTTAATTCTGTTATTGATGCACAGCGGTATTGCATTGTGAATGATATTAATCAAAAGATATATGTTGTACCGCTTACAGTCGGATATCATTTTGTCCTGGAGGCAGGGAGCCTGATTGATCAGCATCTTCGACAGGCTGGAAGAGAAAAATACCAGAGAGGCAGTTCAAAAACTTCATGGTTCAGGGTCATATTAAGATTCATCAGATCATTAAGACGTAATGATAGTGAGGTATATCTTTCCTTTGGACAGCCTATGGATGTTTTGGGTAATTATGTCGATCGTAAGGGTATGAGTATGGATGACAGGGAAGTTGAGATAAGTATCGAAAAATATTTCTCTAAGGAAGATGTTCCAAATGTTGATTCACAAAGGGAATCTGTCTATACCAGGATTCTGGCTGACAAGATTGTACATAGTTTCAAAAGGGAGAACATCATACTCTCAAGTCATCTATGTGCCTATGTTGCATTTACAATGCTTAGGCAGGAAAACCCTGAATTGGATTTGTTTGAGCTGATCAGGATATCCACAGAAAGCTTTGAAATCGATTATGAAGATTTTGAATCCAGATGCAGCAAAACATTTGAAGATTTAAAGGCTATCCAGGAATATGACGTTAAGTTTTCTGCCATCTTCAGTAAATCCATGAAGGAAGTCATACACGATGGCGTCAAGAATCTTGGACTTTATCATTATAAAGACCCACTTAAGTGGGCAAGTGAAAGCAGTCTTTGTTGCGAAGACTTTAAATTGCTATACTATTATCATAATAAATTGATACACTATGATTTAGGTAGTGTAGATTAAACAATTAGATTAACTTGCCATTGAATTATATTATATACGACTTGGAAGCAACCTGTTGGTTAGGAAGACCACCAAAAGGCTATAATGAAATAATAGAGATAGGTGCAGTGCGTATCAATGAGTATGGAGAATTCTTGGGAAGCTTTGAGAGTTTCGTTAGGCCGACCATTAATCCTAGACTTTCAGGATTTTGCAAAAAATTAACCTCTATTAAACAGGATCAGATTGATAGTGCTCAAAATTTTCCGAAAGTTTTGGAGCAATTTATGGAATGGGCTGATATGCACAGTGAGGAGTTTTATGTCTGTTCATGGGGGAATAATGATAAAAAGCTCTTTTTGGAAGAGTGCCAGATACACAGTCTAGATGAAGATTGGCTGAATAGTTATGTAAACCTCAAAAATCAATTTGATCGACTGAAAGGAGGCAATGTAAAGGGCACATTGAAGACGATCGTACAAAAAGAAGGCTTTGAATTTACCGGGATTCAGCACAGAGCAATATCCGATGCCGAAAACCTGGCTAAGATATTTCTTAAATATTTTGATGAATGGACTTTTATATAAGCATTTTGCCGATAATTAAGACCAGAATAACAGGAAGGAAATAATAAAAAAGCCGGATACTTAAATCAGCAGTCCGGCCTTATATTTTTTCTTTATAAAGAGGGGAGTCTAGAAGCCCATGCCACCTCCCATACCTCCCATAGTCTGGGAGAATTCATCGAAAGTCATTTTAGTATATCCTGAAGTATTGACATCAAAAACAGACTTGTCAATACTATCCTTAAGTTCTGTTGTCGTGAATGTCAGTTTCATTTCAGGCATTTCCATTATCATCTCAAGAGGAAACCCTTTCAGATTGAAAGCCTGCAAGCCTTGTATGAGCTTGTTGCTAGCCATGACATCCTCTGAAACATACATACCGAACGTCATTGGAACATCTGCATTTTCCTTAGGCGTAATAGTGGCTTTGATGCATTTGTAACCAAGAATGTCTTTGGTATCCGTTTCATCGTAAGTGATATCCACTTGTTCAGCAGTGGCATTCTGCTGCTCTTCCATTTCCTTGCGTTCGTCTTTAGTACTTTCAACCATCATTTTTTGACCCATAGCGTCAAAAAGCATAGTCATGTTTTCTGTATTGTTGTCAACCAGGTAAGACATTTTGATCATGCCACCCATCATATTTGAACTTACAAGTGATTTGTCCGGGCTGAAATAGTAATCGGTAGATGTTCCTTTCATCATTTCAAGTTGGGCTGCAACCTGTGGATTATCTGAACTTACTTCTGTTATTTCCATTTTGACCATACCTTCCATTATATCTTGAGCAGAAAGCTGGCTGAAGTTTGCGTTAAATAGAAACGCAACTAAGAGAATAGTAATTTTTTTCATTTAAGATTAATGTTTGAATTAACAATGTATAATGGCTAATGCAAAAGCAGCCTAAAGGGTTCATTTTACAAATGATATTCGATTAAATAGGCTGTTTTTATGCCAATGCGAATATAAATAAGTTATCAAGCTTTATTTCGCTTTTCGAAATAGCGATCATATTCCTCGATCAGGCACCTTATATCATAGTTTAATGCTGATTCAGATAGGGAAGTATGGTCAAAATTGCTATTTCCCTCAAGCACCTTCTTAGATAATTCCATGTACTCTTCTAGAGAATCATAATATAGGCATGCTTCGGTACCAAAGTGCTCATGATAGACCTTGCCTTTGGGTAGAATAGGGATCACACCCGCTGCTACGGCCTCCAAAACACTAATCCCGAAAAAATCATGACCTGGTGAAACAGGTAATAGATCAGCCCTGGAAATCAACTCCCAGTAATCTGCCTTTGATTCAAGATGTCCATGATGGATAACTTTGTCTTTATGTCGATTCATTATTTGGGTATAAGCCATTGAATCAGAATTAACAGGCTCTGTCGTTATAATTATCTCAAAGGCCTTATTCTGACTGACTAGATAATCCAGAAGTTTTACGAAATACCCAGGCATTTTATCGTAGTCCCATCTATGGTTCCATAAAATAATGGGTGAGGGATTGGCATTCTGTTTAACATAATATTTCCCCATAAACTCAATGCCGGGATAGAGGACAGCTGATTTCCTTTTTATAAAATCGATAGAGTCCGAGTGTTTGGCATCGGGCATCTTTATCAATAAGGCTTCACACGCTTCCAGAAAAACAGTTCTATGATAATAGGAATTGAAAACGACGTAGTCTGCAGCCAAACATGATTTATAATTCAGATAGCCGTAGCTGAGATCTAGGTGCTTTTCTTTGTCAAGCTCTGAAACAGGATAAACCAATTGATTCTCATGCATATATAGTATCACAGGACAGCTACAGTTTAACAGAGATTTAAATAGAGCTATATCTATGAAATCACTGGCCAATATAAGATCATACACAGCAGATTTTTGATTCATCTGCTGGGCCATGGTATAAGCGGAGCCTTGCATACGCCATTTCCAATGGCGCCCAGGCATAGAGTATAAATCGAAATGATGTTTGCTATAACGTATGAGAGTATCGGCCCAATATTTATGAGATCCTTGATAATAGGGTTCTATGATTGCGATATGCATGGCGCTAATATAATAGAAGACCCAAATTATCTATTTAACATAATATAAATTATAGGAAATAA